>Ga0208899_1000773_pt1 | contig 23545 bp, 13 predicted proteins | sample VirMetDEL_Nov_24_FD_184518 | JGI IMG/M metagenome (GOLD analysis project Ga0208899, IMG submission 184518) | Aqueous microbial communities from the Delaware River and Bay under freshwater to marine salinity gradient to study organic matter... | ecosystem: Environmental > Aquatic > Marine >... | reverse complement strand
GTGAAATGGACAAAAAAGGCAAAGACGAGAACAACAACGGCAAAGCGGACAAGCGAGAAGGCAAGGACGTTAGCCATAACAGACCACTGGCAAGAGGTGGTAGCAACAAAGACGGTGTGAAGGTAGAGAGTTCAAGTAAGAACCGTAGCCGTAACCTGAAGAAGGCACCCGTTTCGAGGCAGAAGAAACCTACCAGACGCTGAACCTGATGCGTCTTTAAACCACGTACGAAGCACCCTCCAGTTGCCGAGTACAAAAATCAGGCTAGTCCAAGGGTGCTAATACCCTTCATAACAGACCTAGCCCTATCTGTGGACGAAGCAGGGCTACTACCGAGGAATATAGATGGAAATTTACCAGAACAAGGCGTTGCTCTTGCGGCTTCGCAACCCTAAAAAAGTAACGACAGTCATACCCAAAAGTAAGCAGTTACCTGATAACAAAGTAATGGTTAACTGGGGTATCGACGAGGCTCAAGTACTTAAAAATTTAAACATCAAAGTACCTTCCCCGATCGAAGGGAAGTATAAGTGGACGGGTAAGTACACGCCGTTCGAGCACCAGAAAACGACTTCTTCTTTTCTTACGTTAAACAAACGTGCCTTCTGCTTCAACGAGCAGGGTACCGGCAAGACTGCTAGTGCTATCTGGGCGGCAGACTATCTTATGAACGAAGGGCACATTAAACGTGCTCTAGTGATATGCCCCCTATCTATCATGGATTCCGCGTGGCGTAACGATTTATTTACATTTGCGATGCACCGAACAGTAGACGTGGCTTACGGGCCAGCAGCAAAACGCAAAGGCATAATCAACAACAATGCTGATTTCGTGATAATAAATTATGACGGTGTAGAGATTGTGTCAGACGCTATAGCAAACGGTGGGTTTGACCTGATTATTGTGGATGAAGCTACTCATTATAAAAACGCACAGACCAAGCGATGGAAGACGCTTAACGCATTACTCACGCCAGATAAATGGTTGTGGATGATGACGGGTACTCCCGCAGCTCAGAGTCCCCTCGATGCTTATGGTATAGCCAAACTTGTTAACCAGTCAGCGGTACCAAGGTTCTTCGGGTCATTCCGCGACCGAGTGATGACAAAGATCACCAACTTTAGATGGGTGCCGAAGGACGACGCAACCGATACGGTGTACAGGGTTCTCCAACCGGCTATCCGGTTCACCAAAGAAGAGTGCCTAGACCTACCCCCTATGGTGTATGTAAAACGGGAAGTTGAACTTACCAGACAACAGATAAAATACTATAAGTTGTTGAAAGATCGGATGGTCATGGATGCAGCGGGAGAGCAAGTAACTGCCGCCAATGCAGCGGTTAACATGAACAAGTTACTACAAATATCTTGTGGTGCTGTCTATACCGACAAGGGTGAGTCACTAGAGTTTGATATCAAGCATCGGTACAAAGTGCTGCGAGAAGTTATTGACGAGTCCAGTAAGAAAATCCTTGTTTTCGTACCTTTTAAACACGTTATAGATATGTTGGTAGAGAAGCTAGGTAGCGACGGGATTACGACAGCAGTAATCAGGGGTGATGTTCCTGCCCCTAAACGCACGGAAATATTTAAACAGTTTCAAACCCTCGAAGACCCTAAAGTTTTAGTGATCCAACCCCAAGCAGCAGCGCATGGTGTAACCCTTACGGCTGCAAATACAGTGGTGTGGTGGGGGCCAACCAGTTCATTAGAAACGTACGCACAGGCCAACGCTCGTGTACATAGATCAGGTCAAGACCATAAGTGTACCGTAGTTCAACTGCAAGGATCTGCCATAGAAAAGCACGTCTATAGAATGCTTGATAACAAAATAAACATACATACAAAAATGATCGACTTATACAACGAAATCCTTGCGTAATAAATCCAAGTACATTATATTGGACAGTTCGATAAGTGAAGGAGATCGAAATGGCCGAAAGTAGTACCCTATCTTTAGAGAAGCTAACTAAAGTCTACCTAAAGATAACTGAAAAACGCACTGAACTGAAGAAAGCGTTTGACGAAGAATACGGTACTCTCACAGATGAGCGCGACAGGATAAAACGAGCATTGCTTGACCACTGCAAAGAACATGGTGTTGACAGCGTGAAGACTTCAGAAGGTTTGTTTTACCGGTCAATTAAACAATCCTATTGGACAAGCGATTGGGAATCCATGTACGAGTTTATCCTTGAGAATGAGGTACCAGAGTTCTTCGACAAACGACTTAATCAAAAGAACGTGCGTCAGTACCTAGAAGAAAACCCCGATAAGTTACCGAAAGGTCTTAACTCGGATTCAACATACACTATCTCTGTCAGGAGACCGAAAAAATGAGTAGCCCTTTTGTCCCGATTTCAGATGTTGCAGAACATTTTAAAGTGAATCAAGCCACAGTGCGTGGTTGGCTGAAAGCTGGAATCATTCCTAAAAACACTTACATACATATCGGTTCGACATACCGATTCAACCTAGCAGCTATCACCGAAGCGTTAACTACACCCGAAGGGGAAGATGTTACCTCTGCTACGTGGAGTGATGTAAGTGGTAACGAAGAAACTGTCCCACAATTAGAAACTGACGAAGACTATTGATGGCTGAAACAGTGAAAAGAATTAGTGTACGCAACCGCCGGTTCGAGGGTCTGCCAGAAACAGCAGAAGATTCTGTAAATGTCATCGTAGTTGGTATAGCCTATATGTCCCGTATTTATTACGCGGATGCTTATGACCCTAACAAGGTTGCTTTACCTACTTGTTGGTCTTCAGATACAGATACACCTGCTACCGATGTTCCAGCAGAACAAAGACAAGCGGGGCGTTGTTTAGATTGTGTCAACAATATTAAGGGGTCAGGGCAAGGGCAAAGCCGTGCATGTAAGTTTGTGCAGCGGTTAGCCGTAGTTATGGAGGATGATCTGGAAACAGTTTATCAGCTACAACTATCTTCGGCTTCTATATTTGGGGACGCAATTGGGGTCAATATGCCACTACAAGCCTATGCTAGGTATCTAGAGGCACAAAATACCCCAATAGTCGCTGTGATAACGAAGGTCTTTTTTGACCCTAGTAGCGACAGACCAAAACTCTTCTTCAGACCTATGCGTCCGTTAGAAGAGCAGGAGTACGAAGCCGTACAGATAATGATGAAGCACCCAGATACTACGAAAGCTATTACTTTAAACGTAGTGCCAATGGAGGACGGTGGTGCATCCCCATTTGATGAGGTAGACGGTTTTATTTTTAATGGATGAATGTTTGGAGAAACATATATGAACTATAAGATTGCAAATGTAGAGGCGCTGTACCCACGTATTAACAAGACGTACAAGTTCGACAGCGGTGAAAACCGTAGCGTACCGTGCGACCCATTGGACGATGGAGCAGCATACGAAATGTCTTTCAAGATGAATGAAACTCAAGCTAAGGCGCTCATGACTGCGATGGCTTCAGTGTACAAGGAGAAACGTGACGCGAAGTGGCCTGAGAAGTTCCCAGTGCCTTTTACGAAAGACGATGAGGGTATGTATATCGGTAAGGCGAAACTCAAAGGGGCATACGGTAAAGACGTTACCAACAAACCTAAGCAGTACGATGCGAAGAACAAAGAGTTAGCCGAAGATTTTCAACTAACATCTGGGAGTACGGTTAACCTTGCGGTTGTGCTTGTACCCTACAGTATGGCAAGTGCTGGTGTGTCATTACGTTTACGCGCCGTGCAGGTTACAAAGTATGTACCTGTTCAGGTAGCTTCTCCCTTTGACTCAGTTGATGGGTTTAGTGCCGATGACGCTGAAGGGGATGATGACAGCCCATTCTTTGAGGTCGAAACCGAAAGCAGTTCGGAGGTGGATAACGTTATCGAGTTACCCATTGAAGAACCAAAGAAGAAAGCAGCAAAAGTAAAGTCTGCTGCCCCGAAAGAGAAAGAAGATCTGAGTGACCTTGTTGATGCTTGGGACGACTAGTCCTAACTAATTTGGGTCTCTTCTAGAAGAAGCCCATTCATTCAACAATACCCACGGCTAGATTAGTCGAAGAGGGCGTAACAATGCCCCTGCCGTGGTGTCTTTCGGATCTATCTTATGGAAACAGCAATATTTTTAAAGGAGGCGCTACCAGAGAGTGGGTCGTATTGTGTTTTTGCATCTAACACGTCTGCGGATAGGAGGAGTCAGAAATTTTTTGAGTCCGTGGATGATTTAATTGATGCAGCGCAAGACTTTGATACGAAGGGTTACGATGTTTATTTTGCGTTGGCTAGTTTTAAGGAGGCTAATTCTCGTAAGGTAGATAACGTTCAACATCTAAAATCATTTTTTCTTGATCTAGATTGTGGCCCATCGAAAGATTTTGTATCGCAGACAGAAGCGATTTCTCAGCTAAAAGCGTTTTGTAAACAGTTCAAATTACCACGCCCTTTGATGGTTAACTCAGGTCGAGGTATCCACGTATACTGGGTGCTGTCAGAAGCAGTACCTACCGATGACTGGTTGCCAGTAGCACTTAAGCTCAAGCAACTATGTGCAGATAACAACTTTCTCGCTGACCCCGCAGTCACAGCGGATGCAGCACGGGTATTACGTGTACCCACAACCCATAACTACAAGCCCGAAGTTCCAGCAGAAGTAGACTTCGTAGGTACGCACTTACCCACCCTTGTTGACTTCGATATATTTTCGAGGTTGCTCGGAAACGATCCGATACCAGTTCCCACAAAGAAACTTGATGGGGCTAACGCGGTGATGAACGCAGCGTTATCGAACCGCGAGTACCGGTTCAAGGATATCCTACGCAAGACTAGTCAGGGGGAAGGGTGTGCACATATAGCCAGTGCGTACATTAACCCTAATGGAGTGTCGGAACCTATATGGCGAGGTGTGTTGTCGGTATTGAAAGCCTGTAGCGATGGGTCAAGAGAGAAGGCGCACAAGTTATCGGAGCGGTACGATGGGTATGATCCTGATGAAACCGATGCGAAATGGGATAACTTAACGTCTGACAAACGTTACACATGTGCCAGATTTGAGGAGATTTTACCAGAAACGTGTTTACAGTGTCCCAATAGAGGCAAATACAGGTCACCTTTGCATATCGGTAAGCGTATTAAGGAAGCTACAGAAGAGGAAAATACGGTCGAAGCACCTGCTTTAGACCTACCTAATGCCCCGATCAATACCTATGTTATACCCAAGTATCCGTTCCCATATATTAGAGGTACGAACGGGGGAGTTTACATACGGTCACAAGATTCGGAAGGAAACGAAAACGAAGAACGGATTTACCACAACGATATCTACATTGTTAAGCGCATCGTAGATTTAGAGTTAGGTGAATCTGTAGTGGTACGTCTACATCTACCGAAAGACGGTGTACGGGAGTTCACTCTGCCTTTAACGGCAGTTACATCTAGGGAAGAACTTAGAAAGAACATGTCCATGCACGGGGTAGCTGTTTCGAGAGTGGAAAAATTGATGGAATACATCACAACTTGGGTAAATGAACTACAGGAGAAGGAAGTGGCAGATAAAGCATATAGGCAATTTGGTTGGATAGACGATGAGGCAACAGGGTTTGTACTGGGTAACCAGATGATCTTGAAAGATGAGGTGGTGTTTAACCCGCCTTCTAAAGCCACTGCGGGTATGTTCCCAGCATTTGAGCCGAAAGGCACGCTCGATGAGTGGCGGCAGATAATCGATTTTTATAATAAACCGGGATTTGAATTACACCAGTTCGCAACTTGCGCTGGGTTCGGTTCTATCCTCATGCAATTCATCGATGACATAGCGTGTGCAGCGTTACATCTTTACAGTAAGGAGTCAGGGCTAGGCAAGACGACTGCTATGAAAGCTGCTGCATCGATATGGGGTGATCCAGCAGAGTTAGTTATCAATGAGCAGGATACACACAACACCAAGATGAATCGGTCTGAGGTACTGCACAACCTACCTTTGTTGATTGACGAGTTGACTAATGCTGAGAGTAAAGCGTTAAGCACGTTAGCCCTACAGTTCACCACTGGTAAGCAGAGGGGGCGGTTGGTTAGTGGGGGTAATTCAGAACGGTTACGTGGTGAGTCTTGGAGTCTTCTGGCATTGACCACAGGTAACACCAGTATCATAGAACGTATTCGTATGAAGAAAGACAATCCGAATGCCGAAGCACAGCGCATACTAGAAGTACGTGTCGAAAAGATGTTTACAGGTTCTAGCAGTAAAAAAGAAACAGATGAGTTCAGTCGCGCATTAGGTAAGTGTTACGGGCACGCGGGGCCAGTCGTCGCGCAATACGTCATGAACAATCTTGATGAGGTCAAGCGGATAGTACAAGAAGTGCAGATTCGAATTGACAGGAAGGCAGCGTTATCTTCAGAAAACCGATTCTGGTCGGTCTATGTAACGCTTACCTTGACAGGTGCGATCATTGCGGAAAAGCTAGATCTTATCCGGTTTGACATACCGGCGCTTACTGACTGGGCCGTTAGTATGTTGTTAGAGAACAAGGCCAAAGCGCAGGATATGGCTGTCTCTATTGAGCAGACACTCAATGAGTACGTTAACGAGCATATCGATAACATCTTGCGGATCAAGAGCACCAGTGACTTACGTAAGCAAGACGGTACCGCGATGGAGTCCATAATCTTGCCCGAGGCCGTACCCCGAAACAAGTTGGTGGCTAGGTATGAAACAGATATAAAGAAGTTATACCTAGTACCCAAGCCGTTGCGGTTGTGGTGTGGCGAACAGCAGATAAACTACGGGGCGTTCGTAAATGATCTTGTTGAAAAGCTAGGGGCTAAACGGATGAAAATGCGGTTAAGTAAAGGTACCCAGCTAAATATGCCCCCAACAGACGTGATTGTAGTTCAGTTTTCTGAGGGTGACGATGAAGAAGGGAGTACTGAGAACGTATGATCTATCGCCTGATGGCGTTCAGATTATCATTAACTGGGGGTGTATGGTTGTCGGTTCATCTATATTCGTACCGTGCATCAATACCCCCGAAACAATACGGCAAGCCAAAGCAATAACCAAGCAAAAAGGTTGGTCGATAGAAACTAGGGTTAGGGTAGAAGGTAACAGATTAGGGGTTCGTATCTGGAGGGTGTTGTGATATATTTAACCTGACAGTCCGTCCTCCTTCTCACACTTCGTGCTGTCATCCTCCTGCTCTCTGAGCGCCCCCTCTTCGGAGGGGGTTTCCTAACTCCTACACTAAGGAGTTCCTGATGGAAGCAAACAAAACTGAACTACTACTCGCGTGGATGACACTTGTTAAACTGCGTGACAGTAACGTATTAGACGCTGGTGACGATCAGATTGTGTTGAGTACGTTGCAAATACTAGACAAAGAACAAAGCCAGATGGAAGATTAATCATCTAGCGTTATTGGGGTACTATCGTCTAAGTGTTCTTGTAAAGCTGTTCGGAACATAGGGCTTATCGCAATACCGTTGTGCATAGTGGCAGAAGTACGCATGTGCGATCTCATAGAACGTGCAACTGAATCCGATGTAATAATTGCTTTCGGGAACTTCCTACTTACACGCTTATTGAAATCCAATATATCTTGTTTGACATCCCGAGCTTCTTCGTAGTCTCCCATACGCATGGCGAGGTAGTATTGCTTGAGTAGCTTGCCTCGGTTAGTACGTAAAGTATTCTCTATACGCTTAACCCCTTGGTTCTCTTCTTGCCGTCTTGCGTACTCAGCGGGGGCAAAACCTATCACCTGCGCGACAAGCTGACCCCCAGTAATGTCGTCAAGGATAGGATCTTTACGTCGCGTTAAGGCACCTTCTTCCGTATAACGTATTGCCTTCAAACCATTACGGACTGCCCCCGGCACCATCGCTTCGATACCCCGCTCCATGTCTCCGTTAATAAGCTCGCCTGTACCTCGGATAAACGACTTACCAACACTCCATGCGGGGCCACCTAAATAGTAAAATACTGTCTCTTCCGGTGAAGGGTTTCGGTTGTACCGGTTTACTTGGAATAACAAGTTAGTGAGCGCCACCCGCTGTGATACATCAACGTCTAGCAGTTCTGTTAGAGCACCCTTATACCAACCCTCTCCGATATGCTTACGTACGATGGTCTCTGCATCATCCTCGTCCTCATCTAAGAACAAGTTAGCGATCATAGTGAATGCACCGAACAGCGGTAACCCCTGTACCCCTGCAAAGAACAACGCTGTACCATGCACTGCAACCAACTGTTTAAATGCAGCTTTCCTAACCTCGGGATCGTTCTCACGGTTCAACATGGTCTTGGCTGATTTGAGCATCGTATAGTACATTTGGATGCCGTACGTCTTATACATCAGAGCAACTCGGCCTACACCTTTCTGGGCAAACCGAGGAGCAGTTTCTAAGACTGAACCGCCGTTCAGTTGTTGCGCTTCGTATAACGCGTTTTGAGCAGCTAACTCTCTTCGTTTCCCGGCGGATAAATTAGGTTGTTCTTTAGCTAAACGTGTTAACTCCAACTTGTAAGCTGCAAGCATTGTCACTTGGCGGTTGTACTGCTCCACCTGATGGAACATAAATGCTGACCAAGAACTTACTCTGTCGATAACACTCTTGTCTCGACCAGAAGAATCTAGACCCAAGCTATCTGCAAACAGGGATCGGTTGAGCTGCCCACGTTCTGCTGCAAGTTGGACAAGCGGTAGGATCTCTTCAAGTTCTTTCCTACGCTCTGCATAGCCTTCAATGTCTTTACGTACAGTGTAGTTACCCGCTTCATCCATCTCGAACAAGTTGTCCATAGAGGGCATTGCAAAAGCATCGACTGTATCGTTCTTACCAAATGGCACAATACCGCGAATACGACGTGACATTGTTTTGCTGGAGAGGAGCGTGCCAGATACTAGACCCGCTGCTTCAGTAATTGCTTTACCTGCATTACGAAACCCGTGCTTGCCGCCCAACATAGGCAGTACGAATAGTGGCACCTGAGACAGGTTGACCAGCGCAGAAGAAGTGTTAAGCCCAATAGTCCAGATAAATGCAGCACGGTTGGCTGCTTGAGCAAAACCATCTTTAGGTGGCCGCATGGCGAACTCTGCCCGAGCTTCTAATTCTGCTTGTATATCTTTCAGGGTACCTTCACGGTTCTTTAAACCGGCTAACGTGCCATCAAGGTTATCAGGGTCAGTACCGAGTATCTGTTGCTGCATCTTCGTTATGCGATTGGTGTAATCTAGACGCGTAACTTGCCGCCCAATATCGTATATCTTAGATCGCATAACCCTTATATGATCTTGGTCGAAGCCAGCAACCCCTTCCCGTCTCTGAAAGTTCTTAGCAAAAGATGTTTCGGGTAACGTCTCTATGAACGAATTCAGTATTTGATTCCTAACCGCTGCATCTACTTTTGCCGTCTCTAGGATCTCCAGCACTTCGTTAACAAAACTGGCAGAGGTGGTTTTCTTGTATGTCGGAGAGTCGTTACCATCATACTCGCTATATACCAACGCACCTTCCCCATCTCGTTCTACGGTATCGTTGTTCTCTAACTCGTTTTTAACGTACTTATCACGCTCTCTAGGACTTTCAAACATCAAGAACACAGGTTCAGTGCTATCTGTTGCTTCGTTATAGGCTTGGAAGCTAAGTTTGTAATCCCCGGAGCGCATTAGTGGGAAGTAAGGATCTGTACCAGCCCGATCAGTTATCTTATCGAAGACAGATTTACGTAACTTTTCTTTGTTTTCTTTGTCTACGTCAAGCCCGTCAATACGTTTGTTGATGACAGCAATCAGTTCTTTGTACAGCTTGGCGTAAGAATCTCGCATACCTACGTAGATGTCTTGCCCACCGCTTTCTTTGAGCTTGTTCCATTTAGGTTGCAGCCCTTTCCAGATCGCTAACTTTGCTGCATTCTTTTCGTAGGTGCTTCTAGGCTTGGAGGGGTCAACACCTTCTAGGGTGCTTTCGGTTATAACGTCATCTAGCAGGGGCACGGCGGCTTGATTATTTTTAGCCCACTCATCTACTTGTTTCATGGTGCCATCGGCAGCGTTGTCTTTCTTGTTCAACTCACCGCGCTGCTCTTCCATCAACCTGTGTAGTCGTTGACCTAGATCACCTAACTTCTTGTTATAGCTACCTGCTATGTCTGCCAAAGCCTGTGAAGGCATGAAGCCTAGGAAGGCACGGCGGGTTTTACCGGATACGCCGCTCCGTAGGAACTTATCTGCTTGGTTAACAAAGTCATCCCGAAACTTCTTGGTGGGTGCCTTAAAATCTTTCTGCACGTTACCCATCTTACGCATCAACGCTCTGACTTCTGGGTCGGTAGAGTTTTGCAGTAGGTCACCAGCACCTTGCATATCTGAAGCAGGGGCTATAATTTTTTGCAGTAGGGTATCTAGTTTGGTAAAGGCATCTGTTTTGGATAACTCGACAGGGGCTAGACCAAGTTTGCTACGTATGAAGTTACTTATATTATTGTAAAGGGCTTGTAGAGCACTTATAAACTTACCTTTCACCTGAACCTGTATCTTAGATAGTTCTTGGATAAATTCCTGACTACCGTAAGCCTCCGCAACAAACTCTAGTACATTATCAGTACCGTTTACGCCAGATAGTTTTGGTTCAACCTCTTTAAACAGCTTAGTTATCTGCTTAGTAAGGGGGTGTGAGGGGTTTTGCAATGTTGCATACGTCACCGCGTGAGCCATCTCGTGCATTAATGTGGCAGGGGTAAGTCCTGTTACCTCATCTAGCAAGATTATGTCGTTAAAGTGTTTTAGATTCTTGTCAGTACTTACTGGTTGATACATCCCCGGTATGCGCGTAATGCGCGTTTTGTTCTTTTCCTCTAACTTATTTAACACTTGTCGGTACGATATGGCCGTTTTCTTATTCTTTAGTTCGTAGTAGTTATCTTTACCGGAGATATCTTCTGGGTTCGCAGGTACGATGGCAACCTTGGTAGTGCCTACCATTGTAGAGAACTGTTTAGCCAACCGCTTAATTATGGGGTCAACTTCTGACTTACTAACAAGCTCTAGCGCCTCTTTGAGATTACCCTGTCGCAATTGTTGTATTACCGAATCTGGTAGGGGGGTATCAACACCGTCTTGGAATCTAGGTATACCTAGGTCTTCTTTGACCTTCGTTATTATCTCGTTGACGGAACCCGGTTCGCCTTGATCTATACGTTTGTTAGCTTCTTTTACAACGTCTTCGGGTAATGATTTCAGCTTAGTTCTAGACTTTGTTTTCGGGCGTTTCTGAGCAGTGCCTGACAATTCAGGTACTTTAGTCTTCTTATCTTTAGCGCCTTCTGTTACCGCTGCGTTGGCTTTCCTCTGCTTCACAGCTTTTTCGTCAGCAGTTTTTTGCGCCATAGCTTCTCGGATAGTTCGCTCGGTTTCTACTGCGGCAGTAACTTGTTTACGATACTCTGGGGGCACATTAGCTAATGCAGGTTCTATACCCAAAGGCGACTTCATCACAGCTTCTGCACGCTCGCCAATAGTTAGCGGCTTAGTATCTAGTTCTTGGCGCTGCATATCCCTACTGACTTGGTTTACGAAACGTCTTTGCTCGCCTTGTTGCTCAAGATCTGTCTCAGAAATAGACCCCTCAAGTTCAAGTTGTCCGTCAACAACTGCCGCAGGAGTAAACTCAGTAGGTGCACCCCTACCTTCGAGTACCTTTAGTTGTTCTGTGATAGACAGCCCTTCAAGGCTCTTCATATCAAACTTCTTGGGTGTTGTCCCAGTATCTTCTTTCGCTTCTTCTGTGACAGATTTTTCTGCTGTTGTAGATGGTGAGGTAGTAACTTCTTTTACTGTCTCTACCGTTTCTGCCGTTTTTGTCGTTTCGGTAGGAGTTACCGTTTCGGTTTCCCCAAAGGCAAGCTCGATCTGTTTGTTCTGAGGCACACCCAAGAACTCGTTTATCTTAGCTTTAGTCGGAGCATCTTTTACGTCTGGGTTATCTACATACGCTTTAAGTTCGGCATTAAGTTCCGCTAGAGGAACTTCTTTCTTAGCCATAAGCCGTTGGTATATAGGTTTTGTTTTTCTAGTACGTGTGTCTGTTGGAGCGATCCCAATGTCTTTCAGGAACTTCTGACTGATCTTTTGTGCAGGTTCTGGCGCAGGTTCTGGCGCGGGTTGTCTGGCTGCTTGTGCCTCTGCCGTAGTGAGCTGTGTAGGGAATAAATCTGTTTGCGGTCTACCGGCTAACTCTGCTTTCGCTGCTGCTACCGCTTGTGATTCGTCAGCAAGCTGTCTTTGTTGGAGTACTTGGGGAGCAGGTATGTCTGCTAAAGCTATTTCCGCTTCGAGTGCCGCAACTTGTGCAGCTACTTGGTCTTCTAGTTCTTTGTTTTTAAACTGCTGTGCGGATAACGTCTCGCCTTCTGGCGTTGTAACGAAGTCAGGGCTTTCTGGTTGGTCAACAACCATCGGCATCTTTTTATCAGCTTCGGCTTTCTTTTTAGCCTGTTCTTCAAAGATAATAGACGCTTCGGTACTAGCATCATCTACAACAGCATCAGGTACACCGGGGACTGCTCCAGCAGGGTAGTCGGGGATTGCGGCTATTCGCGCTTCTTCTGCAGCAAGGGCTTCTTGTTGCTTTGCTTTGGCTATAGCGCGGAACTCAGTGTTCTGCCGCGCCTCATCGAAGTCGTATCCTGCTTCTTCTATTGTCTCTCTATTGCCACGTAGTACGCTTCCATCTTCAAAGATTATCTCTGCTGAAGGGTCGTACCCTAACTGCAATGTTTCTTCTATGGACTCTTCGGTTACTTCGTCTGGAGCAACCTCGCCCCTGCCTCTTGACTTAGGTAGTGCTAGATCAAGTAGCCCTTGAACCAAGCCGCCAACACCTGCCCCATAGCCAAACGCTTCACCACTACCCGTAAACGTCCCTTGTTCAGGATTGTAAACGCCTTTCTCAATAAGGTTCTGGGCTATACCCGCAGCCATTTCCTGTGCACCTTCAGCACCACCTGCAATACCAGCACGTTTAACGCGACCCAGTATCTGTTTAACGACGCTATCATCAACGTCTTTACGGAGTGCACCTAGGACTTTAATCGGGATTAATTCAGACAGACCAACTACGGCACCTAACGCAGTAGCAAAGCCGCGTTCACCTTCGGTAGCATCAGCAGCGCGCGAACGTTCTCTAGCTTCACCAGCACCAGCGCCAACAGCTAACCCACCAGCAAGGGGCATACCAATGCCCGGAATTAAAGAAGCAAGACCAAGACCTGCGAACGACCCAACTGCCTCACCAAACTTACCACCTACGGTATCTTCAGAACCACGGTCGGGTGCAAAGTACTCTCTGGCAGAACCAGCGGTATCGAGGATAGACTCACGAACACCTTCTTCAGCTTCTTCGGTCAGTATAGAAGCGCCACCTAATGCAGCCTGTTCAGCTAACCCGATAATCCCCCTAGGAATACCCTTACCAAACTCTTCGATCTGGTCTAGAAAGTCGGGTTCTTCCATAGGGGCGGATGTAAAATCCCCTAGCTGAATACGCAGTTCTTTCGCTAAAAGCCTAGCCGCGTCTACATCTCCAGCAGCATCAGCATTAATTAACGCACGTTCTAAATCTTGGATAAGACTCATCAACGACCCTTATTTGTACTTATCTATCAATGCTTGTGTCTCTGGCGAAGCTTTCTGTTCTGTCGGTGCTGCACGTTCAGGTATGTCTATCCCTTGATCTTTTAGCAACGCGTCGTAACTGGCTAGTATCGGAGCATATTGAAGGGCCATCCCGTCTAGGATATCTTTCTTCCATTTTGTAACTTTAGCCTCATCAAAATTACCGTCAGCATCTTTTAGACTTTCAGGTTTTTCAGTTTCTATCGAATCCAATGCACTTGCGCGTTCCGCAATTACCTCTGCTATTTTTATTTCTAGTTTGTTTCTATCGTTCACTATGTTGCGAACCAAGGTGTTTTTATTTTTCGTAGCAGTTGCTGTATTACCTTCTCTCGCAATCGCAGTAGAGTCTTTTCGATAACTAGCTAAATCTGCATCTGCTCGGGCTTTCAACGTACTTCTTACGTTTTCGACTTCCGCTTTGAACTGTTGCCCTGCATTTGCAATAGCGATATCGGCCTCTTGCTGCCTTGCTTGCCTAGCATCGCTGCTTTGAGTGCTATACATAGCAACTTCTGCGTCAACCAATGTTCGCGCATCTGCTTTAAACCCCTTCCTAGCATCAGCACCGAAAGTTAGAGCGCCTTTAGCGATATCATCGGAACGCATCACTAACTTGTCGAGTGAATCTTGACGGGCTTTAAACAAACTATCCTTACGTTTTTGGATATCCCCTTCTCTAGCTGACATCGCACCTGAAATACCTGCACCTACAGAACCAAGGCTACCCCTGTTTGCCGCACCTGCTAACGCTTCTCTGATGGTTGTCGCTCTAGAAGGTTTATAGTTCTCCTCACGCTCCTTGGTTCGCCGCGCCATCGTATTCATTTCTTCTTTAAGCTCAGGATCTAACTGCATTTGTTTTCTGTAGTCTGTCCTAGCCGCTGCTTCTTCATCTACACCCGCTGTTTTAAGAGCACCCAAACCCTGTGTTATCTTGTCAGTGCTAGGTCTTTGTCCCGCATCTTTTAGACTTTGAGGGATATCTATACCCGTAGCAGATACTTTAGGTACATCTACCTCTATCTCTTCTTCTACACTTACATCTATCTTTTCGTCTACCTTTTCTTCGGGTAACCCTTCAAATACTTTTTTTGTTCGGTCATCGATAGGGGGTAACCCCGCAGGAAGATTCGCTCCCGGCATCAAGCCTGCCAACCCTTTTGGAGCACCTCCTACATTACCCAACATTGGAGATTCAGGGAATTCTGTTGTACCAGTAAGTTCTTTCTTCGCTTCTTCTTGCGGCCCAGCCCCAGCTAACGCTAACGGGCTTTGAGAAGGTTTTCTGCCTCTAGGCATACCTAAAAAATCAACTTCTTTTTTCTTTTTTAACCTACTTATAATCTGAGCATCAGATAGTTGTCTAAGGAGCCTGTTACTTTTAAGCCTAGCGCGTTCTGCAGCTATTTCTTCGTCCGTAGGTTCGTACCCTTTAACCGGATCACCTGTAGCGAAAGCAACGATGCCGCCACCTTCAAAGTACCGTGGATCTATATTCGGTGCAGGTCTGGATAGCAACCCGCCGCCAGCCATCATGGGTCGGCCTTGGCCTTGTGCAGCACGCTGCATATTTTTCTGCTGTTGCTGTTGTTTCTGAGCAAGTGCACCACCAACCTGTTGCGCTTTATCACGCATAGGAGGAAGCCCCATACTTTGTTGGGGTTGACCCATACCACCAAGCTGCTGTTCCAATTGCTGTACTACAGTAGCAGGATTGGTTTGTGCCTGAAGATTTGCCTGCATAGCCTTTTGTTTTTGCTGGTCGGCAATCTGCTGCAACGCAATCATCTTGATCGTGTTTGGCCCCATTGTCTTAATTTCTTCTTGTAGTCGTGGGCCACCTTTCATCATCTCAGCAGAAACGTTTCTACCCAAACCTACAGGTTCAATTGGTTGATATGCCATTATTAATTACCCTTTATTCTGCGTCTGACGGAATTATGCCGAAGCTTTGGAGTAGACCCATGAGACCGCCAGATCCCCCAAGTAGTTCAGATAGTTGGCTAGGTTTTGCGTAAGAATACGATTGCGCTGCCAGTGGTAACCCTTGCAACAACGACTGTTGGTACTGCGTCTGCTTATAGGGAAAGTCTCGCTCTTCTTCAAACTGAGCAATATCGGCAGCAATGCCTTCGGCTTGAATAGCGCGTTCTTGTGCACCCAGATTGGCTTGGTTCTGCAGGGCTTGTAGCCCGTACTGGTTCGTAAGATTTTGCGCTTGCTGTGCCGCACTTTGCTCGGTATTAAACTGCTGCATGGCTTTGTCGTACGCAGTTTGGTAGCCCTGCCCCGTAATGTTGGCAAGGTTTTGCCCTAAACTACGGTTTAATTCAGACTCCATAATGGCTTGACGTGAACCACCATAAGCGCCAGCTTGCGTTAACCTGTTAGCATCCCCAAGACGTGTGATCTGAGCTTGTCGCCGCGCTTCTTCAATCTGAGGGTTTAACGCCGATTGCAGGTACGGGTTCATATAGTCTTGTGCAGCTTGGGCCGTAAACTTTTGTGGTTGGAACCCTGCCGCACCCATCTGCCCAGTAGGAACAGATAGATTACCTATCCCTTGAAACGCTGCTTGTTGGGCTGTAGATTGTCCAGCCGAAAGTGGGCCGGTATAAGCTTGGTATGGTTGGTTTGCAAGAGCTTGGCCCTTACCCAACATATCAGTAACGTAATCACCCGCCCAGTTAGATAGGGAGGATTCACTACCTGTTTGTTTACCTACAATAGGATCGTCTGCTGCTGCCATAATCTTCTACCTGTTCGGCATGAATTTGTTAGGGTTTATCTCTTTACCCTGTTCTTTATTGCCGGTACGAGCTTGTCGAACTTTATCCATCATACCGTATAACGTGTTAGCACCAGCGTTAGAATTGCCATTACCGAGGTGACTAACGACATCTGCAGGAATAACAAACTCCCCATCGCTTAATCTGGCTTCTTGCATACCGTCAATTGTAGCAGGTACTTTGTCTGCCATTCCATCTGTTGCACCACCTAAATAGTAGCCTTGACCGTTCGGTCGTCCACCAGCCGCATACCCGTTATATCTTCGGTTGTACGCAGAAGCAGCGCCGCCGCCAGCAAGTGCGGCAATACCGCCACCATATTTGTACTGGGGAGAGAAGCTGGCTAGACCCCCTTGTTGAGGAGGTGGCATCATAGTGCCTACCTGCGAAGGGGCAGCACCCATAACGGGCATTGGCATTTGTGGTTGAGGCTGGGGCGGCGCACCATACTGACTAGACTGTCTAGCCATATTAGCTGCGTTTTGTGCCTTTAGATTCAGTGCTTGTTGAACTGCACGCTGTTTAGCCGAAGCTTCTTGGCCTTGCTCTACAAATTCTGTCTCTGAAAAGAACCGTTGCCCACCACTTCCGGGCCGTCTATTGGGGTCATAGGTATCCTGTACACGCTCTCTAACGGCTGTGTAGTCTGGGATTTTCCCTTGGTACCCTGTTTTCTCTATTTGGGTATCAAAAAAGTCACTACCCGAAAACGCTGCTGTGCCAAGCATACTGAGTAGCCCAACAGTGCCTTGGTTCTCTTCGCTCTTTAACCAAGCAGAAGCATCTTTAAGGTAGTCTAGAAAGCCTGCCATTTTATTCTCCAAAACTCATTATTTGTGAGATTTCGTTTAGGAAATCATAATCTACTTTACCGCCTGCGGCCATACCCATCGGGCCTACTGGTGCGCCTTGCAGGTTCAGTGGCCCCTGCATAACATTAGCGATTGTCTGGGGTCGTCTGTTTTTCCCTGCAGCTAACGACTCTCCGTAAGGGCTTGCTGCACCAAAGAACCCGCGCTGTTGTTGGTTGGCTAAGGGGTCTTGGAAGTCATATATGTAGTTGATTTGCGCCAAAGGAGACTGACTTACCGTAACTTCCTGCCCTTCAAGATCTTCAGAGCCTAAGACCATATCAAAGAAGTCTCTAGCTGCGCTCTGGTTTGCCGTAGTTTGTATTTGTTTTTGAGTCTCTGTCGCAGTTTCGGTTATAAGTTCTTTGGTAGACTCGATCTGACTATTGAATTGATTTTCGAGGTTGGTCTCAACTTCATTGATTCTGTCGGTTAGGGTGTCTTGAGTTACCCCCAACTGAGTCATCAAATTATCTTCGGTAGTCTCTAAATCAGTAGCCAGATCCTTAATAGCTAATTGGGTTGCTTCGTCACGAGTTTTACCTTGTGCTTCGTACTCCGCTAACTTTAAATACAGCTCTGTTTCAAGCGTGTTAACTTGCTGTTTAGTAGCAAGTAGAGATAAATCTGCATCTAGTTTTGTTTGGAAAGCCGCAAGTTGGTCGGTTAGAACGTCCTTAGTTACACCTAACTCTGTAGCAACATCGTTTATTGCGGCTTGTAAGGCTTCATCTGCCTTCATACCTTGCCGTACGTACTCGTCTTGCTTATCGCGGATACGCTTTTCGGAATCTAAAACGTCTTGCTTGGTTGCAAGTTCCGCTATATCTAAAGCTAGATCAGATTCAAACTTAGTAAGTTGGTCAGTAATATCTTTTTTAGTTGTACCTAGATCGGTAGCCAGTTCTTCTAAGGCGATGTCTACAGCATCAAGACGAGTTTTACCTTCGGCTTCAAGCTCCTCAATACGGGTGTTTAAACGCCCCTCTGCGTCTGTTACGTCTTCCTTAGTGGCGAGACCTGATATATCGTCTTTGGTTACAAGAGTATCTAGTTTAATTTTTATTGCCGCAACATCATCAGCAGTCGTACCAAGTTCTGTAGCAATACCATCAACTACTTTTTTGATTGCCTCTGCTTGATCTGAAGTAGCAAACTTGCCAAGTTCGGCATATAACCCCGATGGGCCTCCGGGTTGTCCTGCAGGTACACCGATAGCCGCAGCAAGAGCCTCATCACGAGTTGCCCCTTCTGATTCTAATTTAGTAATTAACTTTACAATATTGTCTTGTAAGGTACCTACTTCACGGTTGAAGTCTTTTACTTTTACGTAATCATCTGGGTCGCCCTCGATGGTTGAGTCATCGAGCTGATTATCAGTACCAGAGTCAGTGTCATTACCAGCTACCTCCGCAACTTTATCTGCGACTGCTTCGTCTATATTAGTAACGGCACCAGAAACAACATCAGCAACAATCTCGTCGATTTTATCTGCAGCTAAAGTTACACCAGCCGCCGTTACAGCCGCTACTACTTGGTCTCTAATACCAGAGTTACCACCAGAGTCAGTACCAGAGTCAGTACCAGAGTCAGTAACAGCGCCCGAATCAGTATTTGACCCTTCAGGATCTTCAAAGAATCTAGGATCTGCGCCTATTTCGGGTGTAAACCCTATCGCTCTAAGTTCATCTGCGCTATAAATACCGTCCCCGTTTATATCCCCTCCTTGGATTTCTATACCTTCAGGCCAAGCATTAGTGTCTAACCCATACCGACCGAACAACCAATTCATTGCTTGGACATCAAACGCAGACATGGCAGCGCCATCGTCAGTAGCAGCGCCACCATCGTCAGTAACAGCGCCATCATCAGTAGCAGCGGCATCATCAGTAACAGCGGCGGCGGCAATATCAGCTTCTGCTGCTTGTACTGCTTCAGCGATAGTAAGCCCGCCACCGATAGCCATTGCGACATAACGCTCAAGATCAGTAGGAGATAGGGCAGGAGCGCCAGCGGCTGTAACGGCTGCAGTAATAGCGGCTTCTGCTGCGGCTTTTCGTTCTGCTGCAGTTGCATCTGCTACCCTGCCTTCAAAAACACCTTCTTGGTAGGCTAAAAGATCAGCAGCAGTTACAGGGTTACCGTCAGCATCTACGGCTGACGTGATAGTGCCAACCAGCGCGTAATCGCTACTTGTAAGGTCTTTAGGGTCAATACCCGCATTACGTGCAGCGGTTTCTATTTCTTCCCTTGTGATTGCACCAGCATTAAACCGGTTGCTTGCGTTAAGTAATTCTTGGGCAGCGTTAGGGTTGTTTCCTATTAGAGCGCGATCTTCAGGAGTTAAGGTATACCCTTGAGCGGCAGCTATGGCTTCCAATTCCGCTGCTGTAATAGCTGCGTTGTTAAACGTATTTTCTTGGCTTGCTAAAGCTTCAGCTTCTGTTTGTCCCGGTATTACCCGCCCTGAAAGAGCTTCTGCCTCACCTGCTGCTAGGGTGTACCCTTGTTTTGCAGCGATGTCTTCTATTTCTGCAGCGGATAGGGCTAACGGGTTAGCGTAATCAGTAGCTTTGCCTATGTTGTTAGTTTCAAAATTCTCATCGCCTTGACCTGTAAATTGGTCAATTTCTTCTTGTTTTGGATTAGCTATACCTTGTGCTTGTAGTGCGGCCCTAGCTTCCGCATCGTCTATAACTCTCGGGTCAGCATAAGTTTCTATTTCTGTATTCTTAGTACTCTGGAAAGTCTCGTCGCCCTGACCGACGTATGCAGCAATTTCTGCGTCGCTGGGATCGGTTATACCTTGGGCTATTAGCTCGGCTTTGGCTTCATCTACAGTAACTTGTCTGGGGTCTACATAAGTGTCTATATTGTTGAGGGTATCTGCTTCGTTTGATTTACCAATGTACTCGTCTATTTCTTCTTCTGTAGCCGTATAACCTAATTCCTCAAACTTTCTTTCTGTCTCAGCACCAGTGGTAAAAGCTGCGTCATTAACGCTATCTAGTATGTCTGTCTGGGATGCTACGTTAGTTAAACCCATCCCGTTTAGAGTTTCCTCCATGTTTCTGGTTACAGTAGCGAGATCAGTGCCCGCATTTATTTCTTCTCGTGCTGTTGTTAGTACAGAATTTATTTCTGGGTTTCTTGCAGCAATAACACTAGCAGCAGCACTATCAATAGCGAAGCCAGCGGTCATCGATAAGTCAACAAGTGATCCGAACAAAGTCCCAAAGAATGCGTTCTGACCTACTTCCCCCGCAACATCAATCGAGTCGTCTATAAGCACCAATTCAGTAGTGGTGATAGCCGTCGCAACTGCTTCCTCTAACCCTTCAGTAGCTCCTTCACCTCCTGCAGAAAGTGCTGCTCTAATTGTTGGGTGGTTATAGATTGCTTCTAACGCCTCCCGTGCTTTTTTGTTATCCGCGCCGGGAAAAAAGTTCTCAACCATATCATCGATGGTTAGCCCTGCGGCTATTCTATTAACAAGAAAAGCTCCAGTAACTGTTTTACCCATGACTCCATAGGCATAGTCTAAGGCTTCTTCCTCAGACATACCTGACTTTATAGCGGTTTCGTATGAACGATCAAAAGAACCTCCAGCCGTAGCAAATACAAGTTCTGCCACATCTCCTAACTCATCAGGTTGTATACCCCCTAGAGTTTTAAGTTTGTCTTTAAGCCATTCTGGGCCTCCCGTGGGCCTATCCGTACGTAGTATGGCGTCCCTAAACCGTTCATCTGCATCTTTAAATTTAGTACCTTTAGTCGTACCCCCAAACACTCTTGATAGTATTACTTCGTTACCAACTTCTGGCACTATCATACGCAGCAGATATTCAACCGGGACACCATCTTGGAATACAGCTTTAGCCGTATCAAAAAAACCTGTAGCCCTACCTATACGTGCTTCAACTTCATTTGCTGCATCAGCAAAATCTTGTGTTTCGGTCGAGGCACCTAGGTTTACAAAGGCTGTACCAAAACGCCCTAGGATACTGTCTGATGCAGTTTCACCTATAAGACTTATAGCCCCTGCCATTTCTTGGGCAGTAGTGCCTAATGCACTTAACCCGAAAGAGGCTAGGTTGAGCATTTTTTTAGCTTTAGTATCTAGTGACACCCACCCACCGTTTTCATCCCTTGTGGTTGCTATACTGTCAGCAAAATCGTTTAGTTTGTTTATCGCGCCTTCATAAGCCAACCGCTTAAGGTTCCTTTGCATTTCTGGTTCAAAAGGTTCCGTCCACGCATCTATAGCGTCTACACCTGCTTTAACAAGGCGTCGTTTGTTTTCTAAAAACTCTGGGCTGTATATCTGCGTGTCTGACAACCCTTCTAAAATAGCCGCTTCTTTTTGTTCGGTAGCTATACGGTCGCGTATCTGATCGTCAGTAAGTTTGCCTATAGATGCTTTCGCTATAGGGCTTTGTGCAGCAGCAAGTAACTTGTTTCTTTTCCAATCAACTTCGGTTTTAGTTATTGCACTTGTATCTCCCGCATACGTAGCAGGGTATTGCCCTTCTGGAATTTCCCCCGCTTGGTATAGTTGGTATATGTCCGCAATCTCTGTATCTGACAAAGTTTTGTTCGGGTTTACTTCTTGCCCTTCACCACCCCATTCATAATACAAATGCCTAGCTTGTTCTTGAGTCCAACCTTCACTAACGCGTTGTGCTATCCATCGAGTCTTTTCTCGTAACTCTCCTCTAGCCGCCGCGTTCATGCTCCGCGCTTGTTCCATTGCAGTAGGGGTTATCTCAAACCCACTCACTGTTATGAACATGTTCATTAACCCTTGCAGCATTTGAAAGGCGCGTGGGAATGGTATAGGCATACCATTAGCGTTTGTTGTTTCAATTAACCCTGATGCTTGAAGATCGTTTTTAAGTGTTAATTGCGAACCGCTGCTTAACCCCTCCCAAAAATTTGTCCATGCGTCGTTGCTCCACGCGTTTAGATCAGCATCACTATCGCTGAACTCGCCAGTAGAACTAGGTGCGCCCTCTCCACTGAAGGTCATAATAGTGCCTTCGTCTACCGCTACGGCAAAGTCATAGGCTCTACGTTCTTCTCCTGTTAATACCCCATCCCCATCCTCATCGTAGGCATCAGGATTAATATTACCTTCGTAGTCTTTAGCAGTCCCTGTCGCGGCACCTATAAGAGCGCCTATATCTTCTGCAAGCTGTGCATTTGTTCCGGCATCAACACTGCTTAAAAAATCCTCGTACCAATTATTACCTTGAGCAGGAGCTGTACCATCGTATCCAACAATACCAACAAGCGCGGGGTCAGTTGAGGGGGGAGTAGTTCCTGTCCCTACGTAATTTTTAAATTCAGATGTAGGGATATCACCGTCAATCCAACTATTTAGTAGTTGTAAAGTAGGTTTAGCCCCATCTAAATCGTATTTAAATTCGTCTCTAAATTGTTGTACCCGAGCAACCTGCTCTTCGGTACGATTTCCTTTAACACCAAAGAAAGCTGCAGGATCTTTTACGTCCCACCAAGCAGTTGAATCGTCGGCCCACCAGTTTGTAGTCGTGCTTTCTTCTGTATCAGGGACAGGAAAACCCCAGTTCCCGTAAAAACTATCGGATGCTGAACCATCTTCGTAGGGGCTTCTAGACACACTTCCACTAGCAGCAACATCTGCTTCGTAGGTGTTTTCAAAGTTAGAATCTACGTAGTTTCTATAGGCTCTTACCACATTATTCCACGTAGTAAGTTCAGTGTCGGTTAGTTTGCCGTCACCATTTGTATCGTAAGTTTTCCAGTTTGGAGCTGCCATATCAGTTTGCTATTAGCACCCCCTCAAATGAAGCGCCGACGACTACGTTGGTGGTATCGGAGCTGGCTCGGCATTCCATATCCGTTTTCTCTGCAATGCTGAACGGGTAATGAAAAGGCAATACAAGCAAATTACTCTGTACTGTCTGTATGATCTTTGTGCGAAACGTGTTTGAGCCAAAGTCTCTAGTCACGAACTTAGCGGTTACGTTCTTGTTAGCGATAGCAATAGCTGCTGTAAACGTAACATCATCTAAGAATAACGTGAATCCTGCAGGGACTGTATACACTGACATCTGGCTTTGGTTGTCGCCTTGTACTATATTCCCGTACGTTATTCCGGTAGGTACCCCACTGGTAACCCCACTATTAGCGACATAGATCGTACCTGCAGCAGTGCCGCCTGATCCTGAAGTAGCAACAAATATGCGGTTAACCCGCAACCAACCAGA
>Ga0208899_1000771_pt1 | contig 23580 bp, 25 predicted proteins | sample VirMetDEL_Nov_24_FD_184518 | JGI IMG/M metagenome (GOLD analysis project Ga0208899, IMG submission 184518) | Aqueous microbial communities from the Delaware River and Bay under freshwater to marine salinity gradient to study organic matter... | ecosystem: Environmental > Aquatic > Marine >... | reverse complement strand
ATTAGCACGGAACTTTTTTTCTTATAGTTTTTGAGTAGATTTAAAATTATTATGGTTTTATTTTCTTATAGTATTCTAAAGTGATAAGTGCTGAAAATCGGCTCAAAAACTTTCATTTGAAAATTTCAAAAATTTTCAGTTTTCATTTCAATTTAAAAATGAAAATTTTTCATTTTTTCAAATAAACCATTTTTTTTTTTCAATCAGCACTTATCACTTTAGAATTAAATTGTTTGAAATTAAACAATTTAAAGAATATAGTTCATTAAAAATTATATTATGAAAATCAAGGTATACAAATTTAAAGTCATTAATGAGAAACTTAATCAAATTTATAAGTTTCACTTTACAACTGAAATTTCAAAAGAATTAGGGATAAAAAAAGGTAGTATTTACAATTTAATAAATAATACACATAATAAGATGAGAAAGAAATGGGGAAACTTCACAATTGAAAAGATACACGAGCCTTATATACAAAATTAATTTTTATATTTTTAAAATACTTAAAAAGAAACGGATAAAAACAGATAAAAATGGATTATAAAAACGGTAAAATATATAAGCTCATTTGTTCTGAAACTCAAAAAATTTATATAGGTTCAACCTGCTCAACCCTAAGTAAAAGATTATATGGACACAAAGCGAAATTAAATCGTGCAGTATCAAGAAATTTTGTAAATCCTAAAATTTATTTAATTGAAGACTATCCATGTGAAAGAAAAGAGCAACTTTTGATGAGAGAAAGATTTTTTATTGAAAGTTTAGATTGTATTAATAAAAAATTACCAATAGTTGAAAATAGAAAAGAATCAGACTTGAAATATATAAAAAATAATAAAGAAAGAATAAAAGAAGCACAACAAAAATATTTAAATAACAATAAAGAATTTATGGAGCAAATAAAAAAAAAAAGTTATGAAAAAAATAAAGACAAATATCACCTAAAAAAAAATATTAAAAATGTCTGTGAATGTGGTGGAAAATTTACCAACGCAAACAAATCACAACATTTGAAATCGAAAAAGCATAAGTTATTTTGTGAAACTATTAAACAACATTTAAATTAAATTACTAATTTTTTACAGTTTTTCTACAAAATTATTTTATTATAGTATTTTATATGAGTAGTGATAATGAGAATTTATTATTTGAAGTATCTGAACCCCAAAGTGATTACGAGGAGTCTGAATCAAGTTCCGAAGAGGAAACAGCACCTGAACCAATTAAAGAACCCGAACCTGAAATTGAACCTGAACCAGTTAAGAGAACAAAAACTGGAAGAATTAAGAAAAAGGCATCTCCTAAGACAAGGGAACGCTTACGCAAACAATTGGCGGCTGGAAGAGCGAAGTCTTTGGAAATTAGAAGAAGAAATAAAAAACTTAAGGAACTTGACAAGAGGAAAAAATTAGATGAAGAAGACAAAAGACTTCTTGAAGAATTACAGGATCGAAAAACTAATCAGGAATTAAGAGACGAAATAAAAAAACTAAAAGAAAGCATGAAAACAAAAGAACCAGAAGCAAAATTGGAATTGCCTCCCAAACCTCAAAAAAGCCAATCTGTGTCAGTTTCTAAAGAGGAATTGCCTCAAGTAGCACAAAGGAGAATTAAAAGTCATCTGCCCCACGGCATGTTGTTTTTTCAGAAAAAATATTAAAGTCATTTAAAGAAAAAACGACAAAAAAAGATATGCCAAATTATCAAAATGGAAAAATATATAAAGTTGTTTGTTCTGAATCTAATAGGTTTTATATTGGTTCAACTGTTCAACCATTATCAAAAAGATTAAGTGGACATAAATGTAGCAGTAAAAGAAAAAACTGTATGACAAGAGATTTTATTAATCCTAAAATATATTTAATTGAAGATTATCCTTGCCAACGAAAAGAAGAATTATTGATGAGAGAAAGATTTTTTTTTGAATTGCTTAATTGTGTAAATAAAAAATCACCTATACAAGATAAAGAAAAAAGAATAATAAGACATAGAGAGACAAGCCAAATAAATTATGAAAAAAACCGTGAAAAAATTTTAGAAAGAAATAAAGAAAAAATTGTTTGTGATTGTGGAAAAACTATAACAAGAAATGCTTTATCAAGACATAAAAAACGATATTGTAAAACTCAGAAAAAGTAAATCATCTAAATATATTTTGAAGTGTCAATTGGAGTGAAACAAGAGTCCAAATACATCTCATTTCCTTTATTTGAAAAATTCACCACTAGAAAAGAATTCTTCTCTTGTGTTGCATTTCTGAACATCTGAATAAACTGTGCCTTTTTTGGCAGGTAATTGAAATCATCTGCAATTATTTCCAATTCTTTCTGACTTGTATTGAATAATATTGCCCCTGTGATATTTGTTCTTACTCCTGTTGAAACCAATGAGAATTTCTGTGTAGTAAATATTGAAGACAAACAAAGGTGCCTGCCATTCATCACAATTTTTGAAACCATACCAGCACTCTTATTTTTTAGACTGCCACTATAAGCCACATCGTCAAATATTATCAATCTATTACTAGGTTTTTTTTTCTCACTTACTTCTTCTAAAAATTCGTCTTCCAATTGGTCATATAATATCTCCAATTCGTCTTCGTCATATTTCATGTAATTTGCTTTTGGTATGTCTTTTTGATCCATAAGAATTTTCAGTTTATTATCTAATTTATTATTTGAAACTATGAAAATATTTTCTCCGTCAAACTTCTCTCTATAATAAGCATTACGCAAAATTAAATTTAAAATTATGGTTGTTTTTCCGCTCAATTGTGATTTACCATTAATAAGTAATTTAAAAGGTAAATTAAAAAGTTTATCCATTTCCGTGTAATATGAATCAGTCTTATCTCTCACACGAAGTATATTTTTTTTTGGCATAGTAAGTATATTATAGATTGATAAAATATTTTTAAAAAGTATATGAGCGACAAAAAAAATGAAGAAAAAAATGAAGAAAAAAAAGTGGAAACAGAAGCTATGTACTTAGATATGGTTAATCAACTAAAAGAGAAGTTTGATAATAATGAATATTTAATGAAAAGAATTCAAGAGCAAAATACAGAATTAAAAAAAGAAATTATAACTGCTTATGGGATTTCAAGAATTCTTGATAATTTAATAAACAATTGTTTTGATATAGATACAGAAATTATTTGCTTATCTGAAAGTTTAAGGGGACATTTATCAACTGTAATTGAGGACATCATTTAATCCTTTTTCAAATAAACCGACTTTTGGGTTGCTTCCGAATGATCCATGGCCGCCGCAATTTCTTTTGCTTTTTTTACTGCATCTAAATCAATATTCTCTGATACATATATATTCCTCAATAAATTCAAAGTGATATTCTTTCCAGTTGGTTTAAATATTTTTGTGATATATTTCCCCAATCCATTTGAGGTCATATTTTGTCCCTTTACATTATATAAAAAGTCATCTCCTTTATTTACTGTTAACCAAAGATTGATTACAGAATTTAAATCTTTAGGAATTAAGACTTCTTTGGAACCGAATTTTCCGTCAGTTTTAAACTGGTTAAAAATAAAATATTTTTTATTTCTGCCAAGGTTTAATAAGTAGTTTTTTTTGCCTTCATTGTCTTTTCTACTTTTAATAATTTTCATACCTGAAAAATCTAATCTCTTAGGAGGTTGAAGAAGATAAAGTGAAGAAACCAAATAGGGTTGAACAGTTTTTAAAGTTGGATTTGCTTTTGCTTCTTTTTTATATCTGTTCATAACTTTTTTAAGATCCGCAAGACTTGTCCAATTTTTTTCTTGTTTCTCTGATTTCTGATGACTGGCAATATAATCGTTATATTCTTTATTTCTATCTTCCAATTCTTTCCTGTATTTCATTTCTACCTCTTCAAATTCCTTTTTATCAAAAGCACTCAGGACAACAAGAATTGCAGTGAGTTTATTTCTTTGAGTTGGTAATTTGAATCCGTTTATATTCTCCATTATTTCAGTAAAATTTTTGAGAAATTTTAGATTTTTTATTTCTTGATTGTCATTTAATTTTCTTAAAGTTATCAAGTATGACTTTAAAGAATTCTCTTTTAAGTTGGGTCTTTTCTCTTTAATTAATTCTGTTATGTTCATTTTATATTTATTCAAGATATTTTTTTAAATCGTTGAAACACATTAAATAATTTACTGTAATATATTATATGTTTAAAAATAAAAAAAAAGAATATGTTGAATTGAGTTTTCTTTATTTTAGATTTAGAAACCTTTTCAATTGTGGTTTTCAAAGATATTCATTTTACAGGAATTTAATTGGATATATTTGTAATATATCAGATTACGCAATGATAAGAAGAGTATTTGAAGAGATGCTAAAAAGAAATATTTTTAATGAAAAAAAGAAAAATAATAAAATTTATTATTTATTTAACCCATATAATGAACCAATAGATGAAACAGCGGATTTGACTATTGATTGGACTTAATTAAAATTGATTTAAAGAAGAACGGATATAATTAGATAAAAATGGATTATAAAAACGGTAAAATTTATAAATTAATTTGCTCTGAAACTCAAAGAATATATATTGGTTCTACTTGTTCAACATTGGTTAAAAGATTAAGCCACCATAAATGTAAAAAAAATAAATGTAAAAGTAAATCTTTTATAAATCCTAAAATATTTTTAATTGAAGATTTCCCTTGTGAAAGAAAAGAACAACTTTTATCAAGAGAAAGATATCATATTGAAAATACAGATTGTGTAAATTTACAGATGCCAGGAAGAACACAAATACAATATTATTATGAAAAAATTGAAGAATGTAAAAAAATGCGAAAAGAATATGCTTTAAAAAATCCTGAAAAAATGAAAGAAATAAAAAGAAAACATTATGAAAAAAATAAACAATTATTTAAAGAAAGAAGTATAATAAATAATAAAATAAAAATAACTTGTGAATGTGGTTGTGTAATTCTAAAAAATAATATAAAAGCACATAAAAAAACTAAAAAACATTACCAAAGAATGAACCAAGCATAATAACCAGGACTTCCAATTTTTTTTTCTTCTCCTTTGTGCCTTGCTCTATATGCCTTTTTTCTTTTGTCTGCGTATTCCTTTCCTTTTTCTTGAATATAAGTGGCATAGTCTTTATATCCAGTCGCTCCAATACTTGCCACTTTTTTATTTTGGCGGAAAACATCAATTTTTTTGTTTTTTCTTGTGCTTGGTTTTATTTCTACATTTATTTTTTTGGCTGCTGTTCTTTGTCTTGGTTTTATTTCATAAGTCATTATAATCTTATATCTATATTTTTTTTTCTATAGATTAACTTTCCTTTGGCTTTTAATATATTTATAAGTAAATTTTCAGAATGTTTAATTGATACTAAGTGTTTGGGTTTTGAACCCAAAACAATATGCGCACCACATCCGCAGACAAATTGAGTTGACATATGCTTTTTTATTTTTTCATTATTTTTTTTTCGGTATTCAATTCTTTTCTGCCTGAGACATTCTTTATTTTGATAGTAATAATCTAATGATTTTTTATTTCTTTCATTTCTGATTTTTAGATTTGCCACATTTCTTTTTAAGCATATATCCTTTCTAAATGTGTCATAATATTCTTTGGCACTCCGGCCAGGCATATTTTTATTTAATGATGCTTTATATTTTTTGACATAGAATAATTCTCTTTTAGTTGAATTTTCAATATATACACTATCATCAATAATTTCAAGAACTTCAAATTTGGTGTTTTCCCAACCAACTTTATTTATAAATTGATATAACTTAAAGTTTTTAACATTCTTATTATTCCTCATATTTTTATGATTCGTAATTCTTTTTTTAAAATTCATAGTTTTTCCGACATAACATTCAATATAATCATCAAAAAATATTCTATAAATACATCCCATTTATATTTATTCTCTATAATATAAATAGATTTTAAACGACGCTTTTATTTTTTTGATTTCTTGGCCTGTTCCTTCTTTCTTTCTCTATTCGCTTTATCTATATCTTTTTGTGTTTGTGCTTCAATTTTTTCTTTTCTTCCTGTGAAATCTTTTCCTGCTTCAATATATTTTATATATACTTCAGGATATAAAGATGCCATGACTTTCAATTCTTCAATGTCCATTTCGTTTAATTTTTCTCTGGCTCCTCCGGATGTTGGTAATTCATCGGCCAATTCTTCAAATGCTTCGAAGGTTGAAAGTTGATCTTCCAATGTAAAACCATCTTCAAAATCTAATTTCATATAATCCAAAAATACTTTTCTTTGTGCAGGTCTTAATTTTTCAACCTGTGGAATAATTTTCCCTTTATCTTTTTCCAATGCTTCTTTTCTTTCTCTTCTTATTCTCTGAATTCTTGATTCCTTTTTGGCTTTAGGTTTTTTTGGTGTTGGTTTTGGTTCTGCCTTTTTTGGTGCAACTCTAATTTTCACTTCTGATTTGGGAATTGGGCCAAGAGTGCTTTTAGGTTCGGCTTTTCCTCCAACATCTGGTTCTTCTTCTGCTTCAGTTATAGTAATTTTTGGAACTTTCGATTTACTCTTTATTCCTTTAGGTTTTTTCTTTTCTGCCAATATAAAAAATTCATCAGTATAAGTTTTTTGGCACCATTCAAAAAATTGCTTAATGGGCATAACATAAATGGCTGATTTTTCAAATTCTGCTGTTGCTTCAAATCCCATTTTTTCATACATTTTTTTTAATTTTTTCAAATCGTGTTGTTGTTCTGTAGTTCCCTCAATATCTCCGGCAACTAAACTCACCATTGCTTTATTACTTAACATATTTTTTTCAATTAAATGATTTATTAACAAACACAACATTTTTCTTGTGGTACCTTTTGGTGCTCTTGGTTTATCTTTGTTAAATTGTGAATACTGATATTCAATAGTTAAATCCTTTTTATTAAGAATAGTTAATTCTAAATATATATTAAAATTTTCATCGTCATATAATATTTCTTTTTTTCTTCCTTTTTTTTCAATATCAACTAAATCTTTATTAAATTTGACACTCTCAGAACTCTTTCTTTTTGGTGCAACACGAATTTTCACTTCTGATTTTGGAATAGGTCCAAGACTGCTTCTAGGTTCGGCTGCTCCTCCTCCCCTTGGTTCTTCTTCTGCTTCAGTAATTATAATTTTAGGAATATTGATTTTTTTGTCTGTTTTTTTCTTTTCTTCTTTAACTTTCTCAGGGTCATCCTCTATTGTTTCACTTGGATGTTTCGCACTTGCTTCCAACATATTTTTTTTGATCCTATTAAATATTGAATCCAATCTTGAATCACTTCCTATTTTTAATTTATTCCATTTTTCAGTCCAATCTGTCAATTCCTTTGTTGCTTTTCTTCTTTCTTGTCCTCCATTCATTCCACCAAATAATTTTCTTAAATTACTTGGACTATATTTTTTATCTATATCTTTTAATTCATCAATAAGTTTTTTCTTTTCTGGTTTCTTTCTCTCATCTTTAATTTTTCTGACAACTTCTCTTTTTTTTTCTAAATTTTCAAATGGAACTCTTAATTCGCTTTTTAATCTTTTGACAAGTAAAGGTTCATTCATTATCATTTCAATTAATTCATCTTTTTTTTTCCCTTTGGTTTCTAGAGTTCTTGCGGCTCTCATTTCTCTTCGCCTGACTTTCAATTCTTTATTATATTCCACCCTTGCCTGTTTTATTTCTTCACCAATATATTTTCTGACAACCTTATTGTGTTCGTTAATATATTTTCTTAATTGTTTAATATCTAATTGTTCTAATTTGGCCCGAACCATTTTATAAATTATAATAAGAAAAAAAAATATTGATAAATAATATGAACCGTGCATCATTAATCCAAAATCCTATTTATGGAACGTTAACAGAACAAACAACTCCAAAAACATTAAGAAAATTTAAAAAGAACCCTTTATTGTCTAAACATCAAAAATTAGATAAAGTAATTATGAAAAAAACAGGGAAATTAGTTCAAACCACTCTTGAAGGTGAAAAAACTGATGCCCCACCACCTAAAAGAGGATATACAAAAAAAGGAAAAGATAAAAAACCTTCTAAACAAGGAAAATTAAAAATACCTGTCGGAAAACCAAAAATAACCTTAAAAAAAGCAATTGAAAAATTTGAAGAAATGAAATCAAAACCTAAATCAAATATGAAATCAGAAGGTAAATTGTCTAAAAGACAAAAAGAATTGATTAAGACACATAAAGAACACCATTCAAAATTACATATTGATTTAATGAAATATTTAATGATTAAAAAAAATTATTGTTTTGAGATCTCACACGAGTTGGCTCAAAAAATAGTTGGCAAATAAAATCTATATATTATATATATGTTGAATACATCTTTAATAAAAAAACTAGAAAAACAAATGAACAAGAAACCGAAAAAAAAAACAGAAAAAGAAATTTTTGAAATTCCTAAAAAATACACTAAGGGATTATCTAAAAAAGAAGCAAAGGAAAAAACCGAGAATATAAAAGAAACCAAAGAACTCTTAAAGAAAGGTAAGAAACAAGAGGCCGCCGAATTAGCGAAAAAGAGGCCAACCACCAAAGAAACGAAAAAATCATCATTTACTATTAGATTTAAAAAAAAGTTTCCCAATACAAAGCCCAAGACCCAAAAGTTTGCTCAAGATACCGGAATCCCTTTACAAGCACAAAAAGAAATAGTGAAGAGAGGTGAGGGGGCATTTCTTTCGGCAGGTTCTCGGGCTTCGGTAAGTTCTCCGACACAGTGGGGGATTGCTCGTTTATATTCATTTTACTTTAATAAGGGAAAAACTTTTGATAAAGACTTAATTAAAAAATATAATATCAAGTTTAAATAAAGATGAGTGATGAAGAACTTTCAAAATTAGATTATATAATTGAGCGTATTTATCATATAGAACAAAAACTAAATAAACTATGGAAAGAGATCTATATGAAAAATGAAGCAAAAGATAAAAAAAAATAAAATATATATTTAAATTAAATGTTTGGTTGGTTACGATATTATCATTATGACTATATAATTTCTATTATAGACAAAGTGCAGGAAGACAGAACCAAAAGAAGATTAAAAGGACTTACAATGAAAAGCAGATTTCACGAAGATTTAAAAGACTATTTAAACGGCGTTTGGATACAAGAGCCAGATGAACCAAAAAAAAAAGATATGTCAGAAAATCTAAAATTAAATATTGGAAATGTAAAAGAGGCTAAAAATTGTTAAGAATAAATATAAAATCAATCAAAAAAATAATAAAACTTATATTTATTCTCTTTGTATACTATATTTATACTCACTTAAAGAACAAATTTTAAAATTTATGTTTAAATAGGGCATAAAACAGGGACTATATAAGAATAAATATAAGTTTTGTTATATTTTTGTATGATTTTATATTTATTCTTTGATTGTTCGGATAAATAATGTAATATGAGATGTGCCGCCGCTTTCTATTGGTTCAAATCTGCTGTTGACTATTCTTGCCCTAATGTTCCTTAAACTAAAATCATATTCATTTTTAATACTTATATAATTTAAATTTGCACTTTCATATTGTAAAGTAAAATTTGATTGTTGAGTATTATTTTCATTAACAGGTATGACGGCCAAAATATTTTTTCTTTGTTCTGTAAATGCTTCATAACTATCTAATGGAATATTTAATAATTCAACCATGTAAAGATCTGTTGAATCTAAAATCGTGAATGGAATTGAACTTGATAAAACACAACCGTTTGGTGTTAATCCTGGTCTTCCGCTGATTGTGTTTATAATTCTTTCAAAACCAAAAAACTTAGATAATTTTGAAGTTACAAAATTCAAAGTGAGATCTACTGTATCACCAGCCCTTCTTGGTTGTGAAATTCCCATACCTGCATCAATATCTATTGGATCTGTGTCCGGTGAGTTAAAATTGACTTCATGTGTTTGTGGGTGATATCTGACGGCGTCCAAAATTATTCTATTACCTCCGGACAAAAAACAAATAAATGGATATAAGCTACTAGGATTTGGATTAACCAAAGTCCCATAATCTCCCGCAGAGTAAGCATAACTTTCATTAATTATAGTAGTTGTTGAACTATCTTGGAAAATTGTGACATCTACACCGCCGTTTGAATAAGTAAAATCCACAATATCGTGTGTATTTAAATTTGAACCGGCATCAAAATTTTCTGGGGAAACTCCAGTCGCTGTTTTAGTTCCATCTATTATTTTTGAATAAACTCCAGTTGTTTGTTGTACTTCTACACCAAAAACAATGTCTGCTTCTGTGAAATTAATCCCCAATTTTTCCGGTGTTTTTGTTAATCCGATTATGAAGCCATTTGGGTCGGCAGGGTTTATTTGGTCGGCGAATGTGTGTATTCGTGCTTGATATGATCCGCAACCCATTATTAGTGGTTCTTGAAAAATCAAATATGAATCGTTTATATCGTTTGATGGTGTATTGGCACTTTTAAAAATTGTATCATTTAAAATTGTGGCTCCATCTGTTTCAAAATCTCCAAAACCTGCGGAGTCTAGTGTATTAAAACCGGAAAATGCCGGCCGGATGACTTCAAACTCAAAACGAGGAAATAAAATTGTTGGATGTGTGTCATTTATTCTGACATCAACAAAACAACCTAATTCAAAAATTTGAGTTGGTCTTAATTTTTCGTTGGCTTCTTTACATATACTATCAATTAAAGATAATATATCGTGTTCAGAATATGAACCATTGGGAATAGTAATTGTGAGGTCTGTGCTGCCCATATTAAATTTTATTTCATTTGTTCCTTCTTCAACAACAAATTTAACGGCTTCTCTAACCATTGATAATGAATGCAAAGCAATTTCTGAATTTTTATTTATCAATATTTCATTCCTGAATTGATTATCAAAATTGGCATTTGAATCATTGGTAATTAATTTTATAAGTTTTTTATTACTCATTATATTTTACTAAAATATTTTTATTTCAATTTTTACGCTTTAATATATTTTATTTCAAAGTTTTTGGAAACTCCTCCAGTATTTTGAATATTTACTTTCCAAGAAGTTGTTGGTCTATCAACTATAGTTAATAATTTTGAACCTGGGCCGCTCGGTCCGTTGTTTATATCTAGTTGAGTAATATGGAAATTTGAAGCGTCAATGCTATATAATACATCAGCGGTCCAAGAAGTGTATAAGGCATCAGAACAAATAATTTGAAGTTGATAAACTGCAAAATAATCTGTGTTGTTTACAATTGATGAATCAGCATTTGAAGATCCGCCAACAGTCAAAGAAGCATCAACTGTTGTCAATGTTCCATAAGTTCTTGTATCTTGTACAGTTAAGGAACTTTGATTTGAAGCAATAGTAACAGGGAATGAAGCACTCATTGTTGTTTGACCTTTAACAAAATCAGCAATTTCAACATCTACATCTCCATTGGCAGTTACTTTAACGGCATCTAAATTTCCGCTATTGTCTCTTCCATATAATAAAACTTGTTGAAGACCTGAACCCCCTGAAGCAACTGTGGCATCATATCCTTGATTTATTTTCCCATCAATACTTGTTGTATCTCCAGCAATTGTCGCAAGATTTCCACCACTTTCTAAAGCAAGAGCAGAAGTGTTTAAATTGGTTCCAGCATTTGCCGTCACAGTTCCAGCAATTGCCCCAGTATTACAAGCAGTGATTTTTCCATTTAAAGTTGAGAGTGTTGATTCAGTTGCGGCACCACTTGGAAGAGCAGAACTTGAGACAACAACTGCCCCAGTATTACAAGCAGTGATTTTTCCATTTAAAGTTGAGAGTGTTGATTCAGTTGCGGCACCACTTGGAAGAGCAGAACTTGAGACAACAACTGCCCCAGTATTACAAGCAGTGATTTTCCCATCAATACTTGTTGTATCTCCAGCAATGGCGGCGGCAGTTACTTGTGTAGCAAGTCCAGCAGCATCAGATGAAATATTGACATTTACTTTGCTAGAACCAACAGTTCCAGCAATTGTGGCAAGATTTCCTCCGGATTCTAAAGCAAGAGCAGAAGTATTTAAATTGGTTCCGGCGTTTGCTGTTACACTTCCAGCAATTGCCCCAGTATTACAGGCAGTAACTTTTCCGTTTAAAGTTGAAAGAGTTGATTCAGTTGCGGCACCACTTGGAAGAGCAGAAGAAGAAACAACAACAGCCCCAGTGTTACAGGCTGTGATTTTCCCATCTATATTTCCGGTATTTGTTCCAATTGTTGCAAGTCTTGTGTCAAGATCTGAACCCGTTGGAGTATCAATAATAACTTTGCCAATATTATCAACTCTTATATCTCTGAAAGTATTATCAACATAATAACGACCGCCAACAGCATTTGCTTTTGAAGGGTGTGCAGCATTTTGTGCCGTTACAACATCATCAGACAATTGAACGGCAGTCTCAATATTTCCAAGATGAACTTCTGCTGCTGCCAAAGTTGCTTCAGTGGCAGAACCAACAGGGGCCGCAGATGATAAAATATCCACTTGCAAATGTCCATCACCATCTACTTTTAGAGGTCTTTGTTGTCCTGCTGCTGAGTCGTGTCCATAGTTCATGGTTCTTTTCATATTGCTTCCATCTCCAATTGAATTTGGTTGTCCTGCGAAATCTAAATCACTCTGTAATTTTGTGTTGGTTGTTCCAATAAGTGCTTCAAGACCGTCAACACTTAATGCTATATCACCTGTATGAAGTTCAATGTCTGCCACATTACATTCAAGTCTTCCATTGGCATCTACTTTTAAAGCTCTTGCTTGTCCGTTTGCTACATCGTGGCCGTAACAATAAGTTTGAAGTTTTACGGTACCATCTCCAATTGCGGCATTATTTATCGCCCCTGAAAATTGATCTAATTTTGTGTTGGTAGATTCTGAAGCAGTTTGAATTGCGTCGTGTTTCTCATTTGCCTTTGTTAAAAGGTGAGTTTGCTGTATATTTTGGTTCGCACTATTTACAGCTAAATTGTGATTAATTCTATTTGGCATTTATATTATTATAAATATAAAATAAAATTAAAAAATAAATTAAATGAAACTTATATTTGATTAGGATTCTGTTTGAGTATTTCCAAAAATACTGTGTTGTCAGGTTTGATATTACTTGCCAATTCTCCCTTACTGTCTAAAATTCTCACATTTAATTCTGATAAATATAAGGGTTCTTCACTGTCGTGAATATAAGAAAGTGATCCTTCTCCTTCTGTTGCTTGAGTATATCCATTTGTGTTGTAATATCTGCCAACAATTCCTTGAATTTTTTTGTTGTTACTTCCACTTGAATTGAAATCCGCACGAATTGGCAAATCAATTTCAATCTGATAATAAGGATCCTCAAGTTGTGGAGCAATAGATGTAGCACCAAGAATTGTGGTGTGTTGTTGTTCTGATATAAAAGAAGCACTCACACCTCTGTTTGTTCCATCTGCTCTTGTTTCAAAATTAGGTTCTAAATTTCCAGGGTTTGCTGGGTCAGGAGCATATTGAGCAGTCATTGAAATAAAACCACTTGGTTTTTCAAAAGCAAATTCTTCTTTATTAACAATAGTATCTAAAGATACCATTTGCCCAGTTGCGTTTTTACCCTCTACAAAAGAATAAGTTGGATAAATTGTGCCAACTGGTCTTGCTCCTATAGTTATATTATTTATATTCCCAGTTTCACAAGATATAATATCTTCTTCATCTATATTTAAATATTTACTGAAAAAATCAGGAGGAGAAACATTGGTGACAAAAACTCCGCTATGTTTATTTGCTATATAATTATTACTCCCGTTACTTAAAAGCAGAACTCCCTCTTGTCCTCCTGAATATAATGGAAGGTGCATTGATTGAATTTCAAATTTTCCTCCAAGGTCATCTCTATATACCACTGGAAATTGATTTGTTCCAAAAAATGTGTTTCTTTGTGGATTTGCTGTGACATTTGTCGTATATAATCTTAAAGCGTCACTATCCAAAAATATTCCTCCTGCCGCTGCTTGTTCTTCAGAAAGAGTTGTTGTCATAAGTTTTGAATCGTGTGAACCTGTCATATCGTGTGTATCTGGATCATCTGAAAGTTGTGTGATTTTATCTGTTATTATTTGCCCAAATTCTGCTGGGGAATATCCATCTCTATTTTTAGGAATAGTGAATGTTATATCTTGAGTATGGGTTACAAATGTTTCTGTCCCGTTTGGGATTGTTGTTGATGTAAAATCATATACTCCCTCATTCCCAAGACTTGAGTCAGTTAAATCGTGGAATTGCGGGTCGTCTTCAGTAATTAAAGGAAAAGGGATTGAACCTTTTTTTAATCTGTGGTTTGTTCCTGCAGATAATTCAATAAAATAAATTTTTTTTTGTGTATCATATTTTAATAATTCTTGAACAGTTCTTTTTGTGATTGTAAAACTAAAAGTTTTAGTAACTCCAGTTGCGTGAACATAGGAAAATTTTAATTTTGCGTTAGCTCCAAACCAATCACCACCAAAAACCATTGAACGTCTCCAAGTAATTCTTATTGCTGTCACTCTTTTTTCAGTTCCAACATGCGTGTAAGGTCTACAAAATACATAATGTTTATTTGTTCTTGGATCTGTAACTCCTCCAGGTGGTGCTGGCACTGCTGTGCGTTCTTCATAGGTTCTGCCATCTGCGTAAACTTCTTGGAAATCATAAGACCCCCAGTCTCTAACATAATAACCAACAGTTAAAGTGACTGGTAAATCATCTTGTAATATTATATTGCCATCTGGTCCGGTTGCGTCATTTATAAAAACGCTTTTTATTCTCAAGGAATCCCCTTTATCAATTCTAATTTTTTCAGTAAATCTATTTGTATATTCTCCCGAACTTTTTCCGACAGTTGCGTCACCATCTGATTTTGGGTCAGGGTCATAAGCTTCTTTTAATTCAATTATTTTACTTGTCATATAATATATTTTAAATAAAATAATTTTAAAAAATAAATTGTTTAAGCATAATTAATCTGATAATTCTCGCCACTAATAGTGATTTGTTTTCTGACTTCCGCAAAGAAGTGGAGATCAAGAGGAGCATTGACAGTTTGATTCTCTACGCCGTTGGTGTATTTAACATTAGTTCTCTTATATGTAATCTGAAGGTCTTGAACCATATCTTCAATTGAAAAACCAATATAATTAGATTGTCCAACTTCTTTTGCCTGTTTGTTGGCAACTAATGGTCTAACACCTGTTTTATGATCTGAATTTGCAACTGGTGAATCACTTCCAACACATTCTAAATTATCATATGGAGCAACATTAACATTTCCAAAGGTCATCGCCATTAAATATGCTTTAAAACCTTCATTATCAATTCCATCATTTCCTGAAAATAAAGTTTTATTGTTGAGAGTTACTTGAAGTTTTTCTTTATGCATGGCAAAAGACCCCAATGGACCATAACCAGCGACCTCATTTGCTGCTACTAGTTGTGCGGTGTCAGTTCTTGCTTTCATAATAACAACTCTTGAAACATTTTTATTGTTGAAACCATCAACTTTTTTTGATACAGTTTGTTCAACTGCTCTTGTATCTGCGTCACCATTTACAGATTTATTGGCGGCAACTTGAACTCTGTCGTGTTCAATACAATTCCAAACTGCTCCGCTCATTTGTTTTTCCATTGCGTTTCGTCTTGCTGGATCTTGTTCTTCATCAGCAATAAGAATTGGTTCAGGAACTGTAAATGCATCGGCATCATTGGTGAGAACATTTGCTCTTTTGTTTTCAAATTCTAAAACAACTCTTAAATTTTTAAAAGTATTGGTTGATAAAAACAGCATATTTTGGAGAAGTGGCAAAGCCTGTCTGAGGTCTAAATATCCAAGTCTAGTTTCGTCACCTTCATTTGAGCTGTCGACAGTTTGATCCATATTCCCGCCATCTCTGTCGGTTGTAAATCTCTGTTGAATAAGTTTATTCTCTGCGATTTCATATCCTATATTAGATTTAGTTATTTTATGTCTTTCAGAATTATTCACGCTATTTTTATAAAGTAAGTTTGAAAATCCTAAATATCTGTTTGCTTCTCTGAGTGAATCAAGTTCTCTTCGTCCATCATATAAATATACGGCACGAAGAACACCATAAACCCCAGCAAGTCTATTATAACTTTTATCGGCAACTTTCACACCAAGATTGGCAATTCTTAAATTACTATAATATCCTGTATTTGGATTAAGTTTGAATTCAACTAATTTATTGGCAACTGAAGTTGATGGGTCAATTAAATCAGACACAATATTTCCACTGTAAAGGCTCATATTTTATATATTAAAGAAATATTATTTTTTTTATAATTGAACTTTTTATATTTATTCTTATTTAAATATAAAAATGTTAAATATATATATGAATAATGAAAATAAAAAATTTTCTAAATTTGAAAAAGGAGAATTTGATTTGATTATTTTTTTTGTATTATTTTATATTTTATCTTGGGCTCTTCTTTAGTTACTCATTTTTTTTTGATTGTATCTTTCTTTTGCTCTTTCGCATATTTTTTTTTTATTTTCATTGTATCTAATTTTATCATATTCTTTTTTTTTCTCTCTGTTCAAAAGTTGATAATCTTTTTGATATTGCTTATTTTTTTCAGTGTTAAAATTTCTTTTTAAATTTTCTTTTCTTTCTTCAGGTGTAATAATAGGTCTTTTAATTTGATTAACACAATCAAAATTTTCTAAATAAAAACGCTCTCTTTTTAATAATTCCTCTTTACAATCACAAGGGAATTTTTCCAATAAAATTATTTCTACTTTTCCATGCTTAAATAATTCAAAACTTGAAGTTTCTTTTTTATTCAATTGAAAAGTTCTTCTGTGTGTTTGAAGTCTACTGGATAAATATTTTTGAGTAGTCGAACCAATATAAATTAAATTTGGATTTTCACAAACTAATTTATATATTTTTGAGTTTTGATAATTAGGCATTTAAAAATTATTCCACTTTTTTTTTTAAGTATTTTTATTTATTTTTATGTTTTTTTAGTTCGAAAGTGAGAGTATATTGTGAAAGAATACATGGGCTACATAAGGGGCAACCACATTTGAAGAATCAATTTGAGTGGTAAATTTATTTGCGGAGAGGTCTACAGTTTGGGAAAAGTCTTGGCCAATAAGAAAACCATCATTGCCAATCATTTTGGAATATTGGCACTGATCGTGGCCCGCACTTCCTAAAGCTTTTAATCCTCTCTTTATCATATCGTTTGGCTCAGTCATACTATAAGAAATATTATTTGAAAGATTATCAGAAAATAAAAATCTAACTTCTTCTAAATTTGGGTATTTATTAAGGGCATATGAATCTGCTTTAAAATCGCTTTCCGCATCTTGTTTTAGGAAAGAAACAGAAACGCCTGTGACTGCCTTTGCTGGAACTCTGCTTGAAATATTAGCGGCTTGAGAATTGATAGTTTGTTTTATGTGAGCATATGAGAGCATCATCATTGCCCCCTTTGAACCATCATCAGGAACAGACTTAAAACGAAGTTTTAAATTTTTAATTTTATACTCTGCGGCGTTGCTGTTATCTTGTCCACCTAAAGCGGCAACAACTCTTGCCATATTCATTGAAATTCTAACAGGTCCATTTTTATCAAAACTGTAATCATCTCCGGATTGTCTATTTAAACAAATATTTGGTCTAATACACTGTTGACTATCACTGAAATCAATGGCGGCCGCACCAGTTGCTTGAGCATTATTTGAAGCAACACGCTCACAACCAATTTCGGCATTTTCAGGGATTGGCCCACGACCTTCAGCGAGAAGATCTAAAGAATAATAATCATTTTGAGATAAAGTGGCGGATGCTACTTGATTACAGAAAATTGGATATGACTGCAAATTCTCAATAACTCCTGAAGGATTTGAAACTTGGAATGATTCAAAAAAACTGTGGCCGCCAATCTTGTGATTATATCTGATTTGATCCCCTGTGGCTTTTGGAGTATTTGCTGCACTATTAACTTCTAAATCATAAGATAAAAGAACACTATTTTTAACAAGTTTTCTTCCCTCTCCAGTCAATACGAAATCAACTGTATCAAATTCTTGAAATCCTGCGTCTTTGTCATTTTCTGCTGTAACTGCATGGTATTTGATAGATGAACTCATTTTATATTATTTAAATATAAAATAAATTTTGAATTTTAATTTAAAAAAAGTTAATTAGTAAAAAAGAGGAAATTTATACTTGTTTTACTACTTCTTGATATATTACTATATTCCCCGAAAGTTGGAAATCACCTGTGCCAGATGCTGGCACAGTGTCGGCGGCCTCTAAATCTATAGTAAGCATTTTTGCTCTGCCGTCCATAGCATTAGGAATTGGACAGGCAATCACAGAAATTGGGTGCTTATTGTTTTGATCGTCTGCAACTCCAAAGTTTTTGACTCTGATTTTTGCTAAAGTATTTTTAAGAGGTACACCCATATTGGCATAAGTTTTCTGTAAAAGATCAATGTGAGTGGCAGAACCCATCTCAATTCGTCTGTTGGTCAATTCTCTATTATCAACGGCAATCCTATAGCTTAAAATATTATCATTACCAAGTGCATGGTCTACAATACTAAGCATGGGACTTGGGAACATAATATAAGCATTTACACAGTTTGGAGCCAAGTGATAATTTCTCTGGAATGTTTTGGCAGGAGAAAAATTATCCTCTAAGGTCTGATATTCTGTGTATTGGATCTCATCTGAAGTATTTCCTGCCGGAACATAGGCCGCCACTAAATCCACATTTTCAATATTGGCAGTGAGACCATTTGCAGGAATAGTTACAAGTTGTAAAGCAGTGGTAGTCAAAGCACCTGCTTGAATTTCTGAGTCAATTTCAATATTGACTCTTTTGGTTGCTTGGTCGTGTTCTACCTTTACAATTTGTTTGACTTGGTCTGCTTGTGCCCCCCCTGCTGTGCTGTGTTTTAAAGTGACTTTCTGTTGGTTGTAAAACGGACAATCTTCTAAAGAATCATAAGAGGCGGCAGTCTGTAAATTGACGGCGTTGGCAACTCCTGCCAAATTTGTCATTGTCTTATATGCTCCCAAATTTGCGTCAAGATTTATATTCTTGTTATAATCCGTAACGCTATTTATATTTCCAACTTGTAATTTGTCAAAGTGGCATTCAAGGTGAATTCTTAAAGCACCCATTTTTGAAGTGTCGTAAGCGTCCTCCTTACAGAAATTAAAAATTTCTTTTAATGGAATTTGAATTTCATTTGATTTTTGTTGAGATTTCTCAGAACCTTGATTTGCTTCAAGTAAATTTCCAACTCTTAAGACATTGTCTTTTGGCACTTGGCCTGTTAAATTTTTTTCATCACACAATTCTGCTTCATCTTTTTCTAAAAGTGCCTTTGTGCTTCTTAAGCAAGCAACATTCCTTATGTCTGAAATTTTCCCTTTCACACTAGACATTAAAGAAGCATTTTTGACTAGTATTGCGGCAGTTGGTGCTATAATGAAAGCCTTTCCCGCAATGTCTGCTCCGCTTCCGTCTCTTGCGTTTACTCCAGTTTCAATATTAAAAACACCTGGATCAGTTGTGGCCGCTGAGTTGTCGTCAACATTCGCAGAAACTCTTAAAGCAACATAAGTCTGAGATAAATCAACTACGCCGCTATTGGCAGGAATTTCCACATCTACCAATTTTTGATTTGCGGAAAAATTTCCTTGTCTTGGTTGTATTCTCACTATAGTTTCCATTTTTTATAATATATGTAAAGAAAATAAATTTTCAGTTTTTTTTTAATTTTGTAAAGTTTTATTATATTCCAGCACCGATTTGAGCAGCAAAGCCTTTGATAGGTCCTGCTGGTGGTTTCATAAATTCTTCATGGTGAGTATGGGTAAGCCCGCCAGCAATCAAGGAACCAATTCCCAAAACTGCTGTTATTGCCAAAGAAATAGGATTTTCATCTTCTGCTGCGCTTGTTTTAGTTAAATCTGCCAATACTTTGGCGGCATCTTCTTCTCCTGTGGCCGCTTTTGCTCCTGCACTGGCCACTCTACTGGCCAATGCGTCGGCATCTGCTCCTGTTGTTGGTTCATTGTCTGCTGCTCGTACAGCTTTATTTAATTCTTGACTGGTTGGGGCTTTTACTGTCGGTTCGTCTGCTGGTTTTGGTGCTTGTGGTTTTGGTTGACTTTGTATTCTTGCTTGTGCTGCCCTTGGTAATTGAGCTGAAGAAGGGGAAGGCATAACTCGGACTGTCATCACAGGTTTGAGGCCTGGGAGATCAGGAACCAAATCACCCAAATCTGTCAATTTTGGTGCTGCTCTTTGTGCTGCTGTCCCCGCCAATCTTGCACCGCTTAGTGCGTCAAAGTCTCCGGCCTCATCTGCTTCTCCTGCAACTTTTCCAACATTTGGATCTCCTTTCAATCCTCCTGCCTCATCTTCGTCAGGAACTTTTGGTTGTCTTTTTGGAACTCTGAAGCGTGTGGCACTTTCTTGAGTAACTTTTGGAGCTGCTCTTGATAATTGTATTTCTTCACTATTATTCAAACCCCTTAAGGCAGTTTCTCTCAAAGTTTGTCTTATAGGTGTTGCCACCACATCTTCTGCCAAATCTCCATCTTCTGGCTGAATTCCTCTTGCCTTCTGGATTGCTCCTTGTAATTTGGCGGATGCTTTATTAATGGCTTTTTTAGAAATCGCCCCTAGAACATCTTTATAATTTCCTGCCTCTAAGTCACTTGCCATTGAATCCAATTCTTCAGGGCTCAAATTTAATTTCTCCAAAATTCCTTTTGAATTCTTCAATTTTTTAATACCACTTGTTAACGCTCCAACACTTAAAATATTTCCCACTGCTTCTTCTGCTGATTTGGCATATACTTTGGCATCGTTTACTTTATCATAAAGTTGAGGTGTCTGTTCTGCTATTCCTCCTGACATTTGGTCTTGAAGTGATAAATAATCTTGTAATGACATTTTATATTATATCAATATATTTTAAAAATTTTATTCTTCATTTTCGGAATCAAATTCAAAATCATCCATAGATTGATATTCTTTGAAACAATCATTTTTTTTAAGATATTCAATTAAATCTTCTTTTATATATAAAAGTTCTGCTCCTCTATTATTCCTATCAATTTTAAATAAGTTTTTACTCATAATTAAAGTTTTAAATTTTAGTTGACTGATTAATTCTCCTGAATTATCATTGAGAAATTTTTTATAATTATCATAAAATTCTTTGAGTTGAATGGAATAATAACCCTTTTTTTTTCCCTTATCATATTTAAAAATACAACTGCTTTCAGAAAAATTTTTTTGATAGTAGTCGTTGAAATAATCATTTATTGGAACTTTACAGACTTCAAAACTTCTCATATAAAATTTAGTTTTTGGGAAGTTCGTAAAATTAAAGTTTTCATCATATATTTCTTTTATATATTCTAAAAACATTTTTTGAACTGCTTTATCTTTCATTATGCAATCTTGATTAAAAGCAAGTTCTGAAAAATATTCATAAGTTGGTTTTGGTTGTGTACATTCAAAACAAACAAACCGTCTATTGGTTGGAGATAATTTAAAAGGCAATTCATCGTGATTAGTTGTTGATATATATTGAGCATAACTTTTGATTGTTGTGTTTTCAATTCCTTTCTTTTTCAAAATAAGTGTATCATTGGTAATATCTCCTTTTAGTTTATCATAAAAAAATTTGGATTCCTCAGGATCTGCTTCATCAAAATTTACGAAAATTTTCCCTTCCATCATTCCGTTAAAATCTCCAAATACTTCTTTTTTTGGGTCTCTTGTTTCCATGTGGTATCTTTGATTTAAACATTGTTTTCCAATAAAATCAGTCATTATATTTTTCCCCCATCCTTCATCACTTCTCAGAATTGGCACAACTTTTGTTTTTTCCATAGGGTTCAAAATAATATGAGAAAAAAACTGCATCAAATACTCAAAATAATTTTCTACATTTTCGGAACCGTCATTGACTAAAAATCTAAAGTGATTAAGCAATTTTTCAAATCTCTCTTTGGTGTCTTCTTTATATTCAATATCATCCAATTTGAAAATATTAAATCCATCAAATAAATTATATACATTTTCAGGACATTTGGAGAAGTCCGGAATAAAATCAAATCTATCATAAATTTTTTTATTTGGATCATTCAAATAATTTTCAATAAAAGTTTTTGGTTTTCCAGTTTCTGAAAAAAGAGAAAATTTTAATATTTTTCCATTATGTGTTGCTTTTTTCCAGTCAATAAACTTTGCTCTAATATTTCCGTGTTTTTCAAAACATTTATTTCCATTTGAATCAGTTGTAATCCAAATAAGTGGATTTAATATTTTTGCCGTGTTTTCCTCAAACTCCCCCTTTAGTTTTTCATATTGTTCTTTTTCTTCCTCCTCATAATCCCTTTTTGTTTTATATAAAATATCTTTGGGAATATCCAATAATTTTTCCATAGGTTTTATAATAAATTCCAAGTCATACCCAGTATTTTTAATATATAAGTTTAAGTCTTCTATTTCTTTTTTAATTCGTTTATCAATTTTCAACAGGAAACCGTCGTGAATAAGTGTGCCAACTATAAATTTATTTGCCTCACACCATTTTAAAGCATTATCAATTATTTTTTTTTCTTGTATTCCATAATATTGAGCAATCATTTTTCCATTTAAATTTCCTGATTTTCCCTTTTTTTTCGCATCTGCTTTGACAAATTTTAAAAGTTCAGGATTTCTTGAAATCAATATTTCTGATATAGTTTTATACTCTTGTTTCATATCCTGTAACCATTGAGGAAACTTGGAATTCTCGAAATCTCCATTTATAAATTTTATTATTTCTGTTTTAGTTAAATTTGATTTTTTCAATAAATTTTCTCTGTTTTCCAAATAATTTTTTTGATTAATACAGATGATATTGTTTTTTTTGCAGAAGTCATAATAATAAGCAAATTGACTGTTTTTAATGTCTACATCATAATATTTTGAAATCGCCAGTGAATTCCTGACTTCACATGGAAAACTCTGTAATGATAATTTGGAAAATTGTCTGCCGTCAAGTGTCGCACCCCTTTCAGAATAACTTGCCTTAAATATTCCGTCTTTTGATTTCCTCTTATATTGATTAAGATTATTTGTTAAATCAATCTTATAATCATTGGTATAAGATGAAGGGAATATTGTTTTATTGTTTTCAATTATGTAATCCAAAACAAATTGATTGAATTCCTCATTTCTGTATATAACCATTTATATTTGTTCTTATATATTAAATCTTTAAATCATTTTAAACGCATTTTGGGAAAATAATCAAAATATGAGTTAAGTGCTAATTGGGATTTTGAATTAGCACGGAACTTTTTTTCTTATAGTTTTTGAGTAGATTTAAAATTATTATGGTTTTATTTTCTTATAGTATTCTAAAGTGATAAGTGCTGAAAATCGGCTCAAAAACTTTCATTTGAAAATTTTTGAAATTTTCAGTTTTCATTTCAATTTAAAAATGAAAATTTTTCATTTTTTCAAATAAACCATTTTTTTTTTTCAATCAGCACTTATCACT
>Ga0208899_1000761_pt1 | contig 23656 bp, 19 predicted proteins | sample VirMetDEL_Nov_24_FD_184518 | JGI IMG/M metagenome (GOLD analysis project Ga0208899, IMG submission 184518) | Aqueous microbial communities from the Delaware River and Bay under freshwater to marine salinity gradient to study organic matter... | ecosystem: Environmental > Aquatic > Marine >... | reverse complement strand
GTAACTGTTGAAGAGCGCCAAAACAGTTAACCAGGTACCACACCCCTCCCCCTTAGGGGGGAGGGTGTGTGTCTACCACTTAACTTTGTTAGCCCAGTAAGCAGCAGACATTTTTCCTTTAGCAATGTTCTTACCATGACGAGCCTTGAAGGACTTACGCTTAGCCTTCATGCGATCAGACTCACCAGCCTTAGGTTTGCCCGCTGTGCTCGCACCCTTCTCACCAAAACGAATAAGCTTAATCTTACTGCCCTCTTTAGCCAGCACGACGTGTGACTTCTTAGGGTGGTCAGGTGTGCGCTTAGGAATGTTAAACCCCTTTAGCCCTAGCCTCTTCATCAGGTTACGGGCAGCTGCAAGACTGCGGGAAGCACTCATCGCTTTGCCTTGGCAGCTTTAGATCTAAGCTTAGCCTGTTTACTTTTAGTTGGCATACCGTGTTCTCTTACGGCTGCTTCGAGCAAGGCCTTCATAGGAAAGGGAGTCTCATACTCTTGAGCGTCCTTCATTTCCATTTGCGTATCGTACTCTTCATTCCATTCGTTAGCTTTTTCATGGTAGCCCGGCAGTATAATATCCTGTCCGTCCGGGCCTTTCTTTATCATGCTTTTATGAAGAGTTTTTTTTCTGGCTTTTGCATTGTTCGCATACCTATCTAGGTTACGAGCTTGCTCAGTCTGCTCCTTGGCATACTCGATAATGTTCCTTGTTCTTTTAGAGTAAGGCTTAGTCATCTTACCCTCTCCAGATGCTAGTGTTTCGACGGCGAGCATCATCATGCAGATCTTTATCTACACCTTTTTTAGTCTGCTTAGGCTTGGGCTTTGCTGGGATCTTTTGATCTTTATTTAAGATCTTAAGTTTCCTGAACCGTTCCTCGAGCTTCTTTAGTTTAGCTTTGTTCTTTGCTGCTTCTTTCCGGGCGGCTGCTGTCATCCTGGTAAAGCGGACCTTCTTCCTTGGTCGTGTGCCAGATGATCTTCCGGGTACAGGCAAGCCATAGGACCCCATCATAGGTGAGCGTCTCATCTTACCATCTCCACTTCATCCCTACGGTGCCTTGCCAATCGGCGGCTTTTCCCCAGGCAGCGCCTGCTGATAGCTGCGCTGTGAGGTCGAAGTCTCGTCCGAGCGTATGTCTAACAGCAGCACCAGCATCCCACCGATGATGATTCCCACTAAGAGAAAGATCAAGGCCGCCGCTATCGCCAGGACGTAGTATAACAGGGGGTATTATTCTGAGGGCTTTTTTGCAGTGGAAGCGGCTGCCTCCAGGGCAGCCCGCTTCTGCTTAGCTACATCTTCCATGCTGATACCGAGCACGCCAGACACAGCGCCGATGACTGAAGCAACGATAGCTTCGGTCGGCAGGTCAGGAAAGAAATGCTTAGCTAGCACAGGGAGGAGGGCTGCCAACACAGACAGCCACAGCTTACGACTCTTCATCTTATCCATTACTTTTTACCTTTGCTTGCTTGCATTTTTCTAAGGACTGCCGCTGACTTTTTTCGTGCAGCCATTTTTGGGTCTTCTACTTTTGAAACCTTAAACTTTTTCTTAACAGCATCAGCTTTATCTTTATCATTAACAGATTTCTTTACACCGGGAACAGGGACGGCGTATCCTCTAGCTCCAAGTTCTTTTTCTTTATAGTCTTCGTTTCCTTTATGCATCTTGCCGTATTTAGGCCCGAGCTTTTTGCTGACTTCTGGATAGCTAATATTCTTTTTCTTCTTGTCCCTCATCTTACTTGCTCCGGTGATCCCAGCGTGCTGGGGTTAATCTAATGTCGTAGTGAGTGAAGGAGTTGTACCTTCCAAGCCCACCATTGGGAATGCGATTGTGTTCCATCAAACCAAGGATCGTATCTTGTAGCTTGTCGGGCGTGACCTCTGCACTAACCAGGTCTGCTGCCATGCTCTCAAGGTGCAGGCTTTGCGATGCTCCGCCTACCTTCTTGTTGTGCTTCGGGCATCGGTAAGCACTGTTGATCTTCAGCGGGCCTACTAGATCCCTGATACGTTGCAGTTCCCACGCCAGATGGCGTGCGGTATGCTCGTTCCCAATGGTCCCGCAGCACTTGCAACGGAACTCGATCGGACTGAAGTTCGGAGGCCATCCGGGTGTCATTCGTAGGCCACGACTGCCCATGTACCTGTACCAGTTACTGGTGTTAGGTCATGGACATAAGGTGCAGCACTAGAACTAAGGGCAAGAGAAATAGCGGCACCTGGCTGAAGCAGAATCCCGTGATTCGTTAAAGAGCCAACATAAAGATTAACAGGCCCCGTGTTTGAAATAGTAACAGAAGTTGCAACCTGTCCGTTGGCAAGGATTATCGGAACCAAGCTTGGAACTGGGGTACCTGGACCGGGCCATGCACCAGCAGCAGCAACATCAGTGACGACAGTAGCATCTGTCCATACTGGGTTGTTAGCAATAAGATGTGAGTTAACGCTCATCGTTCTTCCTATAAATGCGCCGGCTTGCCGGCATGATAGTTCTTAAGTATTTCATCGGCGCTCAAGACACGAGGATAAACTCTTACCGTATCAATGTACCCAGTCCATCGGTTGTAAGTGCTTCCCGCTATTTCAAAGATGTCACCATCTGCAAAATTCTGCACACTCTGTGCGTCGCTTTGAATACCATTATGATAATGGCGGCAATACCCGTGTGTTCCCGGCGTAAAGTCAGGAGACCAGCTCATAGCAATGTGATGCCATTCACCACTTCGGATATCAGGGATGACATCTTGCAAACTAAAATAGGCGGGGTTGTACATGTCCAAGTCTAAAGGCCCGGAAGCCCCAACCGCGTTCTCTCGGTGAACCCATCCGCCGTTAGGGCCAGTCCTTCGACAACCCCAAAGAGTAACCTGGCCAAGCTCGCCTGCATCACGAGTAACCCAGCCATCCAAAGTAAAAGCTTCACCAGCCTTGATAACATTGCCAGCAAAAGCTGTGCTTACCATATCATCTGAGCCGGCACCGCCTCCTCGAAAATAATAGTTAGCAAGACAAGCACCTGCGTTGTTTGCTGTTCCATTGTTCCCGTTGGTTGTAATGTCGTGCCACGTTGCAGTAGATTCCTCACCACTAAGACGAGAAAACCAAATGTCTGCATCACTTACAGGGCGCTGATTGATAAGAAACGGGTTCACTACTTCTTCTTCTTGGGCGCAGCTTTTTTCTTAGCTGGTTTCTTTACGGGTTCCGGATCGGGAATCTGTACCACGACACGAGTTCCCTCTGGTCCTACATACTTAATTAGTTCAGCCATTTTATTTTTCCTTCTCTGTTTGTACTCGCTGTTCAAAAGTAGCAGCTCGTCTTCTCGCTTCCTTGTTAAGGTCAATCCGACTTTGTTTCAAGTCTAGCTCCTCGCTCATGACTGACTCTCGATCTCTTAGCTGGACAGGCATACCTTTGATTTTAACATCAGGCATATAACCTTTGTTCCCACTGATAAGCTGACCCATGCTATACATTAAAGATCGATTCTTTCTTTTGTGGTTCTCAATTTCTCTCATGAAATGATCAAGGTCGTCTTGAGCAAGGCGGCTTTCTGCTGGGCTGCTCGCCGTTTTAATTTTGTGCTTATAGTAACTGTTAATAGAAGTGTCGAACCCGTCATAAAAATCTTTAAACCAATGAGGGTCTTTTGCTTTTTCTTTTGAGTTAGGATCAATAACAGCCGGGTCACTAATTTCTATTTCTCGGAAATAAATCTGAGTCATAGCGTCGAGCATGTGATCAGTCATGAATTTAATCTGCTGCTCTCTAGGCCAGGTACTAAAGTCTTTACCGATCTTTCTTTCTTCCTGTTTGATCATGTTTCGATAAGCAGAGAACTCACTCTTCTCATCTATTAGTCCATACTTAGGTGACAAAGTTTTAATTGCTTGAACGGTATCAACGCCCATCGGCAAAGTTGCTACTCCAAGATCAAACATCAAAGTAAGGTAAGGGCTTTCGACATCTCGTCCGTAAGCTTTGCCGCTTTGAAACCTGTTAAAGATTTCTGCTAGTGGAGAGCCACTAAGAAAACCAAGAGCAAATAGATCTTTTGCACGCAGTGCCTTTTTCTTTTCTTTTGCTGTGATTATAAGTTCCTGTTTAATTCTTAATGATCGCTTCAAGATAGTTCGATGGGATCTACTTAGTGAGTTTAAGTAGCCAGGCTCATACTCAATCTCTTTAACCTCAGAGTCTAAACCACGGCCGATCTTAACAGGCAGTCCTTTATCTACAAACTTAGGCAACCCGCTTGTTCCTAGCGCAGCAGCATAAGCAAGCTGGCTCCAGAACAATTCACTTTGAGACATGGCATTAAAGTTATTTACTCCGTACGCCTTAATCCATCCCGCTGTATCTGATGGCCTGAAAAGACCAAGAGGGTTTGGCCCCTGCTGGAGGCTGTGCCTTAGGGCACGCCTCCCAGCAGCAAGGTAGTAATCTTTTTCCTTGCTGTATTGCAGCGCTGCTTGCTGAGTCATGATTGCTTTGCGAACCCCTTTGCCAAGCTCAGAGGCAGCCCATGTAAGATTAACTCCCATGTCATTTGTTTTAAACATAGGAGTTAAACTGTTTCCAAGCAGTGTGTTAGCAAGGATTCCGGGCTTACCTGGAGCGTCAAGCATTAAGTAAGCAAAGCTCATAAAGGGACTAGCTAATTGCATAAGAGGGTTAAGGCCAAGCATGCCAACTCCAGATCTAGCATTGCGAATAGCACGAGGAACTTTATTATAATCTGGAATTAAAAAGTCAGTCTTATACTTAGCTGCTTGCGAGATTAACTCATCAAGCTGAGCGCCTGAAAGTTGCTGCTTCCCTCTTCTCCATTTGGATCTAGTTCCCGCCAGTCCTGGTTCTTTAACTAGCGTAACAACTCTGTTTTTTCCGGTAGTAATTTCTACTGTTTTGCCTGCTTTAATCATGCCCAGGTAATTATCTAGATCTATAAAGTGCCGAGTAAACTCTGCCGTTTTAGGGAATGAATCTTCCCACGCATAAAGAGCCTTGCGTCCTCGCTCAAGATTCCGAGGAACAAGATCAAGGAACTTTTGCCAGCCTTTGATTACCTTTGGTGGCACACCTAGCTTCTGCGCAAACTCAACAATTTGATCAGGCGAATAACCTTGCTCAATAAGCCCAGCAATTTCTACTTCAGAAAAAGTTGTCTTAACAAGTCGTTGCCGCTTAGCTTGATACATAGCTCGACCAAGTTGCGGATTGCTTTCAGCAAAAGCCTTGGGGTTTTTGCGGTACTTCCAAACATTAAAGATTGCAGCAGCAAACCTAGAAGAAATAGCAGCAGGGTTTTCCCCGGTAGCTAGTCCGATATTAATAAGATGACCGCCTGTGTTTCCAAGGTTTGTTTTTGCGCGCATCACAGTGATGGCTGACTTTTGCCTGCCAAATAACCAACCCATATAGGAGCCTTGGTATTTAGCAGCTGCATCTTTAAACCAAATTTGATCTGACATTCTGCCGTGCCAATCAGGATGCACATAAACATCGTTAAGAAAGTCGCCCTGGAACTCAACAGGGTTTGTTTGCTCTTGTGTTTCCGCTTTTTCTTTGAGCGCTTTTTTAATTTCATCAGGCAAAGCGTCATCAAGAATGCTCATGACTCCTGATTTAACTCCTTTTTTATCCCGCTCTCCAAGCGTTTTGTACTCCTTTAAACTTTCCAGCCATCTCCCAACAACAGAGTCTGAGTTTACCGTCCACTTGCTGCTGTCTTCTGGTTGCTTACCGACATAATCAGTGACTTCTTTGTCCGTAAGCTTGCGCCCAATAGCCTCTTCAACTGTCGCTATAAAGGATCGAGGATCAGCTTGAGCTGACGCAACATTCTTTTCTACTGATCCATCAATAAGCTCTGTAGGTGTAACCTTAACAGTTTTACCTTCTCGGTTAACCACACGATTAGGCAAGCCGAGTGGCTCAGCTTCACGAGCAACAAGATGAGAAAGAGCAAGGCGGCTCAAGTTCTGAGTGCCTGTCTGCGTCTCTCCTACGTTGCGCCTGTTTAGATCATTAATAATAGATCGGCCAATTGATCTGCCCTTAGCAATGCCAGCAACGTTGGTGTTAACCTGCTCTAGCGCTTCCATTGCTATAGCATCCATAGCCCCCTTAGAGCCCTCAAGATCTACAATGGCAGCTTTGATTGCTTCATCAACAGAGAACTCACCAAGGATTGTCTCTGCGTCTCCTAGGATCCTAAGCTTACCTGGAACCTGCCTAAGAATTCTTGCCTCTGATAATAGGGTGTTCTTTGCGTCGCCTTCTATCCAAGACGCAATGTTGTCAGACCCAATAAACGGAACCTTAAACTTATTAAGGTAGTGATCTATGGCACTCTTTAATGCTTCAAAGTTTTTAGCATTAGCTTTTCCGCCAAAGCTTTCAGGCAATTTTAAAGCAATTAAATTTGCTAGTTTATTGCGAACAGTAAACCTCATTGCGTCTGATGCGAGCAGGGATCTTCCGTTGCTTAAGATCTCATAAATGCCAGCTTTCCAAGCAGATGTTTCTCGCTCGCTTAAGCCAATTTTCTTGCCCTCAAACTTTGTTACAACACGAGAGATTGCGCTCCACATACGGCGAGTCATAGGCGGAGGCTCAATTACAACTTGCGGAAGCGGGGTTCTTTTTGGCCCTGTCTTCTCGGTACTTTCCGGAGTCTTAGCTTTCTGTTCTCCACTAAATTTAGGATGCACAGGGGGAAGGCCTGCTTCAATCCTTTCAGGGATTGAAGCATCCTTCATTTCTTTAGAGCGCTGAACCATATCAGCAAGCTCTGCTTCTTCAGCCTTAAGTCCCGCTCGTTCTCTTTCGCCTTGTTCTACAAGTTCATCGACAAGAGTCTTAGGCGGGGGTGCTGGCTCCGAGACTATACCTTCCCAGTATTCATCGCTAAAGCGAGCGTTCTCTGAATCAAAGAAGTCTTGCTCTGATTTTGTTAGCTCGCGCCTTGCCTGAATATCAGAATATTTTTTATGGTGAGCATCCCACTCAGTGGTATCCATTACCATTTCTCTGACTGGGCGTGGGTCAGGTTTTAATTCATTGTCCTTAGGTTTAAAGCCTTCTTTGCCACCGTAATCAGGAACCTCGGCTTCTGCCTTAGCAGCAGGCTCAGGCTTAGCAGTGGGCTCAGGTTTAGCAGTAGGTTCTGTTTCATCCAGGAAATTAAAGACCTCACCAAGAGTGGGCTTAGCTGCTGGCTTAGACTCAGGTGCTTCATCTGCCTTGGGCTTAAGCTCTTCAGGCAAACGAGGAGGTGCAACCCTGTCGCTTTTTACTTGCGCAGCAAACTCTGCACCTAGGTCTCTTACCTCTGGCTCGCGAACTTTTTCTACGAATTGAGAAACGGTTTCGCTCGGAGTGTCCTTGCCAACTTCAATTGCTTCAACGTCATTGTTAAGAGGTTTGGTTTGTCTGACTTCACGGATCTGCTCAGGAGTGACTGGCACCGTAGCTCCAGCATTTTGCACTGGCTGATCAGGGGCAGAGATAGCTCGACGGTTATTAATGTTTCGGCGAAGAGCTGAGATTTCATTAGCAGATAAATCTCTTTGATCTAGGCTTTTGCTTATTTCATCAAGCCTCTCAAAAGGAACAACTGTATCCATTGGGCCAAGTTCTTTAAGCACAGCTTTAACTTTAGGAGATACAGTCTTCTGAGGCTTTCCGTACGCTTCACTGGAAACGGCTCTAACTATTTTGTTAAGTTGAGTGTTGGGAGTTAAAGCAATTGTGTCTTCTAGTTTCTGTACTCCAACAGAAACCTCTTCAATAATTTGCTTAAAGACATCCGCCTGAGTCCCATCAGTATCAAGGACATTAATATTAGGATTATCTTTCTGGAAGTTCTCAACCCTCTTTCTTCTAAGCACTTCAACTTCGCCAAAGTAAGAAGACTTAACCCACTTGTTTAAACCTCGAGTAAAGTTTCCACTAACAACACCCTTAGCGCCTCTTGTAGCAGCATCTAAATCAGCTTTTAATTCTTTAAGCTCATCACGGACGCGCTCTAAAACTTCATTTGCTTTTCCTGCGTACTCATCCGGTTTGCTTCTAAGCTTTGAAAGTGCTGACTCGTAGCTCTGAAAGATAGCTCCGATCTCATCTCTAACTTTAATTTTAAGAGGGCGACTCACTTTGCCAGCAACAGCCGTGGTTGTTACCACACCCCTTTTGCCTGCTTCAATTTCCTGAACAAGATCAGGAAAGGGGTAGTCAGGAATATGCGAGCCAAGACTTTGGTAGGGTTGTCCGGCCTGCGTTCTTAACGGGCTTTGTTCAATGCTAGGTTGGATTTCATTTAAGACAGCCTGAACTAAAGAGTTAGGCAATCCTGATCCAACAGTTTCTTTAAAGATATTCTGTAAGACTCTTCTAGATTTAAGGTTCCCTCTTTTTACGCTCGCAACAGATTCTTTTGCTTGGTTTAATAGCCGCCAAAATTCCGTAGCTCTTTGCCCCGCAACAATATCAGTTGCAGCTAGATAGGCAGCTCGCCCGCTATGGCCTAAAAGTCTAACAAGTTTTGCTTTTGAGTTTCTTTCGTTGCCGGGCTTATTATTAATCTCTGGCGCATGCTGCTTAACAACTTCTTTAAGCTCTTTAAGGCTCAAATCCTTAAGCGGTTTTGCTATAGATGATTCTTCCATGTTTTTAAGATCATCAGGCTTTAGTGCTTGTAGATCTGATCTGGCTTGTTTTCTTTTGTTGGCTCGTTGTTTAAGGGGGAGCTTTTGAAAAGCTTCTCTCGCCTTATCGTTTGTTGTAAGCCCAGCTTTCCGCTCTTGCTCAAACTGATAAGCCTTTTTATTCTCTTGAATTTCTTTTCTGCTTTTACCCTGAGTGTCCTGCATCTCAGGAACACCTGCCGCAATTTTTCCTGAGCCAGTAAACTTAGGCTCAGCAATTACCATGGCACTTGTACCGGGTTCCAGGTCAGCGTCACGCTCCCTAATCTGATCGCTCTTAAGGGGTCGGCGTACTGCTCCGCTCTTCCCTTGGAAGCCTTCGTCCTGGTTAACTCGCTTGAACAGTTTAGAGCCTTCAATCAACTCACCCTTAGGGGTGAGTGATTGAAGGACTGTATCCATACCCTCGCCCTTTAAGATAAGTTTCTTATATCTTTTCTGTAATCTCTTAAGGGTCTTGATTTGCGCTGAATTAACCTGGCCTTCTTTTTCAAACATGACTGCATCAGCGATAGCATCACGAACAAAGGGGTCAGGCTCCCCGGTTTTAATTAAGTCTCTAATTGTAGACGGCTCAAGATCTGAGCTTCTAATGCTTTCAATTAGACCAGCAGGAATCTCGTCACCAAGGCTTGAATAAGCCTTTCTAATCCCAGTAACATTAAGCTCAGCATTAGCAATGCGAGCATCTCTAGCTGCCTGTTCCGGCGTAACAACAACAACTTCTTCTACCTTACTGCCAATACCAATATCGACTGTATAAGAATCTTGCTCGAGGTCTGTTGGCTCTGGGAGTTTTTCCCTGTCTTCGACTACGGCTCTGGGCTCAGGCTTTCCTGCTCGCTCCCATTTTCTAGTAGCTTTATCTAATAGGTCTTTATTTTTCTTAGACGGGCTTTTGCTGTAGCGCTCTTTGGCTGCTTGAAGTTCTTTCCAGGTAGGAATTGTAGCCTGGCCTCGACGAGTGGGGTCCTTAGGCTTAACGGGTTGGGTCTCAGGCTTAGTTTTTTCAGCTTCTTTGACCGGAAAGCCTTCTTCAATTTGACGATTTAGATTTTCAATACGATCGTTTAGATCGGCTAAGGGGCCTTTGATTTCAGGTTTAGCTTCTTCAGCTTGCTGCTTAGGCTTATCCCACGAAGCTTCTAGATCTTGAAACTCTTTGCTGTCTGGTTTTGCTTTTGGTTTAGGCGCAGCTTTAGCAGCTTGCGCCTCAGGACCGGCAGCTTCATCAACATCAAGAATTAAATCAGGTGCCTGAACATCTCTAGATGTATCACTTCCAATAACAACTTCGCCTGATATTTCTTTTTCTTTTGCTACAACATCAGGAAGTTTTGATGAGCCGTCTCTCATTCCATCAGAAAGAGGATCGCTAACCTCTACTCCGTACTCTTCCTTAACGGACTCAACTAAACCAGCAAGCAACTCGTCTACTCGCTTAGGGTTCTCTGCTGCTTCCCTTGCCTTTTCTAAAAGCTCCCTGTTTGCAAAACCCTCTTCGGTTGAAAAGCTTTCTTCTAGCGTCTTAAAGATTCTAGATTCTAAACCAGGAACAGCACGAAGAGCATTCCTTAGCTGACCAATTATCGGGATACCTGCAATCTCAGGAATGCCAAGCAGGCTACCCTTAAGGTACCACATGGCGACATTGCCTAAGGCTTCGCGCTTCTTGTAGCTAACAACCTGACCAGGCAACGGCTTTTCAATAAGCTCGAGCAAGCCTTCCTTGCCTGCTTTTGCATAAGCATCCTCAACAGCTTTAGCTCCTTTTTCTACTCCGCCCGGCGTCCGCCTTTTAGGGCGGAGCCTAGCATTAAGATCCCTTACAGGTTCAGGGATAATTTTTACTGCTCTATTAGCGGTATCAGTTATCGGGGCAATGAACCGAGCAACCTTGCCTTCAGGCACTTTTTCTATGTGGGTTTGAATTCTGCCTGCTATCCCCGGAGCCAGCTTTCCACCGAGAAATTTAACCATAAGAGGAAGCGCAATCAAAGCAGGGATGGAGGGTTTGTATCGCGCTGTACCACCTGGATCAGAGATCATACCAGAAGCCATGCCGGCGGTACCCAGAAGACCAAACAACTCTCCGTAGTACTCAGCAGTTCCAAGGTAGTCTTCGGCCATTGACTCGCCAGTCCGAGCATCAATAATAGGCTCTCCTTTGCCAATAGCAGCCATCGCTGCGGCAAGAATACCTTCTCTTAAAATGTCTGCTTCATGCCCAAAAAGAATATCTTCAAACTCTAGTGGCTCTTTGCCATCTCTAACTCGCTGCTCATTAAGCAGCTTCATGTCTTCAATAGCCTCTACAAACTCAACATGACTCCTCACCATTGGTGATTCCATGCTGTACTCAAAATCAGAATGGCGATCGGCAATACCAACGTAGCCTTGTCGGTAGCTTCTTAAGCTGCTTTTTAATCGGTTCTGGTCTTCTTCACTTAGGCCTGCTTGATTTGCTTCTATGTTTAAAAATTGCTGCTCAAAAAACCCTGGTTGCCCATCATCTCGGTTTGCAAGCAAGGCAGCATAATAAGGGTTGTCACTTGGCCTAGAGTTTTCAGCATCCCCAACAAGGGGCTCATAAGAGTACTGATTGAGATCGGTTGAATCCCCGATGCCACGAGCTTTATTAGAAATTTTAATGTTATTATTAAAGCCGCTAATGAAACGATTACGTTCAGGTGTCCGCTCTTTGAATCTTCCTGGGTAGCCAGCCTTTGCGGCACGCTCGGTCCTGGGCACGCGCATGTTATCAAGGTGCTCATCTCGAGCAACCTTGAGCTTAGCAATGTCTTCTTGGGTCCAGCCGTTATCGAGAAGATATTTATCTCCTTGAGCCTCAACAGCGTGAGTCCTTAAGCTTTCTTTGATCCGCTCTACTTCTTCGTTCTTTGCTCTTTTTCTTTTGTTTCGGCGGTACGCATAAGCAGCTTGACCCGAGATTGGATTGGCTGCTCCGGCAAATGCACCAGCGGCAAGTATGCCACGGCCAATAGCCTTTGTAGTCCGAAAGGAATCTTCATCAAGCTCTAGATCACCTGGATCACCCCAACCCATTTAGAACTGTCCTTTGCTGGCAGCGGTTTTAACTTTCTTAAATGTTTCTGCGTTGTCGTTTGCCATTAAAGTCTTTGTTGCCCAGACTTTAAATTCTCTAATCTTTCCTCGGCCTGCTTTTGTTCTAGGATTAAAGGTTGTCTTAGGAAGTCTGCCCATTAAAGATCTAACTTGTTTAGCTACTTCTTTTCTGCGGTTAACAGCTTTGCTTGATTTGTTTGCTTCAGCAGTCCGAGCTTTGCGCTCGGCTGCTGAACCACTAGCACGCTCTTGTTCAGCAGGAGCAACACCACGAGCACGGGTGCTACCTGCTTTAGGTTGACCTTGCGCTGCGAGCCTTCTGCTCTGAGCTTCTAGTTTTTGTTCTCTAGTTTGGTTGTCGCCCTCAAGAACCAATGGGCCTCGATTTGCTCTTCGTTTTTTCCTGGCTGCTTTTTTCTTCTTATCTTCTTCGATCTGTCTTTTGCTTCTTGTGCCTCGGTCATAAGGTTTTAAGCCAGCAGCGTGCTCAGCGCTTCCCCTTTTTGGTTTAGCTGGCACAGCCGGCACAGCTTTAACTTTTTCAGTTGGTTCAGTTGGTGCTGATGCAGCGTCTTTAAGCTTATTAAAAAGATCACCAATACTAAGGGGTGAATCTTTAGCGTTAGCTACTTCGTCTTCAAGACTAGCGGGTTCTTTTTGATCCTGCTGCATTCCTGATTCTTTTTGGTCTGGCTCAAGAGGATCAATCTTTTCAGGCTCATCCTGAACCGGTAGTACAGTCTGTGCGGGAACACTTGAGTCATTATAAGACTCCATGGATTCAAGCATAGAAGCATTATTTTTCAACTGCTCAAGGATCGCTCCGGGAGGAGCACCAGAAGCCATCAACGCTGCAAAGGGATCACCCACAGCAGCCCGGAAAAGCTCATCATCAACAGTAGCATAAGCAGATCTTTGCTGTGCTATTGTTAGGTTTCTTTGCGACTTAGCCATAAGCCTAATTGCTGTATCAAGCATTGGGTGTTTTGCTAGTGCCATTGACTGTTGGTAGCCGTTGATTAGCTCTCCCAGAACTTCCACTCTAGCTGCGTCGCCCAGCTTCATTCTGTCTTTTTGTTCTTTTGTTGGCGTAAGAGCGAGCGTGCCATCTGGAATCTTTGTAGATCTTACATCATCAGCGGTTAGTGGTGTAACGTAGTTTGCATCCTTAGGGTTTCGCTTAAGTGATGCTATCCTATTAAGACCTTGATTGGTTTTGCCGCCATGAACAGCATTGAACAAACGATGAGGTTCTCTGACTCTATCTTTTTTGTGACCAGGACCCATGTATTTGCGGGGCTCTCGTTTTTGCGGCGCCCGACCAGGGAATAAACGCTGAAGGTTTTGGGCGATAGCAGCCTGACCCTGGTTAGAAGCTTGGCCACTTAACGTAGCAGCACGCGTCCTATCGAAAGCATTAAGCGACATGTTTGTTGCCGCCTCTCGTTCTGCCATTGTCTCTGCTCCGGCAGCCATATCGTAACCAAGAGCAGCAGAGTTAGCTGCTAGTGCTTGATCTTGTAATGCTTGAACTCGAGACTGCGCAGCTTGCTGTCGTTTAAATTCTAACTCAGAAGCGTCATGACCGACGAGGCTCCCCGCTCCACTAACAAGGCGATCGAGACGACCGCCGGCTCGATCCTGAAGAGTTGCATACTGAGACAACTGAGAGGGGTCCATCCGAAGCCGGCCTTTTTGCCTGGCTTTAAATCGATCCATTGCGCCCCTTGTTTCAGGACCCATTGCAGCATCAAAAGACCCATCAGGTTTTCTAGACTTAGGAAGGTCAAAGCCAGCTTCAGCAAGTGCATTCTGTAACTTTAATACATTCTCAGGAGTGCCTTGTGATTCTGCTAAGCGATTAAGCTGAATCATTTTCCCGGTGCTATCCATCTCAGAGAGGATCTTATCGCGACCCTTCTTTTCCTGGACAGCAGCATTGATTACACCGCCAACACTATCGGTAAGCTTCCAGGCAGTTGCTACACCCTCGGGAGATGTCCACTGATCCAGGGTTCTGCTTTTAGCGTCTCGCTTATATTCACGTTGACGAGAGCCTCTACGGAATACTGAATCGGGTACAATCCTAGCCATTGTTTAATCCTAGTTATTGTGAATCTGTTTGTAGCCTGAAGCACCTTCTCGAAGGTATTTATTTTCAAGCTCTCTTGCAGCGTCTGGGTGCCGCCCTCTAATTTTTGCAGCCTCAGCTCGAACAGCGCTTTCCATTGCTGACTCACTATCATTTACCCAGCCACGGTTTTCTCGAATAGCTAACTCAATAGCATCTTCAGCGTCACCAAGAGCCTGGATGTAATCCTCTTCATCGCTGCCTGATTGAGCATCATACTCAGCAGCGCTTTGCTCTGCCTCTACAACGCCCATGGCTAAGCCTGCGCGCTCTCGATCATCTTGTTGCTGCTGTCGAATTCCAGCCATTTCAGCGTCAAGAGATGCCTGAGAAGCAGCGCCCATGAACCCGCCGCCCGAAGCGATTCGGCCCTGTGGGTTTGCTGCTGCAAACCCCCTGGCCGAACCGTATCTAATGTTCCGTTGCCGGTCTTCAGCGCTCTCATCAAATCGACCTAGCGTATCTTCTGCTACTCCAACCCTAGCCTCGGTTGCAGCTTTGCCGCGTTTCCTTGCTGCTGATCTTCGTTGGAAAGCTGTGTCTGCCATCGTTGCCATAATTCACCTCAAATCAAATGTTTCTTACCAATGATATAAACCCAATGACCAGGCCAGCCAACAACAGACCCATTGATCGTTGTTGGGTTTCCAGTATCTGAAATCTTCCAACGAATATCTAGTGCTTGTTCACAGCCCGCTGTTGCGGGTGCTCCGCCTGCAATATTGCTTCTTGCTGTTGTGCCCGTTTGACCCTTGGCAGCATAGACAGGATGCCCTTGAGCTTTATAACCTTTGCCTCCAGTGCCAACGAGCGGACAAGGAAGCACGTCCCAAAGATAAGTAGTAGACGGCTTCGTGCTGTCGCCTGAAGCAAATTGGTCTACTAGATTAGCGGGGACCAAATCAGCAGGTAGCCATTCATTGTAGGCTACTTGCTGAATCGCAAAGTCTTCCGCTCTGATTCCCTGCAAAAGCCCGACGCCTACCTCGTTTTTAAACGTTGCTTGAGTTGGCCTTGCCGACACTAGTGTTCGATCAGGATTGGTATAGTTTACTGCGATTAACACATGATGGATGGTCATTGGATATTGAAGCGGGATAATTGCTCGATCCATAGAATCAAGACCACCAACAGCGTTTGCAGACCATGGCAAATCCCCAGCAAGAGCAGCTACCTCAGAAGCGCTACTGCCAATAGGAATTGTTGAAGCAGGCTCAACAACAGACCAGCTACCAAACATTGGAACAGCAATTACATCATAGCCAGCATCTGACCTTAGGTTTTGTTTGTAGCGCCTGCTTCCATCTCTGTTGTATCCGCCAGCTAAACCACGATCAATAATTGCATCTACTGTTTCCATGTTAGTATTAACACCAGCAGCATTATCAGCAGATATAACCGCATTGCTTGCAGGTGTTACCGCTGTAACAGTTGTGTTATTAAACGCCCCGTTATGCGCAGGAATGTTTTGGATGTCAGATCCAATATCTCTAAAGGTTAACTTATGCTTAAGCTTAAGACTAACAGTTACAGAGAAAAATGGCTGCTCATTTTTCTCGGGAACAAACTCAATAAGATAAGATCTATCATGACGAATCTGAGCAGAAATACCTGTTTGCACATAGGGGTTTGCTCTATTGAAAGTATCAAGCAAAGCTATTTCAGGGACATGAAGTTTAAAAACTTCGTTCTGTGCGGCAGTTCCATCAATGGTTGCTGTGTCTAACTCTTTTTCCATTAGATGGAGAGTGTAAGCATTACCTTCTCCGTGGATTTGAGTACCTTCTTCGTTAACAGTGTTATCTTTTCTGATGCCATTTAGCCGGCTTGCTTCGCCCCTAGTATCGTGGCTGATCGAAACCTCAATGAGTTCATAGTCATTGATCTCAGAGTTATCTGAATCAAAAACTTCCTGAAAAGCAGGCAGGATAAAAGGAACAGTAATCGTGCTGTAGCGATCAGAGTCTTTTAGCTTGGTAAACTTATTCACATAAGGAATATTAATGTTAACCCTAAAGGTTCCGTATTCCTTTTCATAGTCATCTGCATTGACACCATCAGTAGTTAGCAACTGAAGCACGCTAGAAATAGGCGTAAACACATGAGAGAAAAGAAGCTTAAGACCCCTTGTTAGCCTTTTAAACTTAGCCATCTACGGTTCTCTCAAGCAGTGTCAGCGTCATAGTAGGGATTGCATTTGTCCAGGGAGTTAAACCCCAGGGCTCAGCCCCTGCTTCAATAGGAAGAATCAAAGAAAACCTAAGCCTGGTATAAGGAGGAATAGGAATATTTAAATCATGAAGATTCATAGAAAGAGAATGCTCATGAGTTGGATTCATCCAACCTTGACTATGGCTGTTTAGTTTTGGATTCATGTCGGTAATAGAAGCAAAGTTAATTGCCTGCAAAGCAAACAAAGAAGCTTCGGCAATAGACTGGTACTTATGAAAAACTACAGTGTTCTTAACCTGGAGATTAGGCAGGAAAGGATTGTCTGCTGTAATCTGCAAATGAATGTCATTAGAATACGAAGGTGCTGATCCATTATAGGCTGACGAAGCAGAGTCATACTTCCAATCTGTAACATAGTCATTGTCACCAATGGTATCAGCGTAAGTCAGCATAACTAAATCAACAGCATCAATAATTACTGGGTCTTCACCGATAGCAATGCCTGCTGTCCACGCGCATTGATTATTATAAATAACATCAGGAACAGCAGGAACTACACCTGAAACAAAGTTCTTTGTTGGAAACACATACCCATCTGTTTGCCACCAAAGCTTGTTGCCCTTAAACCGAAAAGGGTTTTCATCATCAGGCCAATTGTAAACAGGGAGAAAAGGTGCGTGCCTATAGTTTCCAGTCAAACCAGTTTTAGTATCTAGGGTGCCAGCCGCACCCGTTGTTTGAGGCAAGTACTTTAAAACATATTGAGACTGAAGCCAGCGATTCATAAACTGGCTGTCTTCAATGTTGTTGCTCCAGTCTTCTAGATCCTGAAGCGCTTTCTCTAAACGATCTCCATCGATTGTTGTGCCTTCGGCAAACTGTTCAGAAGTAAAATGGCGAAGAGACATTAGATTTCCGGTCCAACAATCGTAACATTGTTATGATTATGTGTAGTTAAATTTACCCCAGAAGTCACATAGACATCTGTTGCTGCTGCGTTAAGGCTTTGCACAACAGTACCTGCACCATTCATTACGCCATCAGATCTGTTTGAGCGAAACACGCAGCCAGTAAAAACAGCCCTAGAAAACTTGTTAGCAACAACAAATGCTTTTGTGTTGGTCGCACCTACACCAGTAGAAGCATCATACAATTTTTCAAATACACACTGACGGAAAAGAACTCGGATAGGCTTTGCGGCTGTTGCCCCTTCATGGGGCACAAGCCGCAATAAGAAGTCTTTATTTGAAGGGTCGCCAGTTTGCTTGAAATGAATATTGCTTATCACTGCGTGATTACGAACAGTTGCAAGCCTGTCTACAATTGCGCCCGTTTCTCCATTAATAAGAGTATGAGGCTTGCTAAGTTTAAAACCATGATGAGTACCTCTTCCCAGTATAAAACTGTTAGCGGAAGGAGAGTGCTCTTCTACCATTGTTCCCGGTGGTATTCTGACTTTTACATCTGATGAAAAAATGTCCCCAATAAAATTATCAACAGCTTCAGTTCCAAGCTGAAGCAGAGAGCTTTTATCTTTTTCTGTTGGGCGAAAGGATGCGTTACTCATCGACCCGTCCTTCGCCTGCCGCCTGCTCGACGGAAGACACCGAGAAGGCTTTCAATAGAAAGAGACGATGCTCTATTTCGGATAAAGCCAAAGACCATATAGCTAATCGTTTCGCCTTTAACGCTATCTGAAATAGCAATTGTATCAGTCTGTTGATCATCAATTAAGTAATCACCATCTGTTGGCGTAGCTGTGCTTCCCCACTTCGGAGTATCAGCAGCACTAACACCAAAGAACCTCTGCTTAATGTTGCCAGTAGAATTTTGGAATCTGCTTCTGACTGTAAGCTTGTTCTCAATCTTAGATATATCGTTTGCATAATCAATGATCTGACTTGTGTAGTCTTTATTGTCCGAGCCAAGCAGCACGTTATAAAGACCCCAGATCCAGTTTGGCTTGATTAGCGTTGAGCCGATTCCCGTACTCTGCATTCGAGCATAAATACCTCTAGCTCTCATTTGCATACCAGGCTGCATGACCTCTTTGCTTTTGTATGCCCAGTCTACGGCTTGGACCTTAGCATTATTTGTATGCTTGTTATCTGTACCTACAACCATTCCACACCAGCCAAGCGCAGCGAGATTAGTATCTGCATTCCCAGCGTCATCATTAACGGTGCTTGTCTGCATCCTTAAGCCAAGCCCTGCTTGGGTTTTGGTTGTTGTTAGCGGCGTAAAGGGCAAATCAATTAAAGGGTTTGAGTGCCTTGGTGTAAGATTAAGACTTGGCTGATTAACGTAGGTTAAGGCTGGGATACCAGCGCCAACCCAGGACACCGTAATAAAACCACCGCCAGGAGTAGCAGCACCACCGGCATCAGTTTCTGCTACCAGGGTAAAACCTGATGCGCTTTTAGTTCTTTCGGCGGGAACTCGAGGGGTAATAAGACCCGTAACAGCGTTAGAGTTGCAACTCCAAACGGTGTTATCAAACTTAAAAGTTAAGTTGTAAGCAACAATGTTTCCGCTCCACGTTGCCGAGGGCGTCTGAGGAACAAGTTCAATAGGGCACCAATAAACAGATCCCGTTGCAGACTCTTCGATTTCTAAAGGCCTGAAATAGAAGCGTGAAAGCAATGGCAGCCCGCCTTTGCTAACAGCTACATACTTAGAAGACCCAAGCCTTTGATCTTCATTCATGCATGAACGATCAAGACCACCACCGTGTCCTAATTTTGTTATGACAAAATTAGAACCCTGTGCGCTTGCAGCTAGACCGGTAGCGTTACCATCTAAATACAAGATGGCATCATTTGTCATTGTGTCTTTGTTGACTCCGCAAACAGTAAAGAAGTCATCATCTGAAGCTATAACCCAAGGGTTAATTAAGTTTTGAGTTGTATCAACCATTGGGCCTGCGCCCGTTTCATTTACTATGCTTTCATAAGTCCACCAGGACCACATACCCTGCGTAAAGCACCAAGCCCCGTTAAGGTGAGGGGCATTCATTATAAGTGCTTTTTTGTTTTGACTGTAACAAAGCGTTATATTTTCAGGGGAAAACTGAAGAAGAGTTCTGGGCGGCGTAACAGAAGAGATGTCAACGTGGCCATTTGAAGCCGTCTCAAAGTAGCTTGTCATTGGGTTGGTCATTAGACCGCTGCCATCCCAGAAGCTTTCAATAGGCTCTCCAATGTTGGAGATAGTTGTCCCATCAGAAGTTGAATGGACACCTGAATTAGAAACCCAGACCAGCTTGCTAGAGGCTGTAGTTATAGCTGAAGGCCCTACGCATCCAATGTTGGTACTAACAGCAATAGGGGGGCGGCCCCTTGATATAATCGTGCCTTCAGACGGGACATAGAGATACGTTTCTCTTTCTGTGAAAATTAATAAGTTACCTCTTAACTCTCCGAGTGCTGTAATTTTATTAGCCGAAGGACATTGGATAAAGTTAATCCCAATAACATTAGCAGGACGCCCTGGGTCAGAAAAGAAAATCTGATGGTCAGTAGCGTAAGCAAGCCTGTCACGAAAAACAGCAGAAGACTTAACATTAGTTAGCCCGCTGTTTTCTGCGTAAACAAAACCATCCTGAAAAATTCCAGGTGAAAAATTTAATCGTTTAATTAACGGGCTTTCAGAGTAGCCGCGCGACCAATCAAACTCTTCTGAAGTTTCAATTTGCTGATAGCGTACGCTTTTAAAGTCTACAGGCTGGTACATGTAGACGCCCTGAGATGGAGCGCCAAAATAAAGGTTGTCCTGGTAAACCTGAAAAAACCACTCGTTATCTTCTTGGCCCGAGATAAAGCTCGTGTTGTCTACATCATAGCTTGACTCATAGCAGCCGTTCCATGTGCTCGGGGTAGACGGAGAAACTACTCCAAAAGCCGGCTCAGCAATTAGTGACTGAGCAGAAAGTGCTTGCTCAGATGTGTGCCGATGGAAAATCTCTTCCCAGTGCCGCCTTGTCGTAAGGTCAAAAATTCTTGCGACTAAATAATGATCCCACCTAAAAGCTTTGTTTTCGCCAAAAGTATTGCCAGAATTACACCTAGCCAAAAAGACAGAGACAATTTGCTCGTGGCCAAAGCTGGTTTTAATATACTCGCAGCCCAGCAACTTAGTGTAGCCAAAATCAGTAGGAGCGAATTTAACGCCCGTGCTGATTGCTTTGATGTCCAGGCCAAGGGTCGTGTCTAGTTCTGCGACCTGGCCCCAGCCAGGGCGCACAGAGACGGTTCCGCTAATGTTCCATAGGTTCTGGGCCCAGCCGATTCGACGATTGTCGTCTTGTTGTGTTCCGCCAGAAAGTAATTCAATTTCATTTCCCGGTGCAGCCATTTGTTCAATCCAGACCTAGAAATAGTTTACATACTGGGAACCTTCGTGGCTCCTGCCCTGCTGAAGATAAGTCTCAAGGTTTCCTAGCTTGCGGGCTAGCTCCTGATTTACCTGTGGCAAATCAGCAGCATCTCTTACTGCGTACCTTAAGTACGCATAAAGAGGGATCATGTCATGGAATCCATCAAGGTCGTCAAGATAAGAACTAGGAACACCGCCAGTGAAAGTGACATTATGATAGGGAACATACTCAAGTCTAAAAGCATCAGTATAAGTTCCGCCAATAATTAATGTGTTGTTCGTAAAGGTGTAGCCGCCAAGCGGGATGCTTCTTTCTGAGGGTGCAGCAGTAAGATAACGAAGCACTTCGTTTTCACTAGTGTTGTTAATCCTTGCAACGCGCAAAAGCCGTTCAAGCTTCTTTCCCGCATCTGCGGTTTCGCCGCAGAGTGTAGCCGCCGGAGTTCCAGTTGGAACCGTTAGACTAATCTTAGACCCAGTAGCTTCAAGCCGATGCTCGACAGAAAGAATAAAAGGATCAATGTTGCAAACAGCTTGACGAAAGTCATTGTATGCCTGGTCCAGATACAACTCAACCTGAGCCTCAGTGATAAAGGTTGTATCAGCTTCATCCATATAAGACCGAAACATTGAAGCTACATTTGCCGGAGTCATTAGACACCTCCCATTTTTGCAGCGCCAGAAAGAACAGGCTTAGCATCGTCAGCGACAGCCCTTCGCTGGTCTAAGCTGCTAAACTGGTCGGCCATCTGAGCCGCTGCTCCAGGACTAGAGACACTAGCCATCATGCTCGCAGCATCCTGTGGCTTCTGAGGCATCTTCGGAAACACAGTGCGCTCCATCTCTTGCCTTATAAAGTCTTCATCTTCCTGACCAAAGGTTGCGACAGCAACAAGCACATCTCGAATATAATCCTGTGTTTCATCTGGGAGCCTGTAGTAGGGCTCAGTACGCATGTAGCTTTCAAATACTTCTTGGAACGCCTTAAGATCATCGGTCGGCATGATCTCAATCTCACGACCAGCCTTGATTGCATTAAGCATATCATGAGCATGGCTAAAGCCTGCCATGCGCTTAGTAACACGAGCATTATTGGTGCGATAATCCAAAGCACGAAGCGCTTCTTCTTTCCCAAGAAGGCCAATCTTAACCATCTCAAGCACGCGCTGGTCTCGATCTTTCTTTTCATCTCGGAACATTGATCCGGACTCGAGGTAGATTTCAGCATCGTTGCAAAGATCAGTGCTATTTAAAACCTTATGAATAATACGACCCGTGTTATCCATCATCCGAATCATTCGATCTTCAGTGTAAAACTTGCGAGCCATTTCCAGGATGCACAGCGCAACATCCTTGGTAGCCTCTTCAATATTGTGCTGCGTTACCAGGAGCTGCTGAGAATCCCGATTGGTGAGTGACTCGATAGCAGCGCCGGACTCGATACCAATAGCTCGCTTACCAAGGCTTGTACTATGTACGCCGGCAACATCATGCATTTCAGATGAAAGCTGTCGGATGTTGTCGAGTATATAAGAAGGCAAAGGAGCAGCAGGAACCTGCTGAGGAGGGGGTCCAGAGTTAGAGTTGTATACAACCTTTTCACCAGGTCGAGAATCAGCAAGCGCATCCTTTGCAATTCCTGAGGACTTAGGAACTAGCCATTTTGGGTTGCCCATAAGCTCAGCGTTCTGGATAACCTGGCCTCTTCCCCGGTTGTACATTGTCTGAAGCTCGAGAAGCGGCTCAATCATTCCCATGCCATAAAGACGACCAGGCATTTTTGTGTACTGAATAACTTCAACCGGACTTTTTCCTACTGGCCATTTTGATTTGTATAACCAGTTTGTTCCTAGGAGCATCCCCATTTCACCGGTTTTCATGTAAACCTCAAAAACCTCGAGGCGGTTTTTAAGCTCATTAGAATCTGTGCCACTTGCTGCTTGGAAGTAGGTTCGGAAAGTGCGCTGGGGTTTTTCGCCGGACTTCTTAATGATCTCAGCTTTATCAGGGTAAGCTTTCATTAAGTCATCTCGATGAACGATATGCCGCACAGCAACAAATCGAGACTCTGCCACCTTGGTAGCGCCTGGCTCAAAGAAAAGATCATACGGACTAACAACACGGGTGTGAATCTTGTCGTCTTCCGGATCATAAAAGGTGTGCAGGCCAGCGTTTCCGCAGATCAAAAGCCACTCAATAAGCGTAGTCAGTACGCTTCGCATGTCTTCTGTGTGCCAGTAGTAACGAAGAAAGGTTTCGGAAGCCTCTGACTTCATGATGTCTTCAGTCGATGGGCTTGAAGGCATCACAACCATAGAAGGATAAGCAATGCTCAGCCTCGCTAATAAGTTACGATAGATATTAATAATAAGATTAAACGTTGCTCGAGTGCGCCTTCGGTCGGTTGGCGCATTCACAAAGTTTTTAAGATTTTTGTCCCAGCGAATGTGCTGGTTGCCTTGCAAAAATAAACTGCACATATCCCATGTGCGGGTGAACCTTTGCCTTTGCGTTGTAAACTCAGTTAACTGAGATTGAAGCGTACCGGGCTTTGGTAGTTCTACACTTTTATCCTGAGGAATAATATTCTCAGAGATCAATACAACGCCTGATTTTTTCATGTAGCCTTCATAATATATTCGCCAGCCTTTAAGAAGCCGTCTGCTGAACCCTTAGCGTCTTTAAGCTTTTTAGCTTTCTTTGCTGCTGCGGCCATTCGCAACGAGTTTTTATCAAAACTTTGCTTTGCGTTTGCAACCTGACTTACATCGCCTTTGCTTTGTGAGCCTGTATAAGCACCAAGAATCCCACCAAGAACAGCACCGCCAGCCGTGCCCCAAGGACCTAGGGCAGATCCCATTTCCGCTCCAGCCAAAGCGCCAGATGCACCGCCAGCTATTACCCCGCCAGCGTTTACTTCTTTTTTCTTTTTGGGATGCCTTGTGATGACGGATGCACCATCATTTGGATTGTACGCAGATTCTCTCATCTTCTCTCCTTCGTCCCCCACCCCCCTAAGGGGGTGGGGGACTTGAAAGACCTACATGCCCGAGAATCGAATCCCGCACAAAATTGCATTACGGTTAGGTTCTTTGCAAACCATGTTGTAATACCAACGGACATACCCTTCCCACTCATCACGATCCGACAAGCGGCTAAGGACATTG
>Ga0208899_1000758_pt1 | contig 23710 bp, 27 predicted proteins | sample VirMetDEL_Nov_24_FD_184518 | JGI IMG/M metagenome (GOLD analysis project Ga0208899, IMG submission 184518) | Aqueous microbial communities from the Delaware River and Bay under freshwater to marine salinity gradient to study organic matter... | ecosystem: Environmental > Aquatic > Marine >... | reverse complement strand
GGTAGGTCTCTTCTGACGCGAGCCCGACGTCCTTGACCCACTCAATCAGGAGAAGCCCGGGGTCGTCGGTCTGCGTTGCGTCAAACTGGTATTGCACGACGCCGTTTAACGCGTCTGTAATGGTCGCGAGGTCGTCGACTATGTAGGTCGACGTGTTCGCCTTGCGTGCTCGGAGCGTGACGTTTGTCGCTGTTGTCAGGTCTTCGACTGCTCCATCTGGCTGCAACAGAGAAGACTGTATGAGTGGGGATCGGTTGCCCTGTTTCACATAATAAGTCGCCATGTCAGCCCGTCCTGTTCTTGGTGTCTGTGCCGCCCGAAGTCGTGTTTCGCGTGCTCGTGTCTGTCGTGCGGTTCTTTGACCCGGTAGCGCTTGCCGTATTGTTACGACTTCCGGCAGAGTTTGTCGAGTTTGCAGCGCTGCCCCCAGACGTCGACGTCTGCTGTCCCGGCCTCGTTATGCTCGGCAGATCGAAGGTAAGGTCGAGCACGGTCAAGGTGTAGTCGGTCGACCCGACGTTGATCTCTGAGGTCGTCGTGATACCCGGAGCGAACGCCGTGAGGATGTAGGCAGTTACACCTACATTAAGGTCCAGCTCTACGGTGTAGGTCGGAGCCGGTGCCGTGAGAGCGTAGGCTGTGACGCCGACGTCAGCCTCGACAGGTGGGAAGGCGTAAAGCTGCAAAGCGCCCGGGATCAGCGGGTTTGACAGGTCGAGCACTTCACCCGTCTGCAACTTGAACAATGGCTCCGGTGTCAGGATTGGCGTCTGTGCGGTCTCTGTGTAGGCCGTGACACCTATGGACGCTTGGAAGGCGTAGAGCTGCAAGGCTCCCGGGATCAGCGGGTTTGACAGGTCGAGCACTTCACCCGTCTGCAATTTGAACAGCGGCTCCGGCGTCAGGATTGGCGTCTGAGCGGTCTCTGTGTAGGCCGTGACGCCTATGTCGAGATCAGTCACTTCTGTGAAGGACGGAGCCGGTGCCGTGAGTGCGTAGGCCGTGACACCTATGTCGGCGTCTATCGGTGGAGACGAATAGAGCTGCAACGCTCCCGGGATCAGCGGGTTCGACAGATCGAGCACTTCACCCGTCTGCAACTTGAACAGCGGCTCCGGTGTCAGGATCGGCGTCTGTGCGGTCAGCGTATAGGCTGCGGTTTCTGCCACATAGCCGGTTGTCGAGGTGAAGGACGGAGCCGGTGCCGTGAGAGTGTAGGTCGTTGCGCCTACTAAATAGCCCACTGCTTCGGTAAAGGACGGAGCCGGTGCCGTGAGAGTGTAGGCTGTGAGGCCGACGTCGATCGCCGGGAAGGCGTAGAACTGTAACGCTCCCGGGATCGCCGGGTTCGACAGATCAAGAACGTCACCCGTCTGCAATCTGAAGAGTGGCTCTTGTGTCAGGATCGAAGCCGGTGCCGTGAGGGTGTAAGTGGTCGCGCCGATCATATAGCCGGTCGCTTCGGTGTACGCCGGAGCCGGTGCCGTGAGCGCGTAGGTCGTGAGGCCGATGTCGAAGTTGGTGACAGTATCGACGCGGAATGTCGGTGCCGGTGCCGCGAATGTGTAGGTCGTGAGGCCGATGTCGAAGTCGGTGACGGTGACAATGTCGAACGTCGGAACCGGAGCCGTGAGCGTGTAAGCAGTCGCCGGAATATCCGCCTCGATCGGTGGGTCTGCCTCCAGCACCGTGATCGAAGGCACAGAGCCGTATTGATCGAGAGGAGTTGCGCTGTCGTAGACTTGCAGCGTGATCGTGTCGCTGTTTGCGACCTGTGCGCTGTCAATGCTCAGACAGTATTCATATTCCGTTTCGCTGCCTTGAATGTCGGCAGTCGTCACCGCTCCGCTATCGTCAAGTCTCCCGGTGACAAACGTCCCGGCTCCGAGCTGCGCTGTCGTGGCGTCGTCGTCAGTCGCGCCGGTAAACGTGCCAAATTGGATAGGCGTCGAGGCTGTGACAGCCGCATAGCCTCCGCCGTTTATGGAGTAGAAGACCAGAGGCGTGACCGTTGACGGGTTCGACGCTCCTGCGGTTTCTTGGATAACAAAGCGCACGCGAAAATCGGTGTCCACCGCTTGCGTCCAGTTTGTATCGGCTGCGACGATCCATGTCGGGGTTGCCTCGTTGCCACTGTCTACCCGGCCCCGGAAGGCGTCTTGTCTTAGGATCGGATTGACGTGTGTCATCTCTTAACACCGAACGGAAAGTCGGGGTCTTTGTGAGCGCGTTCCATAATCGCGTTCCATTCCGACTTGGTAACCGTGCGGCCCTCTTTATACGCATAGACCAGATTACGCCGGAGCCTGTCGAAGACCCCCATGTCGTCCATGCCCCACCATTGATTGCTGGCCTTATCGAAGCAGTAGTGCGACCAGCCCTGCATTAGAAAGCGATCACCTGCTTCATCATACCCCACAGCCACAATGAAGCCGACCGAGGGAGCCTGATGCGGCTCCCCCTGATTGCTGTCATACGTGCCAGTGTCGTAGTATATTCGCCAATCAGGCATAACCGCCCCTTTTAGGTGACGGTGATAATACCGGAGGCGTTGAAATTGATGTTGATCGACGAGCCGTCGGTCAAGGCGATCGGCGTCTCAAGGTCGATCGCTACAATCAACTGATCGTCTGGCGTGACTGAGGTCGTGTTGTAGATATATATGTATTGAAACGTCGCGTAGGTGCCCCCAGAAGCCGAGATCGAGAAGTCGTTCGCGTCGAATGTCCACACACCACCAACCTCGACAGAGGTGACGCCTTCGAGGGTCTTGTCGACCGTAAGACTGTCGGCATAGTTTGTGTCAGTGACCTGCGTCACGTTGGCAAGGATACCGTTCCCGGTAGCTGTCGGGTTCGACGCCTCTGAGGCGTAAGCAGTATTCGACAGGGCGATCATGATCGTGTCAGTGGAAAGATCGTGCTGTTTCTCGAACGCTCCCTCGGCGAAGTCTGCGATCTTTGTGGTGGCGACCATGTTCTATCTCCTAATGATCTGGCGTCTGTTGCCACCAAGCCGGAGCTTGGTGGCGGCTGTTATTCGTCGGCAGGAGGGTTCTTGTCGCTGTTTCCTGCGGTGGCGTCGTCAAAGTTGTGGCGGTCCGAGGCTGTGTCGCCCGGTTCGTTGTTCGCTTGGTGATTATCACCCGTCCCGTGCCATGCGTCAACGTGATCTGCGTTGCCTACACCGGCAGGCTTGCCGCTCGCCATTGCGACGACAGGGAGAAAGACCAAAAGAGTAATCAGAGATTTCATAGTTGCCTCGTGAGATGTGCGGAACGCCCGCGTGAGTTACTGGTCAACGTCCCATGTCACGGCTACGCATATCAGGCCAGCCGCTAGGCCAAGGCCACCAGTGCCGCCGCCGATGATAACAAGATTATTGCAGGTTGCTCCCCACGACAGGCTGTCGGAGATGCTGTTGACTGTCTCGGCCTCGTAGCCACTTTCGATCAGCGCCGCCTTGACGACCTGCTTGCCGACGATGCTGACGATTGGTGCTGCGTCACCTGCCCATGAGATCACCGGGTTCAGTTCAACCGCTCCGTTTCCTAGAGCAACAGCTGTAGAGACGCTGTCGCCTACCTCGCCCGGTTGAACCTTTGCGCCACAGGCTGCGAGGAACATGGCTGCTATGATTGCTAGGTGCTTCATGCTGTTGCTTCCTCCAAGCCTGTGTCGCCAATGTCAGCGCCCCACATTATCGCTTGCGAAAGGAAGCCGTTAAAGCCTTGGTCCCCATAGAAGTTTAAAACAGCGAATGCAGGAGCGCCTAGCGTGAAAACGGCTGATGAAAGATCGGGTATTGTTCCGCTGGTGTCTTCTGACCCGAACAGGCTTCCGCCTTCGGCACACCTAAACCTATTAGGGGCAAAAACAGACGCAATGTTAAACGGAACATTCAACCCCGGAGAAAAATAATTATTTGCTGTAAATGGTTCCGCTTGAGGAACGTTGCCGACTACAGTCTGACACGCAATTAGTCCCGTCCGAGTTGCGTCTGTAAGAACACTAACAGACGTTCTGTTGTTAGTGTCACTTTCCCACGTCCACGGCCCCCAACCCTCGCCATTGTCAGCGTAGGTTTGCAGGCCGCTAATCTGGACCGTATTGCCGCTTGCGCTGTATGGCGTCTTAGCCCCGGCTATGGAGATTGTTTCGAGAGCGCGGGTTACTGTAGCGCCATTCGTGGGGATGTAACTGGAAGGCGATGAGCCGAGAACTGTCTGGACTGCTCCAATGTAGAACGCCTCGCCGCCCGTGCCTGCGTATACTTCTGCCCCATCAGAGGCCTCAAGGGTTGGTGTGCCTGAACTGCAAGTATCTATTGATACAAACAAAGTCGTGCCTGCTTCACTTGACGCAAAGTGCGCCCTGTATAATCCGCCGCCTAAGTCCTCTATGTCACTGAACACAATCGTACCACCACCTGACGTTGAGGATTGGGTGATTGTGCCTGTCTGTAGATCAACGACTAGAGTAGACCAGTTGCTAGTGCCCCTGTAGTGGCGGATAGTCACATATCTTTGGTCTTCGTTCTTTAAATCAGTAGAGGTGCAATAGGTAGTCGATGTGGTTGTGGTAATGCTCTTGTAAAGCCCGTGAAATTCGTTTGCGGTGTCGGTGATTGCCATCTTAGTCAGTGAACTTTCGCCGTCCGCACCAACTGCCGACGCCGCCGTGAGCGTAAGGCTGTCCGTATTGCCTATACTCCAACCGCCAGCAATAAACTCATTGCTGTAGTCTATAAGGTTCGTCGCCGCAGAACTCTCCCACCGCAGGCCCTTCTTGGGGAAGCTGACCGTGTTGAGGGTTGCGGGAACTTCTGTGCCTGTGGTGGCTACATAGGTTCCATCGTCGCCGTTGGCCACTACGCCGTTGAGGTCGGAGCGGTAGGCGTGGGGTTGATAAAACGCGATGCTATCGCCTATGTCGGCAATGGTTGCGCCGTCTGCTTCTACAGTTTCGAGAACAGCGGACTGATTAGTAATTGCCGAAACATCAAATTCTATCTGATACCAGCCGCCACCAATGCTCGTGATTGTTTCGTTCGAGACATTAGCCCCAATCGTCCCCAGAACACCGTTAGCTAAGTCTGCGTGAACTATGGTGGCGGGATTTAAGAGGCCAACAAAGCACCAACCGCTACCGCCCAACGTCTTAGCCTTGACCTTGAAAGTCTTTTGGACTGCTGTGGGAGCGGCTGTAACAATAGATAGTTTGCAATCTGTATTATCAGCCGTTCCCGTCAGACTGAACGCGCTCGTTCCGCCGTCTGGGTCTGCTACTGCTGTGTCCAATGTACCGCTGGATTTTGTCCATGCGGTAGCATCCTCGGATTGGACAACGTAGTTATGCGCGTTCCACTTCGCCACGCTGGCGTCATAGAGGTGCGCGTTACGGCGTGGTAGGAATACTGCTGATGCTGTGGTTGGGACGTAGCTTAGAAGTCCTGCGGCTGTCTGGTCACTGTTGTTTACCATGCCGCCTAGGTCAAGCCTGTTTGCCCAAGCCTTATAGACCTTAACGGTTTCGGTCCCGGCCCATGTAGCGTCAATGGTTCCAATGGTGGTGAAGCTGTTTCCTGTCTTAGCTGGAGCGAAGCTAAGGATCAGGCCGTTTCCAAAATCGCTTTTTGTTTCGGTTTCAACAGTCAGCGCAAACCTACCGCCGCCCACATCAGTAATGCTTGAACTTACGAGGTTGTTACTGCCGCCGCTCTCTGCGGTCTGGCCCTTGGTTCCGTCCGAAAGGTCAAACACCTGCGCAGTCCAATTACCAGCGCCAGCGTAAAACGTAAACGTTATGTAGTCCCAATTCCCTCGCTCAACCTCATATGAAGCGCGGACCTTATCGCCGTCTGCTGGTGCAATAGCGCCGTTGAGATTTTCGTATAGGTACGGGTCGCCAGTGACAGCGGTTGTCGTCAGCGTATCGCCTGAAAACGAACTTTGTGATTTAGTCCAGCTAGCCTGTGTGAAGTCCTCGGAATTCGGTTGATAGTTATGCGCGTTCCACTTAACCAGCCCATCGCTGTCAGTCATTGTCTCTAGGCCAGTGGTGCTGACCGTCATCATATCGCTGAAGGTGGAGGCTGCGCTGTCGTATCCGTAGAACTCTGTGTCCTTGGAGAAGTCTGCGACAAGTGGCGGAGTGAAGCCGTTGGCAGCGTAGACGTTAAACGGGTTTCCCCCGGCTAAACCTGCAAGCCCGTGACGTAAAAGCATTAGGCTATCGCCCCCACCGAACCTTGTACGACCCAAGTGTCTGTTGCGACCTTGATGCAGGTCGCCAGATCATAGCGGTTTGAGATTGCGCACGACCCGGCTGAGACAGACTGCCCCGCTCCTTGAATGGTTACGCCTGTTCCTCCGGTGATGCTGGTGACGCCCGTCCCGATCTGCTGAACGATAATCGCGGTCCCGATAGGGTGAGCTATCGTCGCGTTCGGCTGGAGCGTATAGGAGTTCGCTGTGCCGGTGAGGTCCATCGTTATCAGCTTGGCGTTATCCGTCAGCACAGAAGTCGCCGAGGCCGTCTTAGCGACGATCTCCAGCGTGTTTTGCAAGGTCTGGATCGTCACCTTGCGATCGAGAGGCGACCCGGCAGGATCGCGCACCGTGTAAAATATGTCTGTGACGTTCGGCGCTGTGTCCTCGGTCTGCGCGATGAGATCGACCATGTCTGCCCCTTATTCTTCTGTGGCTTTGTTCTCTGGGGCCTTGCCGAGAGACTTCTTAGCCGGTGTAGACTTTGGCGTGACGTCTTTCGCCATGCCGTTAGCGATCAAGAGCTCGGCGACCCGGCCCTCGATCTCGTCTCCTTCGCGGTATTTACCATAACGAACGAGGAGACGAGCGCGTGCTCTAACTGCCATCTTAGCAGTCCGAGGAAATCATGCAGGCAGCGCCGAGAACGGCAGCGGTTACGACGACGCCGTCAAGGTTGCTCTTGAGCCCCGACTGCGTGCACGCGCCGAGCGTTGCTGCGACTGCGATCAAAGAGAATAGCTTCTTCATGGTAGGCTCTCCTGTGAAAGTAGGCGGAGCCGTGAAGCTCCGCCGTTTGGATTAGGTACGAGCGACCGCTGTGCCCGGGATGCTCGTCGGAGCACGGTGCGGCTTGTTGAGCTGTGCCAACACAGAGATGTCAGCGCTTGAGCCTGTGGTGCCCGTGACGGTGATGCCGACGTAGCGTTCGCCGCCAACGTAACCGATCGCGCCTGCGACGGCGTTGTCTGCTGTGTCAGAGGTAACCACGACAGTGTTAGCACCTGCGACAGTGTCACCGACTGCGACTGTCGAAGCCGAAGCTCCTGCTGTGTCTGCGCTCTCTTGCAGTGTCACAGTGAAACCGGCAGCCGTTCCGGCGTCGGTGATCGTGTTGTTCACAACGACGATCGTCGCTGCGTCGTACTCGCGGAGGTCGACATAGGACGAAACGGCTGGCGTAGTGCCAGACACGGCGACGTTGCCGAGGTGAACGAGTTGAGTGTTTGAAACCATATCACGCATTTGATTTACTCCTTGAGCGTGTGATCGAGGGCAGGATCACCCTCGGGAAGTAGGCGGAGCCGTTGAGCTCCGCCTTGTTGGTTAGGCTTGGAAGTTGACCAGCTTGATCGCTTCGAAGTTCACCATGTCGCCGCCAACGCGCTTCGTCGAGTAGAACTCAACATATGGCTTGTTGGAGTATGGGTCGCGAAGGACGCGAACACCGATACGATCGACGATCTGGTAAGCTGCCCGCATATCACCGACAGCGATCGCGAGAGCGCCTGTGCCGGTGTAGTCGGCCATGTCCTCGAAGGAGGCCATTGGGTAACCAAGTATCGAGGCAGGCTGCCCCGCTTGAATACCGGGCTGCCACAGGTAAGCGCCGTCGCTGTCCTTGAGCTTGCGAACACCGCCGGTTGTTGCGCGGTTCATGAACCACACAGCGTTGTTGCGATACTGCATCTTCAGGCCATAGAGGGCGTTGATGAGAGCATCGCCACCGGCAGGAGCCGCTGCGAACGCACCATTTACACCTGTGTCGAACTGCTCGACAGCACCGATCTCGAACACACCGGCAGACGCATAGTCTGCGTAGGTAGCGAAGCCACGAGGACGATCGACGCCTGTGCCTGTCACGAAGGCGGTGTTCTCAGCACGAGAGAACTTGTCGACCACTTTGTCTTGTAACCAGCTCTCCATATTGATCGCAGCGTCGTCGAGGAGCTTCTGCGTTGCCGACGGCTTCGCATACATCTCATGAACCGGGATGCGGTACTTCTCAAGCTGTGGCGTGTCCGTTGCCGAGCGTGCGCCCGTCTCTGCGACCCAACCATAGCCCGCTTCGTCTACGTCAAAGAGGCCCTCAAGTGCATCTGTTCCGATAGACTGAACAGAAGCATATTGGCGCATAGGCGACGTTTCGAAGATGCGACCGATCATACGACCAGACTGATCTGGATCAACGACATAGCCGCCGTCTGGATCAGAGCCAACCGATAGAGCCTTCATGTCTTCAGGTGACATGAGCTTGTCGTCGCCCTTATGGCGCATATACTTTTCGAAGGCTCGCTTGTACTCGGCGACCTCGGTCTGCTTCTCGTCGGTGAAGTCGTCACGGTTTACGCGGCGACCGTGCAGAGCGTGAAGGTTCGAGAACCACTTGTAGTTTTTCTCTTCCTGCTCTTCCGGGTTGCTCGACTTCGCGTCCCCATAGAGAGAGATGCGCTTCAAGCGAGCGGCCATCTTCTCGTTGGTTTCCTGTGCTTTGTCGAGTGCGCTGTTAATGCGATCGAGCTCGTCACGACGCACGACGTCGTTAAAGCCTGTCTTTACTTCGTCGAGATGGGCGTCGTTCTTTGCCTTGAACTCTTCGAATGCGGTGTTGCCAGCGGCAACGGCGTCGGCCACTTGGCCGAGTGTGATGTCATCAGACATTGCTGATCCCCTTTCGGGTGTTGAGGTTAGCGAAAAGACGACGAAGATCGTTGTCGTCCTGTGTTTTCGCCAGTGCGTCAGCTTCCCGCTGTCCGTCCAGACGTTTGATCGCGCCCTCGTACCCATAAAGGGCGACGAGCTTCGCGAACTTGTTGGCGACACCTGCCTCTCGCAGTATGCGCTCAACGTCACCAATGTGATCGAGACGCTTCACGGCTGTGATCGCGGCCTCGGGGTTCATTGGAAAAGTGACAAGGGAGACTTCCCAGAGCTCAAGCTGTTTCAAGCGTCTGACGCTTGCGTTCTCGCCCTCGAAGTCTGCCTCGATTGTCTTGTAGCCAATCGACATGCTGTCGATCGCGCCTTGTTGCATCAGGATATGTGTCTCTTTGCCGAGCTGCGTGTCGACGATCATGCGGCCATTAACGAGGAGGCCCTTCTCGTCTTCTCGCATATCGGTCCAGACGCCGACGATCTTGTTCGGGTCATGGTTCCAGAGCATCTTGGGAAACTTGCCCTTCTGTGCGTACTGATCGAGGGAGACCTTGAAGGCTCCGACCTCGACTATGTCGCCGCCCCGGTCTACGTTTCCGCTTGTTGAGGCGTAGCCTGCAAACTCGCCTGTGTCCGAGATTTGCTTGACCTCAAGATCGACGTCTAAATGCTTCAAGTCCATGCGATGCGCCTACCGTGTGCTGTGTCGCCGTCTATATATGCCATTTCAGCCCTTCCTGTCCACTGGTTCTAGGGCTAGTGCCTCCTCTAGCCACATCTCGACGCGCTCTGTGTCGCTGTTCTCGTACTCAGACAGGAGCCTAGCGGCAAGCTCCTCTCTTTGCTCCGGTGGAGCTTCGAGCACTTCACGAATTAGGTCCGATGGTCGCTTCTTTGGGTCTCTCATAACGCTCCTCTGTCATACTGTTGAAATATAGAGAGAAGGTCAGGGTGAATACGATAGAACTCGTCGACGTCCCCTCTCATATAAAGGGAGAACGCTTCTGCTACATACTCCTTCTCATTAGTCGAGGCGTAGTCGGAGAGTAAGTAACTCCACCCGGTGTAGTGCGGAACTACCTGCTCATTGAAAGTGTCTATTGCCTCGCTCATTCCCGGGTTTTTAGTGTTTGCTAAGTGCACGACGTGCCCGAACTCATGGTAGACTGTCGCGGCTTTTCGGCTCTCGAACGTGGCAGGACTGAGCATGTCGTCCTCGACAGTAAAGCCAAAGCTCGCGCTCTCCCGAGATCGGTCAAGTCTGACGGTGAGGTCCTCGTCCAGATACCCGACAGCCGCTTCTCGCATCTCTAAATAAGTGCCCTCTTTTCTTGACTTGTCCGTATAGAAGTTTTGCCTTGCCCATGTTTCATCGTCTCCAAACTGCTTTGGCATGTTCCAGATGCCCCTAGTGCCGGTCGGCTTCATAAAGTTGGGCCCGGTGTCGAGGCTCAATTCATCCATTGCAGGGTAGAACGAGGCTAGAGGTCTTCTGTCCCCTAGCCAATTTGGGTTTGCGTTCTCAATGGGGCCTACTATCCACATGGGGTCTAGGTCAAAGCGCTCCTTTACCTCAAGAAACTGTCGCAAGTGAGGCGCGACTTTCTCATAGTCTACCCCTGAAAAGTCCGCTTTCTTTGCTATTCCGTTGCTAATAATAAACGCTCTAAAGGCGTCCTCTGTAGGCTCCGGGTCTTTTATTGTCTTATATCTAAATGCTGGAGCTGTTGCCTCGATAGCCGGGGGAACGTCGTCCTCGACCTCGTCTTCGTCTGTGTCGACGTAGACCTGCCCACACCGGCAGTTGATTATATTAGCCGCCGAGCCTGCCGGATCGCCCGGGAACATGAGCTTCTCGCTCCCTCCGAGCTTGTTCGGCACCTCGAATGGGTCGTCGATCGGCACCTTGACGCCGTTCATCGAGCGGTGATCGTAGAAGTCGACAACGCCGTCGCCCTCTCCGAAGTCCCTTGTCCTGCTGTCCTCGACAGATACCCACTCCTTCAGGAGCTCGACCGTCGACTGCTTTGCGCTCTGAAGGCTGGCATACATCGAGGCAGAGTGCGTCTCTGTGCGTGCGATCGTGTGAGCTCGTAGCGCCGACATATCAGGAGCTCGCATCCTGATCTCTCCGGCTATCTCGTCGAGAGAAAGGCCGTCTCTGAGGCCCTTGTCGATCAGGGCGACGATCTGCCTGCGGGTCGTCTCGCTGATCTGTGCGATCCTCGTCCCGCCGTATTGGTTCAGGTACTCTTGCCAGATACGCTCGTAGAAGCCGTCGTTGTCGTCCTTGGTCTCCAAGTGCTCGAAACCAGACTTGAAGCGGTCGATCATCGAGGCTGCTATGCTGCGTGTGACGTCCCGATAGAGATCGCCCATAGCCTCCTCGATCCGTCTGAAGTGGTCGAATGGAAGATCGGGGTTCAGCGTTGCCCGGAGCTCGGTTGCCACCTGAAGCATTGCGTCCTTTATCGCCTTGGCGATCTTGCGCTCGTGACGCTCAACGGCCCGATCTTGCAGTGCAAGCTCGGCCTCGATGTCTTCTCTACGTCCCAAAGGCGAGCCGTGCCGCTATTGCTTTGCCCTCGTCAGTGTTCAACGCTGCTGTGTTGCGCTGCTGTGGGGCAAGGAGGCGGTTCCCGTCTTCACCGGGCACCACGGTCTCAAGTGCCGGGTAGCCCTTGGCTTCCCGCTTCTCGTTGATCGTGAGCTCCGAGCTGCTGTCGATCGCGTCCCATAGCTCTTGCCGCTTCTCCGCGATCGCCGGAATGTTGTCCATATCGGGCTTGAGGTAAGCGCCGTCAAACGGCTCCTGAAACCACGAGTTAAACTCCCCTAGCAGATAACCGAGCAGAGGAAGGATCGTGTCCTCGTAGAAAGCGAGCCTTGCCTCCCGATAGTTTGAATAGGTGTTGTCCCCGGGTATGCCGAGGAGCTGTGCAGGCACGCCGAAGGCGAGCGCAACGTCGCGAGCCGAAGAGAACTTAGTCTCAAGTGCGCCCATATCGTTAGGAGAGAAGCCCATTTGCTGCCACGACAGGCCGTTCTCTAGGAGCATTGGCCGCCCTGCGTTCGCAGAGCCTGAATACTGATCCTCAATCTGTGCCTTCAGCCGCGAGAACTGCTCGTCGCCGAGGACGCTGCCCTCTTTGGCAACCAGTGCGCCGGATGGTCTGGCACTGTTCTGTAGGAGCGCCTGCATCCACTTCATGCTCTCGTTGTGCTGGTCGATCGCGAAGGCTCCAGCCTCGACCGGGCTCATACCGTAGTAATCATCGAGAGGGTTGAACGTCTTCAGGTGCAGGATGTCGCCCTTGCCTGTAAGGGGGTCGACGTCCCACCTCACTTGCTTGCCGTTGTGCTTGTAGACGTAAGAGGCGACGAGGCCCTCTGCATCTGGCACGACCTTCATGCGGTCGGCTCGGGGAACGTGCAGCTCGACGGGTCGACCGCCTTCGCCTGTCACCTGCTCTGCGTATGAGTTGCCCGCGATCATCAGATAGCCAATCACGGCCCTGATGTATTCGCCGCCTGCTTGCTGTGCGTTCGGCTTCTTCCACAGCTCCTTGAGAGGGTGAGGCCCCTCGACCGGCTTGTCGTCCTTCCAGACGTCGAAGTCTATGGTCGCGATCGCATCCCCGATCCGGTTGATGGATTGGTAGGCGACGACGTTATAGCTGTACGCCTCCTTTGCGAACGACGTGTAGTTCCTCGGCGTCCACTTCGGCTGCCCGGGGTTCACCACTAGGAGCCTGCTGGTCTCTGATGCTTTGCGTAGAAAGTCGAACATGCCCATCTCATAGGCTCCTGATTGAAGGCGCACCTTGCGCCCGGATCAACGGCGCGGCGGCATAGCGTGCGGCGTCCATCCAATGATTGTCCTTGTCCTCAACGGCAGGCATAACGTCGCCTGCTTTGTTTGTCTTGTACGAATAGCGCTTACACTCCTTGAGGAATGGCTGCGCTGTTGTGGGGTGAACGACGATCTCGTCGAAGCTCCTGAGCCATGCGATCCCGTCTTCGATACTTCCCGGCCACTTCTTAGCCGCTGAGTAAGTCCCTGCTCCGTGTTTGTTGAGGTATGAGATGCTCTCTGGTCGTGCGTTGTCGCACCTGATCGGGTATCTGTCCCAATCCGGCACGCGGTCGATCATGTATTGCTCGGTTATGTCTATGTCGAGGGCTATGGTGCCGACGGCGTGCTCAACGTAGAGCGACTTGCCCCATATCCACAGCCTGATTGCTGCACTCGGGTCATTAGCGAAGCCGAAGTCGAGGCCCTGATAAGGCCCGTCCCAATGTGGTTGAGCCTCGAACGCCTCGGCCCTGTATAGGCCCTTGAGGATGTTGGCGTCGGAGATCGTGCGGTATGAGCCGCCCCAAACCCATGCGGCCTTCTCCGGGTCTCTGCGATACAGATCGGAGCGTTCGTTGCGTAGGACGTCAGGCAGCCAAGGATTATCGTTCGAGCTGCACTCGATCAGGATTGCCCCAGATACCGGGTTCGGCCCTCGGAACATCTGGTCGACCGGGTCTTCGGGGAACTCGGGGTTCCATGTGAATATGAGCTCCGACTTGGCGGCCCGGATCGTCGGGGTCAGTAGGTCGATCGCATACTGAGAGGCGGTGTGCGCCTCCTCCCACCATGCGAGATGGTAGCCTTCGAGCGACTTGATGTTCGCAGCGTTGAACTGCTGCATCCCCTTGAACTCTATCCGCCCACCATTGCGGCTCTCGATATGGCTCTTCAGGATGCGGAAGTCATCCTGCAATCCGTGTGAGTAGATGCGGCTCTCGATCAGTGCCTTCGAGGATTGATCGAGGGAGAGCTGCACCTCACGAACACAGAGGCACTTCCAGCCCTCTAGCGCTTTGGCGACGGTGTAGTCGGCTGCGAAATACGACTTTGTGCCACCTCTGCCACCATAGAGCGCCTTGTATCTGGACGGCGTAAGGGCTGGCACCATCTTCTCGGCGACCTCGATCGGCAGCTCCGAGCTCTTCCTGATCGTGCCTTGATAGCTCACTCCTCGACCTCTTTCGCCTTGATTACTTTCCAAGCGATCGACTTCAGAGAGCCGTCAGAGCTAGTGATGTCGAGGTCGTTGGTCTCACGCCACCTTGCCCGGGTCTTCAACCAGAAGATCGCAGCGGTGACCGTTGGCCCGCTAATCTCGGGGTCGGTTGCTTTGTTGAACAGTGTCCTCGCCACCTTAGCGTTGGCTTCAGTGAGGCCGAGGTCGAGCTCGGCCCGGTAATACTTTACCAGCGTTGCATGGTTTATCTTTAGCGATTTGGCAATATCACGTTGGTTTACGCCAAAGGAGGCGAGCTCTGAGACCTTCTCCCGTGTCAAGTCTGTCGGTATGTGGGCTGGATGCGCCATGCTGTCCCTCTGAGTTGTGGCAGAATATGCCGAGATCGGCGCAAATTACAAGGTTGACGTCGTCTGTCCGTAGGTCGCGTCGTATAGCGCCTTTGCCTCGACGACAGCGTCTTCGACGTGAAGGAGCGGGTTCCGCATACCGCACAGGCTGTGCTTTGCGTCCCAGACTGCGCACCTGTCCCCAATGCAGTAGGCGATCTCGATCGACGATCCTATGACCTCGACGACGTTGGTCTCGGTGTTGACACGTTGGTAGGTTGTCCGGTTCTTTGCCACCTTCGACCCTGTCTGCGTTCCGTCGGGCTTGAGCGCCACCATCTGCGACCGAGTAAAGGGGCACCACTTCGGCGTGCCTTCTGGGGCAGGCTCGATCTTGGGCTGTATGAGAACAGGGGCGACCTCTGCGATCCCGCTCCGCAGCCACAAGGGCAGGTAGAGCGTGTCGATTATGCGCTGCTTTAGTTGGGCGAAGGTCATGGGTTCCACCTATAGCCTGCTGAGTAAATCGTGTATATTTGCCGGAAGTCCCGATCGACCGCCTCAAACTTGCGTCGAATGCGCTTTATGTGGCTGTCGACCAGACGATCGCTGTCTCCGTCCGGTATAAAAGCGCTCATCAGGAAGTCGCGGTCGTATAGCTGATCTGGACGCTTGGCTAAGGTGCTGGTTAGCTTCAGCTCCATATGGGACAGGGGAACAGCTCGGCCCCTCCAAGTGCAGCGACCAGACAGGAGGCTCGCCTCTAGTGGACCGCATGAGATCACGTCGTCCACCTGCTCGGGTAGCAGGCTCTGTGATGCTCTGAGGAGGGCGTCTAGCTCGTCCTTGAACGAGCGAGTGAAGTTATGGTGAGACGCCAGAAGGCGTCTCCAATCGTGTTGTAGCTGCATCATCACAGCGTCGAGCTCGTACTGCTCTTCTCGGGCGTCCTCTTCCTCGATCATGCCGCTGTCATCTTGAGGACGGCGTAGACGATCGCCCCAATGAACAGCGCACCAACGACGACGACCGGGCCAAGGGCGAGTAGCGCCTCGCTCTTGGTCTCATACATTCCCGGCTTGCGATCAGTCACTGCGTTGCGCCTTACCCGATTTGTGCCCCGGGTTGCCGCGCTCGTTCTCGGCACGGTTGCGGGTCAGTGATCGACCCGGTGCCTGATCGTCGCCGTTCCCCAAGCCGTTGTCTCGGTGCTCACGCTTCGCAGGAGGCTCGTGGGGCGGCTCTGGCGGTTCCTTTGGGGGGTTGTGCCCCGGCGGCTCTTTGGGCGGCTCTGGCGGCTTGTGAGGAGGATCGACCGGATCGTGCGGGTCGTCGACCGTGTTGGGCGGCTTGATGTAAGTCTGTCTGCACTCCATAGGCACCTCTGCCGTTCCGTACTTGTCCCACTCGATCGCCTCACGATCACAGAGCGGTTCCGGCTGTGTGCAGCCTGCCAATATGAGCGCTGAAATCAGGGCTCCACTTTTTATAAAGTTGGTGTTTCTCATCGGTACATCTCCCATGTTGCAATAAGCGCTGCTTCGGCAATCCCTTCGTTCGCCTTCACCGACCATAGCTCATTGACCCCAAAGATCAACCTCGCTTTGTCGAGGCTTGCCTGCTTGTCTGAGCTTAGGTTGAGGGCACGCTTCCATACGCTCGGCGTCACCAGCGTGACAGGGCAGCCGATCGTTACAGCCCAGCACTCAACGGCACCGCAGGCCCTCCCGAAGTTGAAGGTCGACTGCAAGCCCTGCCTCGGCATGGAGTTAGGGGCTTCGATCGTGACGTGCTCGATCTCAAAGTCAGCCGCCCAGTTGTCGAGGGCGTTGCCGTCGATCAGCTTACGGTTCCCCGACTTGAAGATCGGCGTCCTGATGCCGCTGATGAACTTGCCGTCTGGCGTGAGGGCTGCAAGCCCGCCGGTGAAGCCCGGGTCGCAGCCTATCCGAGCCTTGCGCCGGTCGTCGCTCGCCTTTAGGTGTTTAGGTGTCATGCGGTCTAGTCCTCCCACTGGATTGCGTGATTGGCCGGGTCGAGCTTTGTTGCATGGGCTCCCCGGCCTTTCTTACCCCACCCATATCAAATTATCCTGCGCTCGGGTGATCGCCGTGTAAAGCCACTTGACCCCGTCCGACCCTCTCGGCTTGTTGTTGCCCTTGAGGTAAACCGTCGGCCATTCGCTGCCCTGTGCCTTGTGCACGGTCATTGCGTAGCCATAGGACGCCATTGCGAAGTTGTGCCTCGTGTCCTCTGGCAAGGCTTCGTAGGCTTGCCCGACGTTCGACGCATCAAGAACCGGCTCGTAAAGCGTGATCTCGTCGGCGAAGTCTGACCCATCAATCAAAGCACTGACGTTGTGCGCTCCGTTGAGGCTCTCGACCACGTCCTCGATCACCGCCGTCGATCCGTTGTGCCACCTATCTGCGTGGTCTCTGCCGTAGAACAGCAAAACATCTTGCTCGGCAGGTGTCGGCGTGTGGTCTCCCATTGACGCCCGGGTCATGCGGTTCGCCTTCACCCGGTCCAGATTGGTAAAGCACAGATACTGAGCTTCTCCGTGCCAGATCGCAGAGAGCGCCTCACGATCGCGCTTGAGCTTTGCCCCGTCGATCTGCTCGATGCCAAACTCGTCAAGCCACTCAGGGCTGAACTTAGCGGTCGTCCTGATCCGGGTCGCCAGATCAAGAACCGGGTTGCCCTGTGCTTGCCGGTGAATATCGGTAAGCACGAGATCGAAGACGCCCCCGAAGATCGGCGTGTCGTTCACCGGAGGAAGCTGCGCCGGATCACCGACGAGGACGACGTCAGCGTACTCGAGCGCGTAGCTCCCGACGTCCCATGTCCTTTGCCCGATCATCGAGGCTTCATCAACCACGACCCTCGCCCCATGCCGGAGACGCTCTGCGGGCTCGAAGCCCACGAGCTTGCCTGTGTTGTCGATCACCGGCTTCTGCGTGATCTTGTGAAACGTCCTCACATCCGTGTGCCTCGGCATCTTCGACCGCATCACCATCGCGGCCTTGTTGGTCGGTGCTGCAAAGATGATCGTCGGGTCGCGTCTCGCTGCTTCAGCCAAGACCGTCGTCTTCCCTGTCCCTGCGAACCCACCGATCTGCGTGCCGCTTCGACCGGCAAGCACCAAGTCGAGGGCTCTCGTCTGCTGTGGTGTCAATTCCATCCCATTCTCTCCCGTGGTTGGATCGCGACGATTGCACGGCGATCGGCGCGTATAAATATCTTTTGCATGGGGACGTCGCGCTGTTGGCGACGTCCCCCTCTGTAAGAGGGGCAGCTAGTCCCGCACTCCCGCAAAACGGATAACCCCTTGAACTTGTTGAACAAAAGCCTGCGGCACCAGCCTACAAAAATGTCCCGCGCTACTACCGCAGTGCCGCAAGTCCGATCGTTGTATTTCAACGACTTAGCTGAAAAAAGGCGCGGCACTATGCGGCACCTGAAGTGGGTTTAGTCCCGCATTTTGGGGTCTGGGTGCCGCTAGGTGCCGCACCTTTTTTCGGCTGCTTCTTGAGCTCTCCGATCTGTGCTTTCAGGTCAAATAGCCCGTCATTTAGCACGACATAAGCAGGGGCTGGGTGACGGTCTGAAGGCTTGTTTCTGTCCTCCCAGATCATATAACTCTCTTCGATCAGCTTCGAGAAATAGGCCCGGATCAAGGTGCGATTGTGGTTCTCTTCGTTCGACCGTTTTGTCTGAGAGCTCTCCTCTCCAATAGGCAGCCCGAGCGCCTGCGCCACTCCGTAACCGGCCCAATGTGCGTTCTGTTCGTTGCGGAATATGTACCCCGCACCTGTGTCGTCATAGAGCTCATGCTGCGCGTTTACGATGTGCATGATCGAGATCAGCTTCTCCGCTAGAGCGAGCTGCATGTCCCCGTTTGGGGACCACGGGACGACGACACCGACGTCGTCGCCTGCGATATAGATCGCGTCCCCGTTCCCGATATTCACCGAGACCTTCTCGATGTACCTCTTGCCGCCGAGGTGCCGTGCACTGGCGTTCGCCTTGGCCTCGACGATCTCCGCGTAGTCGTAAACATTTGTCACCCTGTACGCCGACGCCTCTGCTGCGCTCATCTGCCTAAGTGCAAGCGTTACCCGGGAAGCATTGACCCATGCCGTCGCGCCTCTGGCCGCGTCCGCTGCGTCCCCTTTGCTGTCGTCCCGAAGCGCCCCTTTACTGACGTGATGGACGAGGACGATCGCCGCGTCTGCCTGAGACGCTACCTTCTTGAACGCCTCTGTCACGATCGTCGCGTCTGTGTTGCTGTTCTCATCAGTCTGATGAACGCTTACGAGAGGATCAAACGACGCAACCTCGATCTTATGTTCTCGCATGTACTCGATCAGGTAGTCGACGTCTGTCGAGTTAATCTCGGTCCTGCGGTCGCCCTGCTGATCTTTTACCTCTCGCACCATGTTCAGAGGAAGGTCGTCGTGCGTCACGACATGCAGCCGATCGCCTATGTCTTTTGGTGTCAGCTTGTAGTGCTTCATCGCCGCCATAATTCGGCGGTCGATCTCGGTCCTGCCGTCCTCGCCAGACCACAGCATCACCTTTCGCGTGCCGTATGTCTCACGCCCAAGAAGCGACTTACCTGTCGCCATCGCAAGCGACATGACCAGCACCGTCGACGACTTACCGACCCCGCCCGGTGCCGCGACCATAGTTACCTCTCCCTTGAGCGCGTCCGTTCCATGAACCCACTGTCGCGGTGGGATGGTAGCGATCCTAGAGAAATCATAGAGGAAGTCGGTTCTGTCGACCTTCTTCTTGGTGAGCTCCGCCACCGTCTCCTTGATCTCGGCGATCTCTTCCTCTGTCTTAGGTGTTGGGTTCTCTTGCAGGTATCGCACCACCGACGCGATCGTCGCCGGGTTGTCCGTCGTAAGCTCCGCGATCCGAGGCAGGCTGTCCCAAGTCGTCACCGCATTCTCGACCGCCTTCTCGCTGTCGTCCCACTTCGCCGACCATGACAGGAACACGTCGCGAGCTCTGCCCTCCTCTGGCGTATCCTGAAACTCGAAGAACAGACCGAAGGCGATCTTCAGCCACTCCTCGCGGTCGTCAAGATTGTTCGGAGCCGCCGCGAGCTGGTCGAGCACCTCTATGTTTTCTTGGAAGTCGCGAGCCGCTGCCTTCAATCGCAGGTTCTCTCCCATGTCCCCGGCTGTCCCGTCCTTGCCCGCCCACTCGAAGAGCCACTGCGGCACCATCGCAGGCCCTTCCTCAAGCTCGTCTGGTCCGACGATCCATTCATAGACGCGGTCCTTGAGCTTCGACGGAGGCGCGACCGAGTAACCGCCGTGCGCCTTGATGTCGACGGCCTCTACGCCCGGTATCTTCCCCCGGAACCGCAGATCGTTAGGGTTCGCGAAGATGTAGTGCGTCCCGCCCGACCCACTTTTGATCTTCCAAGTGTAGGGTATCTCAAGGTCATGCTCCTCGATGAAGGCGTCGAAATTACACTCATCTTTGTAACTGTCGACGTCCAGCGTCACGAGGCCAGACTTCCCAAGGTCGATCCCGAGGGCGTTCGTGCCCTTGAGCGATCGCAGAAGCTCACGAAATGGCACCGGCTCCTTCCAACTCAAGGTTGGCACCTTGTCGAGTTTTCCGTCGTTTAATCTAAGGCGCACCGGCAGCATGAAGATCGGGGGGTCGTACTCCGCAAGGGTTTTGGCTTGCGTGATAAGAAGTTTAGACATAGAAAGTCCTTAATGCTTGGGGTCTTTTCAGACCGTTGGTGTTAAACGCTTGTGGCCTTTCTGGGCTGTGGGTGTTCCTTGCCGGGAACTTTAGGAGGGTCGCCATCATTGGCGGCCCTTTTCCGTTTATAGGATTGGCGGCCAAGCATGTCGACCTAAAATAGTTTCACCTCATTGCCTTGACAGTCGAGAAACAGCGCTTATTCTCTGTGGCACCGCAAGAACGCGGCTAACCCAACCGGAGAACTAACATGCTAGTAGAAACCTACGTTTCCAACATCATCGAGAACCGCACAGGCTTTGGCTATATCGTCGGAAGTGGCGACAAAGAAGGCGAGGGCGTCTTTCTACCGCCTCGCGTGATACCAGACGCTGCCGTCGCTGGCGACATTCTGGAGGTGTTCGTCCTCCCGAATAAAACAGACCCGACAGGGCGATCGCCTTGGGCTGCCGTCGGTCCCATCCCTCCAGAGAAGTTGATGAAGGTCGACGCTGGTCACGGCAAGACAGAGCTTCAGTGCACTGATCCAAGCCTTTTCAGTCACCTGAAGTTTATTGTTGAGGACGACGACGAGGACGAGGGTCGCCCATTCACTGCCAAGGACGTCGTCGATCACGTCATCGCAGCCGAGGCCCCCTTGACGGATGAAGACCTGTTTCTCGTGTTTCGAGCGACCACCTCAGACGAGAAGACGCTCATTCGACGCAGCCTTAATGCAGCCTCCCATAGCGGTGAGCTGTGCGATATAGTTGTCACTCAGGTGGTGAGAAACGGAGAAATTATGTATCACTATTATGCGGATAGCGCGGAGACAGCGCACGATTGGTTGATCTCGGAGTGAGTAAGAACGAGGGGCGGAGAAATCTGCCCCTTGACCCCTTCGACACTATGCGCTTATCCTGCACCTCGACGTAACTCTGTAAACTGTAAGGAACCAAACGACATGCAACTTATGCCCCACCAGATCGAGGACGCTCAGTTTCTCGCTGATCGCCAGATTGCCGGTTGCTTCAATGCAATGGGATCGGGAAAATCCCTGACCGCCCTCGAAGCCGCCAAGCTCGTAGGCGCGAACGCCGTCGTCATCATCGCCCCGCCGATCGCCCTGCCTATGTGGCGCGACGTCTCCTCTGATTGGCTCGGCCTCGACGCCTCCATCATCTCCACTGGCGACACGCCTCTGCCTCTGTCCGGTGTGATCGTCCTCTCATATGTAATCGCGACCCGCCGAGCCAAGGAGATTGCTGCATGGGTCGAGGGCACAAAATCCGTTTTGATCTGTGACGAGAGCCACGCCCTCAAGTCGACCAAAACACAGCGCACGAAGGCGATCCTTGGACGCGGTGGGATCGTCACCGCTTTTGACCACGCTTGGTTTCTCACTGGCACGCCTGTCGTCCGGTGGAACGACGACGCGATCCCCTTCCTCTTCCGGGCTGCACCTGATGCCGTGAAGGCGGAGATTGGCGGCCTAAACATTGACCGCTTCAACCTTCAATTCTGTGTCGTGCAGATGAAGAAATACCCCGGGCAACGCTTCTCGAAGCCGGTCACCGTAGGCTCGACAAACGAGAGGAAGCTCGGCGAGATCATGTCGACAGTCGCGACCCGCCGCACGCTTGAGGACGTCTGGGAGGATATGCCTCCGCTCACGCACACCCGCCTTGAGATCGAGCCGTCGTTCCCGATCGCCGCACTCGACGCGATGTCGTCGTCTCAGATCGAGCGCGAGATGTCTGCCAACACCGAGCACCTCGCAACGATCCGCCGCGAGATGGGGCTGTCTATGGTTGCCGAGGCCGTCGTCTACATCTCCGATCGGATCGAGAGCGGTCTGCCTGTCGTCGTTGGCGCGTGGCACACCGAGGTGATCGAGACCCTTGCCGAAGCACTGCGGTCGAAAGGTCATACCGGACACATCATTGACGGCCACGTCAGCGCGAAGGCCAAGGAGCAGACGGTCGAGGATTGGAACGACGGCAAGCTCGACTTCGTTGTCGGTCAGATCGGCGCGATGGGCGTGTCGCTGAACATGCAGCGCGGTGGGAATAACATTGTCGTCGTGGAGGAAGATTGGAGCCCATCAGTGATGTCGCAGCTATACGCCAGATTGCACCGGATGGGGCAGGAGCGCCCGGTTCACGTCGACACCCTGTTCGTCGACAACAAGCTCAACAAGGCCGTGCGCCGTATATCAGAAGCCAAGCGCCGTTCTCATGCGGTCTTCGGCAATGCAACAGAAGGGAAAGAATAATGAACATCAAAGCCGCCATACTCAGAGGTGCCGACGTCGTCGACGCCCGCAAGACGTTCGACCCGGAGGAGCGTGCGAAGTATCTCAACGCCTCCGAGGCCCTCACCTGTATCCGCAAGCAATGGTATAGCCGCAACGGTGCAGCCGAGGACGGCCCTCAGAACTGGGGCTTCGCCCGCCGGGGATCGCACGCAGAAAATTACATGGTCGATCGCCTTCGGGCTGCCAACGTCCCTATGTGTTTCACCGGGGAGGATCAGGTCGGTCTGCGTGACGACGAGCGCGGTCTGAGCTGCACGCCAGATGGTCTCGTTTGGGATATAGATAACGACGACGGTTGGATCGGTGTCGAGTTCAAGTCGATCGACCCTCGCACCAACACCTCGAAGCTGCCGAAGCCCGAGCACGTCATGCAGCTTCAAATAGGCATGGCGATGCTCGACGAGGCCAAGGCCGACCTTCCCGAGATGCTCGGTGCGCCGATCAAGTTCGGCAAGTTGATCTACATCAACTGCTCAGACTTCGACACGATCCTAGAGTTCCCGGTTCGCCGTGCAGACGCTGCCGTCGACAAGCTGCAAGCTCGCTCCCGACGCCTTCGGAACGCCACCGACCCGAGCGCCCTGCCCCGTGAGGGCGTCGAGACACCGTTCAAGGCGGAGTGTAAACAACGCTGCAACTTTAACGGCGTCTGCGGTGTTGATGGGGCAGGGACAAGCACCGGGCAGGGGAGAGCCGCTGCCGGTGACATCACGACACAGGTCTCCGCATACGTCGAGGCCAAGGAAAAGATCGCGGCCGCCAAGGCCGCACAAGATCAGGCAGGGGAGCAGATCAAGGCTCTCCTGAAAAGAGAACAGGTTGCCGACCTCGAAGTCGACGGCAATCAAGTGACGCTCTCGACGAGAGCCGGAAGCGTCTCCTATGCGAAGGTCGTCAAGGCAGAGTGCCCTGACGTCGATCTCGAACCGTACCGGGGAGCACCGTCCGAGGTGCTCACCATTAAACCTCGTAAGCTCTAAAGGAGTAACAAGACATGACGACCGATTTGACCACAGTAGCGGCAAGCCTGCCAAGCCTGAAGCTCGACGACGACATGCGCAAGTCGCTGGCGTCCTCGTTTGACGACGGAGACAAGACCGGAGGGGGTGGCGTCGATTACGTCTACTTTTCTGGCAAGAGCGGCGACCTCACCTTCGGGCAGGATCGCAACGACCTCGACACCGAGGAGGGGTTCATCCTTCTGACCCCAACGATCTCGAAGGGATGGGTATGCTGGAAAGAAAGCGCGGTCGTTGGCCGTGTGAAGTGGAGCGCGTTCCGTCCAGACACTGCGGTCTCGGAGACTGACCTCGACGATCACAACGTCACCCGTCCTCAAGACGGATGGAGGGCGTCGACCGGGTTCGAGTTTATCGGGTCAGACGGGAAGCAATAC
>Ga0208899_1000756_pt1 | contig 23731 bp, 23 predicted proteins | sample VirMetDEL_Nov_24_FD_184518 | JGI IMG/M metagenome (GOLD analysis project Ga0208899, IMG submission 184518) | Aqueous microbial communities from the Delaware River and Bay under freshwater to marine salinity gradient to study organic matter... | ecosystem: Environmental > Aquatic > Marine >... | reverse complement strand
GCAGCAAAGAAAAGAAAGGATGGTACTAAACGGAGTCATGCAGAGTGGGCTGAAGCTAACGACTTTACTTGGTACTCAGAATATAATTTACCTAAAGAATGGATAGCAGAATATGGAATATAAATTTGATGAAAACATAAACTTAAGAAGTGTACATCAGTACATTGATGATACTTATACACAGCACTACGCTCATTCAAAGTACCAAGCAACCGATATGATTATTGATGCAGGTCATGGTGAAGGTTTTTGTATAGGTAATATAATGAAGTATGCTATGAGATATGGTAAGAAGAATGGTAAGTCAGATAAAGACTTACTTAAAATTATACACTATGCACTGATTGCATTACATTTAAATGACAAGGAGGAAGGCTAATGGTCGAAGACAAAGTAGGCAAGAAGCCTTACTTAGGTATAGTTATAGACTATGATAAGGAAAAGAAACTAGACAAGTTTAGTTTAGATACATTAAAGGATAGATATTTTTGGGAGGAAGAGACTCATGCTCAAGAAGCTTTTGCGAGGGCTAGTGTTTTTGGGGCTACTTATAAAGGTGAGACTGACTTTGATCTTGCACAGAGACTTTATGAGTACAGTTCCAATCTATGGTTTATGTTTAGTACTCCTATACTTTCTAACGGAGGAACGACTCGTGGCTTACCTATTAGCTGCTTTCTCAACTACGTACCTGACAGTAGGCGTGGTTTATCTGATCACTATGATGAGAACATATGGCTCGCTAGTTCAGGTGGAGGCATCGGTGGATATTGGGGAGATGTTAGAAGCAATGGTATTGGTACTTCTAACCATTCTCGTTCTACTGGATCAATCCCATTCATGCATGTAGTAGATTCTCAAATGCTTGCCTTTAATCAGGGAGTAACTAGACGAGGTTCGTATGCTGCTTATATGGATATATCACATCCGGAAGTAGAAGAGTTTATAAACATGCGTAAAGAATCAGGCGGGGATATAAATAGGAAGTGTTTAAATATACATAACGCTATTAATATTACCAATGAATTTTTGGAAGCAGTCAAAGAAGATGAAGACTGGAGACTGATTGATCCTAAGAGTGGTGAAGCAGTTAAGATTGTAAATGCTAGAGATTTATGGTGGCAGATGTTAAATGCTAGAGCAGAGACAGGCGAGCCTTACATGATAAATATAGATACATGTAATGAGCATCTACCTAAACAACAAAAAGATTTAGGACTAAAAGTAAATCAAAGCAATCTATGTTCTGAAATAGTATTAGCTACAAATGAAGAACGTACAGCAGTATGTTGTTTGTCGAGTGTAAATCTAGAACACTTTGACAAATGGAAAAAGAATGAACAATTTATAGATGATCTAATTACAATGCTTGACAATGTATTAGAACATTTTATTGAAGCTATTGTAGACACCAGTAAGCTAGGTGGTTACAGTGCAAATTTTGAGAGGTTTAAAAAATATGTTAGAAAAGAAAAAGAAGGATTACTTAAAGCTGCTTATTCAGCGTATAGAGAAAGGTCGGTGGGTCTTGGAGCGATGGGCTTTCATGCTTTACTCCAAAGCAAAGGACTACCTTTCAACGGGCTACGATCTACTAGTATCAACAATGTCGCCTTCTCTCACATCAAAGAGCGATCTATCGAAGCTACTAAAAGATTGGCTAATGAACGTGGGGAAGCTCCTGACATACATGGTAGCCATAAGCGTAACGCTCATCTTTTGGCTATTGCTCCTAATGCCAGTAGTAGTATTATATGTGGCGGTACTTCCCCTAGTATTGAACCATATCGTGCTAACATATATACGCACAAAACTTTATCAGGTTCGTACCAAGTTCGAAACCAATACTTAGATAAGCTTCTTAAAAAGAAAGGTTTAAATTTAGATGAGAGAGAACAGATATGGAAAGACATGACTGCTGCGAATGGATCAGCACAAGGTATAGATGTTCTTACTGAAGAAGAAAAAGAAGTATTTAAAACAGCTACAGAGATTAATCAAATCTACTTAGTTGAACATGCACATATGAGACAAGCTTATGTATGTCAAAGTCAAAGTGTAAATTTATTTTTCACTATGCCTAAAGCTACTGAGCCTCAATCAGTTCATGATGAATACTTACAATATGTTAATGATGTTCATTGGTATGCGATGAATAAATTAAAGTCACTATATTATTTTAGATCAGATGCTGCTCGTAATGCTGAGAATGTAAATGTTAAAGTACAAAGAGTTAAGCTTGAAGATGTAGAATGTTTAAGTTGTGAAGGATAAAATATGACAGAAGATAAATTTGATAATATGTACGAAGGAAGATTTGATGCCTTACAAAAAAAGTATGAAGCGGAAATAGCTATTGCTAAATCAGAATTAAATACATACTTCTCGTTAGGTATGGGAGTAGCAGAACATCCTCATATAATAGAGTCTATGGATTTACTTTTAGATAAGATGGCAAATGCACAGGAAAAACTAGACTTACTACTTAAGGAGTTTTAAATGGCACATTCCACATTTCGTCAGTTCTGTACTAGAATGTACCTAGACTATTCAGATGAGTTTAGTTCATGTGGTTCGGAAAGACTAAGTGAAAAAGAATATATAAAACAATATAACGAATGGCTACTAAAAAAGTATGCCGAACAAGTGGAGAAAAGCAATGAGTTTACTAAGTAACAGAGAATATTATAAACCCTTTGATCATCCTTGGATGTTTGAAAAGTATGTAGAGCAAAACCAAATGCATTGGTTACCTGAGTCTGTACCTCTACATACAGATGTAAAAGACTGGCAAGAACTTACGGATGAAGAAAAGAATTTATTAACACAGATATTTAGATTGTTTACACAGTCTGATGTAGATGTAGGATCAGGATACATCGATAAATACATGCGTATATTTAAGAAACCTGAAGCACGAATGATGATGTGTTCCTTTGCAAACATGGAGTCTATTCATCAACATGCTTACAGTTTACTTTTAGATACAGTTGGTATGCCTGAAATAGAATACAAAGCTTTTGCTGAGTATGAAGAGATGGCGAACAAGCATGACTACATAAAAGACTTTAAACCTACTAGGCGGGATAAGCAGGCTATCGCAAGAACACTTGCAGTTTATTCTGGATTTACAGAAGGCTTACAACTCTTTAGTAGCTTTGCAATCTTGTTAAACTTTCCTAGATTTGGAAAGATGAAAGGCATGGGGCAGATAGTTACCTACTCTATACGTGATGAATCATTACACGTTGAGGCTATGACTAAGCTGTTTCGTGAATTTATACAAGAGAACCTAGACATATGGACAGACGAGTTTAAGAAAGAACTCTATCAAATATGTAGAGAGATGGTTGAGTTGGAAGATAAGTTTTTAGATTTAGTATTTGAAATGGGAGACATGAAAGGACTTACAAAGAAAGATATGTATGCTTACAATAGATATATTGCAGACAGAAGGCTATTACAACTCGGATTAAAAACTAACTTTGATCAAAGAGAGAACCCCTTACCTTGGCTTGATGAAGTACTAGGTGTTGAGCATCAGAACTTCTTCGAAGGTAGAGCAACAGCTTATATGAAAGCAGGACTCAGAGGTAAGCAAGACAAAGTAACATTTACGGAGATATAAAATGAAAGCAACGGAAGCGAATATATTATCCTTCCATATACTTTTCGATAGTAAAGGTAGACTAATGACAGAGACAAGCGGCTTACCCTTACACGAAGCTAAGAAAGTTTTTAAAGGTTACGATTTAAAAATAATAGAAACTATAATCAGAGAATCAAGGCAGAAGATATTAGATATACACAATCAGTTAGAGTCTGAGTTAGATGCCTTGAACTCTACAATTAATTAAAATAAGGAGACACATCATGGAATGGTTTGAGAATAAAACTACACAGCTTATAGCATTGGTTAGTATAGTTGCAACCCTAGCAGGGTTTGGATATACTGGTGCTACCTATGTAAATAGGTTAGAAAATCTTGAAGCACAGATCGGTGGTATTGGAGATACAGAAACAGCACAGCAAGCAATCGAAGAAAGGTTTGCAGCTATTGAAACATCTGTTGATTATATCAATAAGAGTATTGATGAAGGTATAAACCCTTCGTTGAAAACTATTGCTGAATCAGTAAACGGTGATCGTCAAGATATCATTGCTTTAGAATCTGAAGTAAGATTCATACAAGATGAGATTGATAAGATATTAGAAGATAATAAAAATCCACTAGCTAATTAAAGATTAGGCTGAAGACTTTGCAACTCGTTTAGTTTATTTAGATTTACACTAGAGAGCCCATTAAAGGCTCTTGTGTTATCATCTAAAACTACATCGGTATATATTGCTCTTGGTTCATACCAAGTATCTTGTTGCGGGATACTTAAATCTCGATAGGCATCAAAGCCTACAACGTATCCCAAGTATGCTACTAGAGTAGACTCATCAGAGTATTGTCCAGTTTCTTGTTGCTCGGCTTCAGCTTGTTCTTGTTGTTCCTGAATATTTTGAGCAACAATCTGGTCAGCAATTTGATCGGCTTCACTTACTGTCATAACTCCTGATATTGCAGTATTAATTTCACCTTGCATATCTTGTACCTGTACATCAGCCATCGCAACCTGTGGAGTTCCGTCTAGATCAGGCATAATATTTATAGTTATACTGGATGTTGAAGACGTGTCTACATCTGAACTCATAGATAAAACTTGTTGGTTTTGTGCTGATGCAGATACAACTTGATCAGAAATACTAGGCGAGCTTGTCGTACTTATCCCACCAGTAGATGACATAGACGAGCCTGAAGCCCCACTTGTACTATTACTAACTGCAGCTACTGATGAGTTTCTATTCGTTCCACCAGAGCCACGTATGGAGCTAGAAACACTATTCCTAGCAGACTGTATAGTACTAGCTACAACGTCTAGTGCAGATACTCTTACTGAGCTTTTTTCTTCGTTGACTTCTTCTGTACTTTCTTCTTCGGCTTCGGCAAGAAGTTCTTCACTACTTTCTGTAGTCTCGAAGACTTCATCAGCTTCTTGTAGTTCTTCCAACTCTTCTTCAAACCACTCTTCAATTTCTTCCAACGCTTCAACAAGTTCTTCTTCATCTCTTTCATCATTTCTAAGTTCATCTTCTAATTCCTCTCTTATAATTTCAAATTCAAACACTTCTAACAATTCATTTGTATGTGCAAATATTACAGGCTCATCAAGTCTTTCAAGACTTACAATATATTCTTCTTCAATAATTGGTAGAGCTTCATAAGACTCTTCCATAAATATTTCTTCAAAGTATACCTCATCTTCATAGGGTTCGTCAAACATAATAACAAATATTTCTTCTTCGTATTGAGGTTCAACAAATACATAATCTTCTATAGGTTCTTCATACCACTCATCTTCAAATATAAATTCCTCGTAGTACTCTTCTTCTTCATAACCATAATCAAACTCATCTTCTACAAAGTAAGCTATTGATTGCTCTTGCTGATAACCTGCACAGAACGGAGCATACTGTGGGTCTTCAGCACACTGTTGGTCGTCATAAGCTTCCCAATATGAAGGACACGCCATATCATATAAAGCATCTAAGTCACATTGCTGTGTTAAATAAGCTGCCGCATATCCTGCACAACTAGAATCATTTAGCGGATCACTACAATCTATACTGTTACCTGAACCTACACCATATAAACTACCACCATTCTCCAATGATGTATTACTAGCTGTACCATTCCAATCTGTATTTACACATGTACCTGTAATGTTTGTTGTACCTGTATTACATTCATCATGAAAAAGGTACTGATAGTATTGTGATGTACTGCCCTGCTCACCAATTAAAACATCATGCTGTATAATATCTAATGCACCATATCTATATTCAAATGTATTGTTGGTCCAAAGGATAACTTCAAAGCTGTTATCGGATGCTCTATTATATTCTTTTAAATCATACCAACCAAAGACTGCTTTATCATTAAAGTTCTTGGCAAGCATTTTAGATTGGTTATCTCTTATCAAGTCTGTCCAGAATACAAACATAGTATTTGTATACTGAGGTAAAGGGTCAGGAGTATAGTCACCACAATAGTTATTGTAATTGACATTGCCTGTACCTAAACCAAAGTGTAGACACCCATTCGTAGCCATACGAGCAGAGTCATACGCAGTACCGTAGAAAGTAAATGAATTGTCTAGATTAAATGCTGCAGATAACTGATCATCACCTGAGTTTAGGTTAGTAGTTCCTGTTTGATTTGTCAGGTCAATCAAGGACTGATTGCCTTCATAGATATAGTTAGCTGATAAACTTAAAGAGATAAATAAAAAACTAATACCAACTGTAATAGCACCAAAAAGTTCTAAAAGTTGTCTACCAATACTTTTAGTTTGCGGTATAGAACTCTTCTGCACAGGTTCTTCCTGATTTCTTTTTACCCTTTTCATTTCGTGTAGTCTTACAATGTGCCACGTATTTATCTTTGAGTTCTTCGTAGTCTGGTCTGTCGTGTCTATTTTCTTTCCAAGCTTTTGCAGCTTCTTTACCTATCTTACCTTGATAAGGACATGGAGTTCCTGCCATTTCCATAGCACTAAATACTCGTGGGTCTTGACAAAGTATAGACACAGATGCAACTTTCATTCCTGTATCATATAAGTATTTAGAAAGCTTTAGACGTTCACAGTTTTCGTCACGTACTGCCTTCCCTCCTGACAATCCAAATACCTGCCCCTGAAAAGCACCTGAGACTCCTGTGGTACATAGGTCTTGAGAGTAAGACATGATACTAGGAGCAATAGCAGAAGCCGGAGGGGCTTTGGTTTTAACATTCTGATTTATAGTCTGGGTAGAATTTGATTCGTTAATATTTCTGTTAGTATTATCAGATACGGTATTGTTGTTATTGGTATTACTATTCGTGTTATCAGTTGTGACATTAGATTCGGAAGTCGATTGATTTACATTTTTGTTTGTATTGTTTGTAGTACTAGTCGAGTTTGACGTGTTTACGTTAGTGTTTGTATTATTAGATGTACTTGTTGTTGTGTTAGTTACATTCTGATCTACACTAGAGTTTACTGTACTAGTCGAATTGTTTGTGTTTACGTTAGTGTTCTGGTTAGTAGCAGTAGATGTATTTGTATTTACATTCGTATTACTGTTTGTATTTGTACTAGTATTTGTATTCGTATTTGTATTGGTATTAGTATTAGTGTTTGTATTTGTTGAAGTATTTGTGTTAGTGTTTGTGTTTGTATTAGTATTTGTATTGGTGTTTGTATTAGTGTTTGTATTTGTATTAGTCGTAGTCGTAGTATTAGTTGTCTCTAAACTATTCTGTTCGCAGTATTGTTCACCTGCTGTACAATCACCTGTCTGATCTGAGTAAGCTACAGATGCAAACAATGATAAAATTAGTGTGCCTAATAATTTTTTCATTACTCTCCAATTTTAAGGTGCACTTTCCTTGTGAAGCTAACAGTAGCATTCTTTAAATTACTTCTTAGTTTTTTGTACTGTTAGAAAAAGTAATAGTATCCCGAAACTATTACATATGCCCAACAAACTATACATACAACGCAGACACTACTGGTCACTGCTTTCAGTTTATTTACACTCCTTCTTATTAAATTCATTCCATCTTAGGAATTCTTTGGTTTCTAAATCCCAAAACAATCCTTTGTAACAATTATCGTCTTGCGATTCTTCTTCTTCTTCTGCGAGTCCGTACCAATTCCAACGTCCGTCCTCGATAACGTCTTTTAATTTCTGTTTCATTAATCCGATTTATGTGATGCTCCAAAGTAAAAGCTAATCACTGCTGATGCCAATCCACCTAGATATCCTAAGACTAGGTTTATCAAGGCTTCTGAATTTTGCTCTGGAGGTTGAAGGGTTACTAAAAATATATAACCCATGAATCCACCAACTACAGATACACCTACTATTCTAGCTGTCCAGTCTTTACTAAAAGCCTTCCTAGCATCTTGTGTATCACCTACTTCTAACTTAAATACATCAACATCAAGTTCTTTCATTTGAAGTTCAAACTCTTGTTCAGCTTTTTTAAGTTCAAGCATTTGTTCTGGTGTAGCTTCTTGTATAGCTTTCTCAATAGCCTTTGGTGTATTAGGTACTCCTAACACATCCGCTATCATGTTTGCAGCCATACCACCCATTGGACCGCCTAGAGCAGTACCTATTGTAGGTGCAACCGCTCCTACTAGATTCTTTAACATATCTTTCATGCTTCTTCGTCCTTATATATAACTTCCATTAAGTCTTCAAACATATTTCTAAAATCGTCTAGACTCATGAAGGGCATATCTTGTTTTATTTGATGTAGACAATATTGCCTATAGCATCCTTCTAGTTGATCCTCTAAGTACAATATCATTATACGGTCCTTATTTTAATTTGTCAATAGCTAGAACAAAATCTTCTACTCTAACTGGTGTTTGTTCTTTCCATTTAGATTGTCCGTCCTTTCCAGAGCCTGTTGAGACTTGTTTTATAGCCTCATCGTAGTCTTTACTAGCCAAGGCTCTATAGGCTGACGGGAACTTATCCATCCATCTCGTGCCTAGTTGAAAGTTTACTGAGCCTAGTGCAATTATAAAGTCTGTATCTTCTATCCCAAGGTCTTGAATCTGTTGTGCTGCAGCCTCCCATGCTTTCACAGCATCTTGTTCTAACCATGCATTTCTTTGTTCTTCGGAAACCTTATCACCTACTTGGTATACTTGACGTTCTCTCTCTGTCAAGAGATGTCCAACACCACAGGTAGGTTTGCCTAGTGTATCAAGGTATACGCATTCTTCGTTACCTTCTCTAAGTTCAAGGTGTTCTAAGTAATCGTTGTATTTCATTTAATATCTTTTGGACCAGTTAAAAATTTAACATAGTCTTTATCTTTATTTAAAAAATCAAATATACCTTGTGTAGGGTTTTTACTTGTTGGGTCTTTGTACAAATACATAAACCTAACATCCTTTGGATCACGATCAAGAAGATCATCTTTAATTGTACGTATCATCAAGCCGGGTATTCTAGCATTACTTTTTTTATCGTCAACTCTTCGCACTGCAAAATCCACAACTTCATATATTTTTTTATTTCCAAATTGAGAGGTTGTAAATTTAGAACCTATATTAAAAGGTTTATATATATCTTCAGATATAAACTTTTCTCTTGCACTTAAACTATCGTCTACACCTTCAGACATTTTAGAAAGCATACTACCTCTAAACTTATTTTCATTTTTCTTTATTCTTGCCTTATCAATACTACTTATAGAAGAAGTTTTATCAGACCTAGATTTAGTAATAGAATCTGCAAATAAAGAATCATAAAATTCTCTAGATATTGTAAAAGATGCCTTACCTTCAGGGCTTATAGATATTCTAGCTTGTTTAGGTATAACTCCTGTTATATCTTTATTACCTTTTTCACTAAGCTCTACGTATCTACCTCCCTCCTCATAATCAAACTCAGAAAGGAAAGGCTTATACCCTTTATCTTCAGGATCAAAAAATCTTTGCGGAGCGGGCATTACATTTGTAGGCATATCTTTTAATCCTTTAACAGCCTTGGTATCTTTATCTACCGCAACTATATTATCGTATACTGGATGCAATTTTCCACTTGATGTTCTAATTTCTCCTATTTTATTACCTGTCCTAACAACTCCTTTTGTTGTTGGTCTAAGTCGAGGTTCACTTTTTTGTTTAGCATATCTCTCTAATAAAACTCCTTCAGGAAAATCAGCTTGTAAAGAATACAAATGTTTGCCTCCTGTTTCTACAGACACTAACGGAAACTGACCATCGGGATTAGGATCAAAACCTTCAGGAACTTCTGTCCACTTCCAACCCGCTTTCTTTTTAAATAAATTTGTTTTTATAAGTTTATTTGCTAACTTCCCACCGAAACTAAGAGGAACTCTATCTTCTTCTTCAAACAACCTAGAAACAACTGCAAAGCTCTGGTTAGTATTGTCTATCTTACGTTCTGTTGGATTATCTTTTACAAAAGGAACAGGATAATCTACAGACAGCTTACCACCAGTAGCTAATTTTTCACGAGCCTCTTTAATTTTTTGTTTCATAGGTCGTTGTTGTGCTCTCATTTCTTTTTGTGCAAACCTTTTATCTGCTTCTCGTCTTAACTTACTTCTAGTATATGTTCCTTTTCCTTGAGCACGTCTTTCTATGTCTTTTAAAAACTCGTCTAATTCATGAACAGTTTCAGGACTTAATCTTCTAATTAAGTTTCTATAAGGCATTGTATTTTTAAATACTGCTGAACTAAACGGAGTATCTCCTTGTAAAGAATCTGCCAACATTCCACCTAGAGTTGGACCCATTAATCTTAGTAAAGCTCTTGGGGTATTACTACCATAAGATATAGCTTCTTGAAAATTATGAACTAAATCAAAAGGACCTGCTACACCCATAGTTGTTAATGTTTTCATAAGTTGATCAATAGGTTCATCATCCACTTCATCTATACCTTTTAGCCTTTGAGTAAAGCCAGTAGCAAAGTACATTAGTGCTCCGCCTGCTAAATGTTTAGGAACTGCTGCCCCTCTAGTCATGTACATGTCTCTAATTGCATTTCTTAAAACTGTGTTACTAAAAGATATAGGGTAAGAATATAATTGAAAAGCTACTCTGGCAGCCCAATGACTTGAAGCTATAAATTTTTGAGCATTTTCTCTAGAAGGAATCATAACAACTTCGTTTACAAACCTATCAGCACTTTGTCTTAAATTTTCATAGAACGCATCATCTAGTTTACCACCTGCTTGATGCCATTTAATACCTTCATCAACATTCACACCTAATTGATTTATAGCTGATCTTAAACGCATAGCTTTTTTATTTTTAGTATTATAAGCTTCTCTTCCCATCTTATCTAACTTAGATAAATTTTCTCGTATAAGTAATTTACCTGCATTATATGAATATATCTGTACAAATTTAGTATACTGATCTAGGAATATAGTTCTATAAAAACGATAAGTAAGTTTTTGAGATATACCTGACAGACCATCACCATACCTAGCATTGATAGCTTCATTTAAACCACTAGACATCATTTTATTATGTTGATGCATTTCTGCTCTAGTTAAACTAGGCAATCCTTTAGTGCCCCCGAGTAAATTTGAAGCGGCTTTAACACCTTCTTCATATGCAGTTTTTGTAAAAGCTTGTATCGCTAACTTAGGAGAAGCTTTAAAGAAAGGAATAAATGTTTCAGGTAAACTAGATAGTGTAGCTAATGAAAGTTTGTTAGCTGCTTGTAAAGCTAATAGATTACCTGTAAATTGTTCTAGCCCTTTACTACTACGACCATACTGCCCAGTTACATTTTGAACCAACATTTTCATTCTATTTTTCTCATCTGATGGTAATCTTCCTCTAGCATAATTTACATTAGCTTCCGATAATTCACCAACAACTTTTTGATTTTGTTTTGTAAATGTACCACTATTAAAATTGTTTAAAATAATTTTATCAATCTCTTCTTGAAAAGTATTATTAAGTAATGATGCTCTTTCTTGAACAGTTAAATTATTAAACTTAAAAGAATTATTTATAATTGAATTATTACTTCTAAGCCTCGCATTTGTTTTTACTAACTCAGATAATAACATTGAATCATCATCATTTAATTGTCGTGCTAAGAAATTAGACTGGATGTATTTAGACAAAGACCTATCTTCTACTAATTCGTCTGAAAAACCTCTTGCTCTTAAATGTTCTTGAACTTCTTCTAATGCTTGTTGAGGTTTTGTTTTTACTAGATTACCACCAAACATAGGAATAAACCATTTGTTATCTTGTTCAACTTCCCCAAATCCTAAAGTTTGTTTAGTTACAATTTTTCTAGATGTACTGTTTACATAAGCCATTGTAGTTGCATATACATCGTTTTCAAATAAATCTTTAATCTTATATGTATCTAAATTTTTATAAGTTCGTTGACCAATTGAACCAACAGAAGGATCAAAATCATCATGTAATTTATCTAATTGAGATGCTATAGCTTCTTGAGCTTGTGTAGTATTTTCAAACTCACCATCATCCACAAGTTGTTGAGCGTATCTTTCTCTATTTCCAAGTGATCTTTGAACTTTACTTTCTTTAAGATATCTTGGAAAAAAATTAGGAACTTTATGAAAAATAAAACCTGCCTGAATAGCTTCCTTTTCTACATCATCATAAACTTTTCTAAACTCTGCAGCTTTTCTAATTATACTTTCAGGAACTCCTTGTTTAAAACGACCTTGATTTAAAAACATATAAATATCGTCATTTAAAGTAGTGCCCTCTTTTAAAGCCCAGTCTTTTTTTCTAAAGTATAATCCCGGTGCTCTATTATATCTATTTTCGTTTCTGGCAATTTCTTCTATTTCAAATTTTAATTTTTCAACCCTAGCCATATATTTACCAGAGGCATCAGCAAGTTGTTCACTAAACTGTCTTTGACCATAATCATAGTCAGTAGCAATTTGTACTATATCATCATTAAAATTTTCTAAGGAATCATTACGAATCAATCTTAAAAATCTATAAGCAGTTCCTCCTTGATCTACTCCTGTTTCTTCTAAAAATTTACTAACCTCTCCTGTTTGCTTACTATACGTTGTCGGCTTTTGGAACATACGCATAGACTTCCCTAAAATAATAGTACCGCCTTCTTCTCTGTATTTTTGAAAGCCGCCTATTTTAGGTTTAACTTTTTTTGATTCTTCTTTTAAAACTTGACTAACAGTTTCATCAGTAATAATAATTCCATCATCATCAATAACTCTATTGACAAAATTCTCAGGTAGTAAAGCTTCTTCATCTGCTGCTCGTCTTTCAAAATCAGCCACCTCTTCAACATGTGTCTTGTTAGACAGTTGTGGGTTTCTTTCTCGTTCTTTCCTGTTTAGTTCTGCAGCTTTTTCTAATGTAATAATTTCAGGAGCTTCAGCCTCTGGATCAGGCTCATCTAGAATAGTTCTTTGAAATTGTTCTGATTCTCTTGTAGCTTGTTCAGCAGCTTCAGTTTTAGCTTTCTTGTCTAACCTGTTTAGTACAAGGGTAGTTCCTCCTCCTATAGCTGAACCAAATGTAAAACCAAACAAAACTCCTGTCGCTGTCAGCCTAGGATCATATTCTTCGTAGCCTTCAACACCAATTTCATTATATCTTTTCTGATATAAGTGACTATCTAATCCACCATATATTCCACCCTCTGTACTAAGAACTCCTATTGAACTTTTATAGCTTCTAGTATTTAAAGGTATTCTAGGTATTGCATTGTACGCAGGTGCAAGTTTACCTAAAGATACATTATAACTTTTGGCAGCCATATTTTTAATACCTTGTCTTAATGTTTGTGAGGCTGCTTGTTGAGTAGCAATTTTAGGGGGAATACCTCCCGGACCTGTAAATAGAATAGGAATATTAGCAGGATCAGTAAGAATACCTTTAAATATATCTCCAGTTAAAGTTAAATTTTCATTAAGCCCTATGTTTTCATATTTAGAACTACCATCAGGATTTGTCGCATGGAACTCATTCATTAAAGAGGCATAGTTTTCTATAAACTTCTGAGCCTCTGGATCGTTCTTTGCTCTACCTTTTAAAGTTTTAGCTGTCTCATAAAGACTCTTCGTAAGATTAAATTCTCTACCCCTAGTATAATCTACAAAAGCATCAGCAGCATTCTGACCATCTTCATATGTTGTGTTATCAAGATAAGACATCATTTGCATTGCTTTGTCTTGAACGTCTGGATTTTGTGTGAAGTCTGTAATACTTTTTGCTTCAGGATTAAAGTATTCTTTTACAGTTTTTAAATTTTGAGCTTTGGTGTATTCTTCCTTAGTTCCTTTAAATTTATCAACTAAGCCAGTTTGTGGATTGAAGAAAGTCTTTTCTTTCTCTTCCATAGGCAAGATAGTACTAGGCTCATCTTGTTTAGTAACTGTAGAACCTGTTACATTTTCAGAATCTATTGGTATTATAGGCATTTATTTTATGGAGTAATATTTATAAAGTGATTACCTTCTGCATCAGGAGTTCTACGAAACTCAACCCTATATTGACCAATAGTAATATTCTGCCCGTCTTCCCACATTTTAGGTGTAGGATTACTAAGAGTATCAGCATGATACCAATAAACTTGATTTTTATTAATCGTATTTAAATATTGACTAAACGTACTTTCAGTAAGCTCAAAACTTCTAGGATAATTTTGTAAAATATCTTGGTGTAATTTACCGTCTTTTATAGGTAATAAAGGTTGTGATTGAAACCTATCATCTCCTGCTATTTTAAAACCTATAAATGGAACTGTCATAAAATCTGTACCTTCAGCAAGACCAAATTTTTGATTTTGTATAGCAAATCCGTAAGCTTCGGCTTTAGAAAAATTATATTGAGCCATATAAGATTTAGCATCTGCGATTACAGAAAGATTAAAATCAATTTCTGCAGTACCATCAAGATTATTATATTTTTCTAAATACTCTTCAGGTAAGTTTGACATACGGTTTGCAACAGTTTGTGATCCTTGGAAATATTCTTCTGAGGTAATTTGTTGCTCTTCGTAACCTTTAATTTGTAAACCTGTAATGACTTTTCTCTTTATCTCTTCTGGCATTATGTCTACATTATTACGATAATCTTTAAGTATTTGAGCTAGTGATGCTTTGTATTGATTTGATATATCTTTTTCACCATAAGCACCTCCGGAATCACTACCTATTAAAAGATTCTTTATATTTTCTTCGTCTAATGTACTTGCAATACTTGTGGCTTGCCAATAAATCTCTTTCATCTGTTGATCAGTATAACCACTATAGTCTAAAAAACTTTGATAGTCTTCATCGTATTTTTGATTTTTTCTTGCGAGTGCTGCGTTAGGACTAGCTTGTTGAAAAAAGTAATCTCCTATTATGTAGTCTCTGTCATTCTCTTGTAACCATTGTCTAGTTTTAGAAACTACATCTATAATATTTTCTTTTGCTTGATCTTTCATTCGAGCCGAACCTTTCTGAGTTGTTTCTTCTTGTAGAAGAGATTCTAAAAATTCTGGATCAACGACATAATCTTCTAAATCATTTCTACTTTGTCTTGTGGCTGAAATTATTGCATTTAATTTTTCTTCTTCCGCTATCCCATCTTGTAAAATATTATAATCATTTTTGTTTGCTTTATTAGTTATAACATCTAATAGACTATTGTTACCTAAAGATTTCTGATTTAAATGAATATTATATAAGGCTTCATTATAAGGTTTATTAAATAAACTTACATCGTCTAAATTTTCAGCGTATATTCCTTCAGAGGGATCATTAGGGTTATATGTAGTTCTAAGTGTTTTATATTCTTTTTCTTTAAGTAGCATGTTTTCTGCTTTTTTTTCTGCCCTATCTTTTATCTGAGAAAATAAAGTTGAGTTATAATCTCTCTCAATATTTTTACCTTCAGCATCTTTAACACCTGCTTCCTTTAAAAAATCCATCATTATTCCTGACACTAAACTACCATTACCTTTGTCTCGTAATGTTTTCATCCTAGCTTGATGCTCTGTAAGTTGTGTACCAAATGATTTTAAACTTGCTTGTTCTTCTTCTAAGTTTGTAGTTATACGGGCTAAGTTTTCCTTCAACTCATTAGCCTTACCTGCCTTTAATGCTACTCCTATTTTAAGTATAGCATCTAAAGGTTTAGTCTTCATTCTTTTTTTAATACTACGCTCTAAGTCTGCACCATAGGCTAACTGATCTGGACTTCCTCCATCATATAATCTTCTTCTTTTAAATAATGATTCCATTTAAATACCTCTAGCTAATAAACTATTATCTTCTGTTTGTTGTGCAGGTCTTTCTAATAAGCTACCTACGTTTTCAGGAACTTCAAATTCTTCTATCTCTTGTTTTAATTCAGGTAAATCTGCAACACTTTGTTCTGATACATTTTGACCTGCAAGTTGTAAAGATTGTTTCATTTGTCTTAAAACTTTTACTTTATCTTCTGGCTCACCTTCTTCATCATCTTCCTCACCATCATAACCTACAACATCTCCTAAACCTGCTTTTTCTGCTAAAGCTAAAATCATGTACATAACTGGTTCCATTAAAAGCAACATTAAGTCAGGGCTAAATTTTCCAGTTTGAAATCCTCTATATAAAATTAAATTAGCCATATCTACCACAGGAAAGCCCTGCTTCAATGCTTCTAATAAAGGCATAAAAGTTTCTTCTTTTGTCATTTCCACAAATATTGCCATTGATGCTTCAGGAACAGTTGTGTACTCAGGGTTCCCTTCCCAAGGATAAGGTTGATCAGGGTCTTTAGTTAAAGATTGTCCGGGAATAGATTTATTAAAAGCCCCTCCAATTAAATCTAATTTTTCTTGACTTAGCTCTTTATCTTCTGCTATGTTGTCTATAATTGGCATGTATATCTCCTAATTAAGATAATTCTAAAGGTCGCATTAAATGAGGCATAATTGTTCCTCCATTTAAAAATTGAGTTAATTGTGATCCAGATACTGTAGGGCTTCCTTGCAATAAATTCATGTAATCTAATCCTGCATAGGTCGCAGGTCCTGCTGTCATAAGAGGTGTTGTTGAAGCTGCTTCTAATTGAGGAGCATCAGCGACTTGAGCGTAGTATCCACCTCCTCCGCTTCCATCTGCTACTGGTTGTTCGCCACCTACAGTTTGTAAAGCTGTTTGTTTAATACCTTCAAAAGCAGCAGTTCCAAGTTTTGTTCCTTCTTGTGTTGTGTATCCTGTAACTGTTCCATCTGCACTCACTACTGGAACTTGTCTAGTATATCTAGAACCTACACCTTCAAAACTAACCTCGTTTGCAATAGGTTTATCAAAGAATCCTTTAGGTGCATCAAAGGTTGAATCGTATTTGTATCCCTCCATATATTTTTTAGCATCAAAAGTTTTTAATTCTTCAGGAGACAAACTTGCTTTATATTCTGCCATTGAAGTTTGCATTTGTTGAGTTCCTATAGGTCTTCCCGTTCTAAATACTATTGAATCTCTACTACCTATCACTTCTCCAAACTTAGATATATCTCCTTTAATTGCATCCGTACCTAGTACATTATTGTTAAAGTTATCAGAGTATGTATTAAAGTCAAACTCGCCATCTACCTTTTTAAATACATCTCTACCTCTAAGGTGAGCTTCATACGCCATACCTTTACCTCTAGCAAAGTTTAAACCACTTTTACTTAAAGTACCATCTGCTGTAAAATAAGTAGGGTTTGCAGCTTTAAAAGCAGCAGCATTATCATATCCCATTGCTTGTGCCCCTGCATCTGTACCTACCCATGAGTTAAGATCATTATCTTTCATGACACTAATAGAACCAGACTCCATTCCCATTGCACTTCTAGTTCTATCTAAGAACCTATCAAATCCTTCTAGTGCATCACCAACTCCGGGAATTTTTTTAAGAGTTCCGTAAATAGATTGTGTTATATTTTTATATACACCCATCACGCTATTACCTGCAGTGTATATTCCTTTCATTACAGAACCAAACGTGCCTTGTAATCCTCCTGCCCATGCTCCAAAACCCTGCCATAAATAAGCACCCATATAAGGCATAGCAATCATCATAGCAATAGTACCGATTGGTCCTAACTTACCTAAAAATTTACCAACACCTTTGAAGACTTTTTTAAATCCTTTACCGATTTTTCTACCAACTTTCTTGATACCTTTCCAAATCTTCTTACCTACTTTTCTTAGTTTTCCCATGTTCTATCCTAGTTTAACTATAATAATTTGTTATCATATTTTCTACAACACTCACCACTTGATCTAAACTTGATCTAGATTTCTCAGCCAGTGCTGCTTCGTTTGCTATAGCTGTAGCTCTTAACTGAGTAATCTGTGCTTTAGCATTTTCTGAACTTCTAAAATCAAAGTCTGCCTCATCCCTTAATTCTTGCCATAAGAAAGACAGAGACTGAGAACTTAAATTAAAAGCATTCATTGCGTTTTGCATGTTCACTTGATTTTGTGCTGCTGTATTAACTGTATTTATTTTTCTTCTCCATTCAACATTAGAAGCTTCAACTGCTGCAGCATTTTGTGCATTCCATTGATTTCTTGCAAAGTCTTGTTGAGAATTAAACTCTTCTACTTGCGTAGATAATTGAGCATTAAACTTATTTAAGTCTGCAGTTCTATTTGCATCTCTAGCTGCTGCTGCATTTTTTGCATTAGCATTAAATTGTTTCATTGCATTTGTTTGTTGAGCATTAAATTGTTTTGTTTGAAAATTTAAATTAGCAGCAAACTGTTCCATTTGATTTGTTGAAGCCATATTAGCATTTCGTGCTGCATTTTCTGCTGCTTGATTACTAAGCAATCTTTGTTGTTCTTGTTGTGCTCTAAGAACATTAGACTGCTGTTCTGCATTTAAATTAGCCATGTCAGTTTGTAAAAAAGCTTGAGCATTTTGTATCTGAGACTTTTGATAAAAATCTGCTTCAGCTAAGTTAGCTTGAGATAACAGAACTGCATTTTGTACAGCAGCTTGTTGATCAAAGTTTGCCTCTGTTAAACTAACAGTCTGTAAAAATTTACTATTAAATAATGCAGTTTGTTGATCGGCACTAAACTGAGCCATATCCATTTTAAAAACATTATCAGCATTTTTTAATGCAGTTTGTTGTAATCTTTGTGCATTAGCTTCTGCTGTTTTAAATTCTATATCTTTTTGTTGTGCAACAGATTGTTGTATAGCTTGAGCATTACTTTGTGCAATAGGTAAAGCAGCCTGTATAATTGTGTTTAGTAATGAATCTCTTCCAACACTAGAAGCACTTAAACCTCTAGCAGCTAACATTTGTTCAACTTGTGCAACTGCAGGAGAAGCCCAAGGAGGTATAGTACCATTTTCTATTCCCTCTAGTAATCCACTCATTTGTGTAGAAACTAAAGCTTCTTCAGGTAACCCTTCAATTATACCTCGTTCTTCTTCACTAAAATCAGCTAGTCTTTCTTCTAATAATACAGGATCATTTCCAATCTCATTAATTTGACTTTCTGTTAATCCTGCTCTAGATAATTGTTTTTTAGCTCTTGTAATTCGTGCTAAACTAGTTCCTGCATTAACTGCTGCGGCAGCTTTTGCACCTTCACTAATAGTTCCAACAACTCTTTCGGCTAAAGCTCCTTCAGGTATATCTACTTCTGCTCCTTCAATAGGTGCAACTCTGTCTACTTTAGCAGCTTTTGCTAATGATTCATCCCGTACTTCAGAACGTGCTGCTACAACTTCAGGAGCTTCAGTTACTTGTGCAGCTTCCATTTGTGCTGCTCTTAATTCTTCTGGAGGAGAAACCTGTGCTGTGTCTTGAACTTCTGTAACTGTTTCTGGTCCTACAGGAGCAGCAGTAGAGCCTACAACGCTAGTTGGTGTTGCCATAGTTGTAGTAGCCATTGGAGTACCTTCAACCATTTTATCTGGATCAGGTATTTTTGCAGCATCAGGAACTGTACCTGTTGATGCAGCCTCTACAGCTTCTGCAGTTCTTCCTATTCTTTCATCTCGTTTTTCTTGAAAATCTTTTTCTCTTTCTTTTTCTGCTTCTTTATCTGGATCAGTAGTAGTAGTACCTGTATTATTTTTAGATGCTAAATAATCTTTATAAGCTTGTGTATATTGATTGTTATAATTTTGAACTGCGGTTGATCCTGCTGCACCGCCTGCACCTGATGGAGGAGGATTGTTTTGTTCATATTGCTTTCTAAACGCTTCTTGATCGGCAGCAGCCTCTTCATTTTCACGGGCTATTTCACGTTCAGCTTCTCCTCCAACTTCATAGCCTACACGTCCACCTTGAGTATAGTCTTCTCTCAATCCTTTATTATACCTTTTTCTCTGTTTAGTTTTATTCTTCATTATTTAACCTCGAAAAGCTTGTCAAGTTTCTCTTCAATCTTGTCCAACGTATCAAACACTCTATTCATTCCATCTGATAGTTCTTGTTTAGTTACGTATTCTTTTGCCATCTCTTCTCTTGTTTTATTTAAAAGTATGTCAAGTCTTTTAAGCTCTGACGTGTTTGCACGAATGCTGTAGAGTATTGGAGCTACAACTAATGTTAGAAATATATTCCACAGTAAGTAGCCTGTAAGCTCCATAGTCTTTTACTTCTTTTTAAGTTTTGATTTAATTAATTCAATCCACTCTGGTTTCTTCGCCGATATTACAAAGTATGCGAACACACCTAATATTGCTAATACTATTAATGTTTCCATTTTTATTCTCCTTTTAGGGTTTGTATTTCAGCTTTTAACTGTTCTATTTGTTCTTGTTGTTCTTGAATAGCTTTTACCAAATATGGTGTCAACCTTCCATAATCAACTGACCAAGGCATAGAACGACCATTATCATCTGATTCAACACCTTTAGTAACGACATTTGGTATTACTTCATATAGTTCTTGTGCTATAACACCTAAATCGTGGTGTGAATCTATTTTCCAATCGTACTCTCTTACTTGTATAGCTTTTATGGTATCAAGCTGACTTGAAGCATCTACAATATTGTTTTTTAAGTCTCTATCAGAACTTGTGTTATAAGCTACATTTGATGGTGCGCCTGTGATAGAACCTATAAAATCATTTTGATTCGCAAACTTAATAAAAGGAGTACCAGTGCCTACTGAAGCGTCTCCGTTAAACTGGCAGTGTATCAAGGATGAAGTAGAACTACTTACGGAAGCTGCATTATTTAGTGCGTAAAGAGCACTGCTGCCGGTAGAAGTTTCTTGTAAAGTTAGTCTAGCATTACCTGTGGAAGTTTCATTGATTCCCACTCTACCATCAGAATCAATACGCACTTTTTCACTATTATTAATAAAGAATGTCATATAGTTAGAACTATGCTGATAGCTAATTCTTCCATGAGCAGTAGTACCATCAGAATGATTAAAGGCTAAATTACCTTGATGAGTAGAGCCTGACTGAATGGTGATACCATCATTAGCATCACCATCTCCTACTACTAATTTTTGTGCGAATGTATAACCTGTTTGTGAAGTTTGTCCTATAAATACGTCGCCAGAAGAATCAATACGCATTCTTTCTAAATTACCACTATTTGAAAATCTTAAAGAATCATCACTGTGGTTATATCCTATTAATCCTTGCGACCTTGTTCCGTCTGAAAACATTATCAAGCCTTGATTAGTAGCAGGAGTTCTTATATCAATAGCTACAGAGTCACTATGTTCTAAAATAAGTTTATCCGCACCATCAGCAGTATAAGATGAACCTGAATCACCTCCGTGTATGTGTAAAACACCTTCAGGACTCGCATTTCCTATACCAACATGTCCATTTGAACCTTGTACAAAGAAAGCATTAGCATCATTATCTGATTCAACTCTAAAGTCTATGTCTTTACTGTTATCATTAAATACAGTTTGAGTAGCATCCATTAATACTCTAGATACTCCTGCTGTACCACCTAATATTGTAGCTACTTCAATACGACCATCTTCTGTTCCATCAGAAGCATCTACGATTCTAGTGTCTATAGCTGCATAAACTACATCTTGAGAATTATCGTTTCTACCTTCAAAGTCTATTAATCCTATTGCATCACTATCAGCAGGTGAACTAGAGTTCCTATACATTCTAAGGTTTGGTCCACTATTAGCATCAGCATCAGTAGATGTTAGAGTTAAATTGTCAGAGTTATCTGCAACAGATATAGTTATCCCTGCATCTAAATCTAGTAAGTCTGGTGATACTTTAGTTATTGCCATGTCTTTGTCTCTCTATAATTTTTAACCGATTTGTTTTGTAACAGATGTTGGTGTTATCTTCTCAGCTATCTGGGCATCTAAACCTGCTTTCATAGCTGTAACAGTATCTGCAGTCAAAGCTGCTTCAACCCAACTTTGTACTTTAGCAGCATCAAGACTTCCAAAGGCTACAAAGCTAGAGATACTATCTGTATCTAAAGTTTGACTTCCGTACATTTCTGCTGTCCAGTTGTTACCATCTGTGTCTGTGTTAGTGTCATCAGTTGCTTTTAATCTCCAATGTACGTTATACACGACATCACTGTTGCTGTCTTTAGTTGGGTAAGTGTCGACAGTACTCACATCCCATGCATAATTAATTGCCATTATTTTTCTCCGTTATTAAAAATCTTGGATTAACTCCAAGGTGTAAATTGTTGAACACCAAATTGTACAGCTACTAATTTAGTCTCTGAACCACTAAATGTTACATCTTCTTGTGCAATTCCAACAATCATAGAAGGATTAGTAGTTGCTTTCATTCCTATTCCTTCTACTGCTGAAGTACATATACCATCACCCACTTCTATATTACCACCTGAGTTATTACAAAGTATATGTCCGTCACCTAAAATACTAATGTTATGTAAATTATTTGCATAAGTTCCAGTTGTAGGACACATAGGTGAAGGTCGCATATTACTTGAGTATGCACCTAAAACTTTTTTACTATTAGCAGATTGTGATTTTTGTATTGTATATCTAATACTTTGTCTTTTATTTGCTTCCGTTAAATAAACTGAAGTTACTTCTACAAGAGTTCCGTAAGGATAAGCGTCTGAATCATCAGATGGATTATCTTCATCTGGTACATTTACTTCGTGGTGTGCGGTAAATGCTCCATAAGTCATAGTTCCACCCGAAGAAGTTATCGTACCTATACCACTACCATCACCATCTTGGAATGTAAGCATAGTATTTGTACCACTATTATCATCTGTACCTGCTCTTATACAAGGTCCAAATCTGTTGACATTGTTGCCATCACATATAAACATTCCAGTAAATTTATTATTAGCATTTTGAAAAACTTGAAATTTTTGTGAGTTTCCATCTAATGTTGTCGAACCAATTAGTAAACTACCATCAAGAAATCTTGCGTTTTCAGTACCGCCTGATGTACCGAATGCCATATATTGACTAGCGTGGTTATAAAATATGTATCCATCTGCTTTTTCTGCATCACTGCCTGTGCCATCTGCAAAATATATTCTGCCTCCACTACCACCGCCAGAAGCAATAGTCATACCTTCATCACCAGTACCACTTCCTACGACTAAATTTCTAGCATTAGAATCGTAGGAGCCGGGACTTGTATTTGCAATACCAACATGACCATACTGAAAGACAGCAGTTCCTCCACCCTGTACTTCAAAAACACTGTTATCACTTGCATCAGCAACTTTAAATGCTAATTCACTACCACCCCCTGTACTGTTTACTTTTAATACTGCATCAGGTGTTGTATCTCTTATGCCAACTTTTCCTGCAGATGTAATAGTCACAGTAACACCAGAAGTAGAGCTAGGTTCAAACTGTAACTCTCCTGCAGAACTTCCTGCACCTGATAATCTTATATCACTATCAGCAGGTGAATATAAACTCCCTGTAGCTGCTGCATCACTTGCTCTTGGTACATAATATCTTTTACTAGCTGTAGCTAAAGTTACATCACCAGAATTAATACTAATATTTTCAGAACTATCAATAGTTATAGCAGTTGCATTCGAGCTATCTACAATCCCCGGAGTGCTTGAGAGTTCTACTGGTATTTTAGTTGTCATATCTTTATCCCTCTAGAGTTTCTATTCTAGCTTTTAAGTCTTCTATAATTGTTTGTTGTTCTTGGATTGCTTTTACAAGT
>Ga0208899_1000755_pt1 | contig 23753 bp, 44 predicted proteins | sample VirMetDEL_Nov_24_FD_184518 | JGI IMG/M metagenome (GOLD analysis project Ga0208899, IMG submission 184518) | Aqueous microbial communities from the Delaware River and Bay under freshwater to marine salinity gradient to study organic matter... | ecosystem: Environmental > Aquatic > Marine >... | reverse complement strand
GGTTATTATCTACAGACATGAAAGATAGGATAAAAGACAAGATTGCTGATTACATAGATGATTTAAAATGGCATGGAGATGATTACGAATTAGACGATAAAGCATAGTAAATTAATAAATAAATAAAAGTAAAATGAAAAAGTTAGCATTAGTATTAGGATTAGTAGCATTAACAGTAAGCTGTAAGAAAGAAGATTTAAGTCCATCAGTTGAGTATTCTTCAAGTAAAGATTGTGATTGTGATAGGATAGTAAAAGTATTTCAGTACAATGTTGTTAACAGTGCCGAAGAAGGTGGAGTTTCTGTTTATGCACATATATGGACTGTTAATGATTGCAGTAATTTTAATAAAGATACAAAGAGAAATTTCTCAAACGTTTCTTTAATTCCTAAAGTTGGAGAGTGTTATAAAATGCCATATTAGAAAATAAATCAGTAAGTAATGAGCCAAGTAAACGAATACGTAAAAAAAGAAGTTTTAGAGTTAGTAAAAAAGGGTGTTGATGTTACACCCTCTATAATTTTACAGCTTAGAAAAGACTTCATTAATCACAGAAACTACTGTAATAATAAGATTTTAGCAAGTGTAGATGCTGAAATATATAACCACAGAAAAAATAGAACTAAGAAAGTTGAAAATATTAATTCAGTTGATTTAGGTTACAAAAATGAATCTTATCTTAGTGAAGAAGAAATGATTCAGGGTTATATAGTACCAACTTTTAACGAATTATCTGAATCAGAAAAAGAAATTTATAAAACAAAATAAGTAAATATATGTTAATTAAACAGTTAAGAACAACAAGAAAACGAATGATTAAAGGAGGTGTAATTAAACAACGTTATTTTCGATTATTACAACGTGAACACAGCCTGATTTTAAAATCTCTAAATTATTACAAAAATGCAGAAGAGAATTGATGAGCTATTACTATCAGGTAAAAGCATAGCTGATGTAGTTAGAATAGTATCAAATGAAACTGGTAAATCTAAACAAAACATAAGATACCACGTTAACAAGATAAAAGATAGAAATAAAGCATTAAGAGAAGAATGTGAAGAAAAAGGAATAGATTTTAATAGTGTTAATTACTATTGGTATAAATCTGAAAAGTTCTCGATAAATGCTACACCTAACGAAGCAGTAGATTACGAAAAGATAATTAACGACATCTTAGAGCAGAAGTATCAAAAACTAGAAAAGAAACAATTACCTGAAGTAGAAACATTTGACAGATTAGTATTTACAGATACACACGTAGGAATGGATGCATCTAGAAAGGGATTAGCAATGTATGCAGAAGAGTGGGGAGGGGAGATGTTATTCCAACGTATAGAAGAAATGGCTAATAAAATGTTATCTTGTAAACGTTCAAGTGTATTATATATTGATGACTTAGGAGATTACATGGATGGTTTTAATGGTTTAACAACTAGAGGAGGTCACAAATTACCGCAAAACATGACTAACGAAGAAGCATTTGATACTGGATTAAAAGCTAAATTAATGTTAGTTGACTTGCTAAGTAAAGAATATGAATACATCACGTTTAATAATGTTTGTAATGATAATCATTCAGCTGCATTTGGTTATACGGTTAACTCAGCATTTAAGCAAATTTGTGATGTAAAATACAACAATGTAGAAGTAGTTAATCATTTAAAGTTCATGAGCCATTATGTAGTAGGTGACCATGCATTTGTTATTACACACGGTAAAGATGATAGACATATGAAATACGGATTCAAACCTATACTAGATGCAAAGCAAGTTTATAAGATAGACCAATTCTTAAAGAATGAGGGTATTTATAGAGAAGCAAAGTATATAGAAATATCTAAGGGAGATTCACACCAATGTTTGTTTGATATGTGTACATCTGATGATTTTCATTATTTCAACTTTGCAGCATTTAGTCCATCTTCAGAATGGGTACAACTTAACTTCACTAAAGGTCGTTCAGGATTTACAATTATGCATATAGACAAATACACACCAAATAAATCAATATTCCCTTATTTTTTTAATAACAATTAATTATGAATATAACAGATAAAATAACAATTACCAACGAGGATAACATGGAGTTAATGGCACGTTATCCTGATAACTATTTTGATTTAGCTATTGTAGACCCTCCTTATGGATTAGAAAGATTTAAAAAGGGGGGAAGTATTATTAATAAGTACGGAAGTGAAAAAGGTAATTGGAATAATGTAAAACCAAATAAAGAATATTTTAATGAGTTGTTTAGAATATCAAAAAATCAAATAATTTGGGGGTCTAATAATTTTGAATTACCAACTAGCGAATATTTTATTATTTGGCAAAAATCAAATGCTGAAGATTTTAGTTTTGCTATGTGTGAAATGGCTTGGACTAATTGCAAAGTACCTGCCAAAGTTTTTAAACATTTTCACGTTCAAACAGAAGATAAAAATAAAATACATCCAACACAAAAACCAATAGAGTTATACAAATGGCTTTTAGACAAATACGCAAAGCAAGGTGATAAGATATTAGATACTCACTTAGGAAGTGGAAGTATAGCAATAGCTTGCCACGATTACGACTTTGAACTTACTGCTTGTGAGTTGGACAAAGAATATTACGACAAAGCAATAGAAAGAATTAAAAATCACGTTTCACAACAAAAATTATTTTAAAATGAAAGCAACATTAGAATTTGAAGAAGAAGAAGATTTAAGAACTGCATTAGATGGTTATAAATGGAAGCTAGTATCATGGGATTTAGACCAAGAAATGAGAAGATTATTAAAGTATGATGATACTATTTCAGATGAGAAATGGCATCAAGTAGAAGAACTAAGAACTAAACTAAGAGAAATTATTAACGATTACAATTTAAATTTAGATTAATTATGAACGCAAAGCAAAGAAAGTTAGAAAGATTGGCACAATACAAAATGAATAGTGCTAAATATGATAAAGCAGTAGTAGTAACTTATGGTGGTTTACTAGCTTTAATTGATTATATAGAAGAATGTAATGAGGTGTTTCCAGAACTTATTACAAACAGATTAAAAAACGAAGTTAACATGGCTTTAAATAAGGTATATGAAACTGGAGCAGATGCTAATGTTATTGAAGAGCATAACGAAATAGCAAATTTATTTAGGGAAACTATTGCAGGAATAAATTAATTTATTATATTTGCAGACAAGTTCGAGTCTCAAACATAGTGAACTGAAGAAATTATTTACCCTTATAATGATGTAGACGTGAGACTCCTACTGATTTATGAGGGTTTTTTTATTTATTTAATTTATAGCTTATGCAATTAGAAGAGTTAAGTAGTGTAATTCACAATGCACTATGGGGTGTTGAAAACACAAAGTATTTAAATGATTTAACAGAAATCATAGAATCTAAAGAAGAGTATTGTTTTAATAACGATACATTTTTAAATTACCATTTTCCTTATGGTATAAATTACGATTACGAATTATTAGAAAGAGATTTTGTTGTAGATACATTATCAATACTAAAAAATAAATATTTAGTTGATAGTATGGTTATATGCAGAATGTTAGGTGCTGTAAAAGAGATAAGAGAAACTAACAGTATGAATTACGTTAGTAATTATTATAAGTTTAACAATTAATTTATTTATTATGATTTACAAATTTGAATGCAAAAATCAAAACTTTACAAGTTGTGAGTTTGAGCAAATTGATGAAGATTATTTATCAATAGTTATTAAAGACGAAGAAAGTTTTAATCAACTTTTTTTAGACAAAAAAGACGTTTACCATTTAATTGGTGCTTTACATTTAATACAAAAAGAAATGAAATAGTTATGAGTGGTTGGATTAAAATACACCGTTCTATTTTAGACTGGGAATGGTACGAAGATACAAATACATTTAGATTGTTTATACACTTAATTTTAAAAGCAAATCATAAGGATAAAAACTATAAAGGTAAGCTAATTAAAAGAGGTTGTTTAGTTACTGGTAGGGATTTATTATCAGCTGAAACAGGGCTAAGTGTTAGGCAAATTAGAACGTGTTTAGAACGTCTAAAATCGACCAACGAAATAGCCATCAAAACAGGTTCAAAAGGTACTGAAATTCAAATAGTTAAATATGAACAATATCAATTAGCGACCAACGAAACGACCAACAAACGACCAACAAGCGACCAACAAACGACCACTAACAAGAATGAAGAGAAAGAAAAGAATGAAAAGAATACTATACCGACACTAGAAGAATTTATAGCTTATGGTCTTGAAAATAAACCTAAAGCTGATAAAGAACAATTAAGGTTAAAATATAATGCATGGTTAGAAAATGATTGGTGTACTAATAGAAAAGGTGTTAATTCAAAAATAAAAAACTGGAAATCTACTTTATCAAATACTTTGCCTTATATTAGCGAAACAAAAACAAGTGATAATTTTTATAAAATTAGTGTGTAATGAATGAATTTATTGAATGGTCTGAATTAGACATAAAAAAAACTAGAGGTAAGGAAGCATTAAGATGCCCTAAATGTGATGAGCGTAGAAGTGATAAAAGAGATAAATCACTAAAGATAAATCACGATGCAGGTGTAGGTAAATGTTTTTATTGTGAAGCATTAACATTTAGAGAAAGTAATTTAGAAAGAAATACATCTTACGAATTACCCAGTCAAGAATGGAGAAACTACACAGAATTGACAGATAAGTTAGTTAAATGGTGTTGGTCGGAAAGAATGATAAGTCAAACCACATTAAATCATTTTGGTATTACAGAAGAGAAAGTGTACTTCCCAAAGTCAGGTAAAGAATTAAATGCTATTGTTTTTAATTACTTTGAACAAGATAAGCTAATTAATAAAAAATATCGTTCAGCGAACAAAGAGTTTACTCAATTTAAAGGTGGTAAACCTATATTTTACAATATTAATTCTGTAATAGGTCAAGATACAGTTTACATAGTTGAGGGAGAGTTTGATGTTTTAGCTATGTACGAAGCAGGATTTAAGAATGTTATTTCACTTCCAAATGGTGCAAATGATAATGATGATTATTGGATTAATTCAGAAAAGTATTTAAAGGATATTAAGCATTTTATTATTGCAACTGATAATGATGAGAAAGGAATTGAAACTAGAAATAAGATTTCACACCGTTTAGGACGCTTTAGATGCACTTTTATTGAATGGATGGGTAAAGATGCTAACGACGACTTAAAAAGCTATCAGATTCAAAATTCTTTAAAACAAGAAAAACGATTTCCAATAGGGGGTACTTTCAATAGTTTTGATTTATTAGATGATACTTTGAGATTGTATAATGATGGTATGCCTAAAACAATTTATCCTAAATCTGAAATGTTTGGAGAGTTAAAAGATAACTTTTCAATAATGATGGGGCAATTAACAGTAGTGACTGGTATTCCATCACATGGTAAATCTTCATTTATTGATTGGTATGCTTTAAATTTGGTTAATGATTATGATTACAAACTATCTATATTTAGTCCTGAACATAATCCATTAGGTTTGTATAATACAAAATATGCATCTTTAGCAATAGGTAAACCATTCTTTGGTAGAAATAGGATGTCAGAAAAAGATGTTTATAGATATACTGAATGGTCTAAAGAGAAACTTTATTTCACTACTGCTGAAGAAAATGTTGCACCTGATTGGGATTGGTTGCTAGATAAGTTTAAGGAGCAAATGTTTACATATGGTATTAATGTATTTATTATTGATGCATGGAACAAGGTACAGATGCCTAAAGGATTTGCAGGTAAAGAGGGGATAGACCAAATATTAACAAGGATTACTTCTTTTTGTGTTCAGTATAATGTTCATATATTTTTAGTTGCACATCCGACTAAGATGAAGAAAGATGATAAGACTGGTAAATATGATGTACCTGATTTATATTCAGTAAGTGGTTCATCTGATTTTAGGAATCAAACTCACAACGGACTATGTGTGTATAGAGAATTTGGTAATGAAATTGAAGCTGGTTTTACTACAGTAATAAATCTTAAAACTAAGTACGATTTTCAAGGTAAAATAACGTCTATTACTAAATTTAATTGGAATAATGATAATAGGAGATTTTATGTTGATGGTGCTGATAGTTCAATAGATTTAACAAGAGTAGAAGAAATACAAGAAGAAATGAGTTTTAAACCAATGCAGCCAAATGAAGAATTTGATTGTCCATTTTAAAAATTAATAGTTATGATTACAGATAGAAAGTTAATGGAGTTAGGATTTAGATGTTACCAAGTTAATACACTAATGTATTTTGAAAAAGGTGATGTAAAACTAGAAAAGATTTATTGTGGTTATCTTTGTACTAGACCACATAAAGTAATAAAAACAATTAAACAATTAAAAGAATTATTATGAGAGAGTTTGAAGATGAAAAGTTAAGAAAGTTAAACAACATTTTTACAGTTACAGTGATTGTATTTTGGCTGTTTACGTTAATTTTTATTTTAGGAATAGGTTATTTATTTACGTTATGAACAAGAGATTAATTAAATTTTACAAAGGTGTAGTATTAGAACAATTACACACACATTTAGTAAAGAATGGAACTATGATAAGTATTGATGAATTAGATGTATTACTGAAGTCTATAACAGGTTTAGACAAATCAACTACTAAGATGACAACTGAAGAATTAAATGAGTTAATAACGGATGCGTTTGATTTAGGGGATAGTGTAGGAATACATTTGAATTATCCTGATAACGAATATGTACCAGTATATGAATAAACAAAAGAAGTGCAAACATTGTAGGGAGTTGTTTACTCCTTACAATTCCTTACAGAAATACTGCTTTAAAGATGAATGTAGAACAGTATGGATAGAAACTGAAAAAGCTAAACAATGGAAAAAGAAGAAAGCAAAGATTAAACAGGATTTAATGACTGTTCAGGATTACATCAAGATTGCACAACAAGTATTCAACAAGTACATAAGATTAAGAGATAAAGGTAATAAGTGCATAAGCTGTAATAAAACACCATTAAAAGAGAACGGAGGGCATTTTTTTAATGCTAATAATCACTGGAACGTAAGGTTTGATGAGGACAATGTGCATTTACAATGTGAACACTGCAATACATTCTTATCAGGTAATCTAATAAACTATCGTACTAACTTAATAGCAAAGATAGGGATTGAAAGATACAATGAATTAGAAGCAAAATCTAACGTCACACGCAAGTTCACAGTTGGGGAACTAAAAGAAATTATTGAAGAATATAAAAAAAAGTTAAAAGAATTGTAATTAATATAATAATTATTATTATATTTGTAGAAATTAAAAACAAAGTTATGGAGAAGTTAGTAAAAATTCAAAGCGAATTAAAAGCACCTAAAAACCAGTTTAACTCATTTGGCAAATATAACTACCGTAGTTGTGAAGATATACTGGAAGCAGTTAAACCTTTATTACTAAAGTATAATTGTACTTTAACTTTATCAGATGAAATAAAAGAAGTTGCAGGATTTATTTATGTTAATGTAAATGTAACTTTTGCTGATAATGAAGATAAAAGTAGAGTGGTAGTTGTTAGTTCTCAGGCAGGAATTGAACCAAATAAAAAAGGTATGGACATTAGCCAGTCTTTCGGTAGTTCATCAAGTTATGCTAGGAAGTATGCATTAAATGGTTTATTCTTAATTGATGATACAAAAGATAGTGATGCAACAAATAAACATGGTAAAGAGGAAGTAAAAGAAGCTAAGCCAAAGATGCACCAACTAACAGCAGATAATGTTAAATCAATTATTGCTAAAGGTACACAGCAAGAAGTATTAGACCAAATAGGAAAGAAATACATGGCTACTACTATACAGATAAAAGAGTTAATGGATTCAATTAAAAAGTAATGAAGAATATAATAGAACTAAATCCTTTACACGTTGCTATGGTTAAAGAGCAAATGACAAAGAAAGGAATAAAAGCAAAGACAAATCAGCAAGTAATAGACTACTTGTTTAGTTTAGTAATCAATAAAAACAAATAAATTATGAATGAAATGTACGACATCGACAGAGAAAGAGAAGAGTACGAGTACAACAACGTACAAGAGTCTCAGGACCAGTTAGAGCAAATCAGTAAAGTAGGTATGCCTAACGTAACATCAATCATTAACGGTATAGTATCAGATGTAGAAGTAGGGCGTGTTAATCCTTTAGATGCATTTGCTATCTTTAAGAAAATGGAATCACTATTTAACGAAGCTAAAAAACAAATAGATGCTCTAGCGATAGAAGAAGCAGAACATTATGGACAAAGCACATTCTCACACAATGGACAAAAGTATGAGGTACGCAACGGTGCGACTAGATACAACTTCAAAGATATTCCTGAATGGATAGAAGCTAACGAAAAGTTAAAGCTAATTGAAGAAAAGTATAAGACAGCTTATAAAAATAGACAAATGAATTTAAGTTCATTAGATGAAACAACAGGGGAGTTATTACAACTGCCAACAGTAACAACAAGTAAATCAAGTTTAATAGTTAAAAATAAATAAAATGGAGAATGAATTTTATTATTCAGAGAAAGAAGATGTAATAGATATTACATTATGTAATGATGGCTGTATAGATGAGTTAAAAACTACTAACTCTTTAAAGTTTAAAGATAGATTTGATATGATTAAATATCTTATGTATTGTGAAATACAAGAAAGAGGACAGTCTATTGTAGTGTTAGATGAATTATCTGAATATTTAGAAAGCGCTATTAATGATGTTTATAGTGAAGATTATAAAAAAGAAATGACAGATTTTGATTTATTTAATAATAAAGATGTTGAAATTAATATTAATTTAAAAGTAAAATAAAATGAGTGCAATTATCAATGCAAGTATCGACCTATCAAAAATAGATAGCTCAAGAATCTTTGAAAAAGATGGTAGAAAGTGGTTAAGTCTTTCAATTAGTGTAAACGATGAAACAAACTACGGTAATAACGTAGGTATATCAATAGCACAAAGTAAAGAAGAAAGAGAAGCTAAACAGCCTAAAACATACTTAGGTAATGGGAAAGTAGTATGGAATTCAGGAACTATTGTAAATGCCGAGAAACAAGAACAAGAAGTAGATACATCTAAAGATTTACCATTCTAGAATAAACTAAGCACCCTACTAAGAATGAATATTAACTATTTATTAAACGCTTAAACGGTAGGGTGTTTTTAAATTTAAAAGATATGAAGAAAAGAGTTAAATGTATAGTTGAACACAATACTAAATACCTGAAGTACAAACATAACTACGAGGTATATTCAGAAGATGAAAATTTCTACTACTTTAGATTTGAAGATGAATTAGTTAAATACCCTAAATTTTATTTTATAGAAATATGAAAGTAAGAGCAAAAGAAACTAATGAATATATAACCGAGGGTAATAATTATGAAGTCATTAAGGTTAAAAATAATCATTACACAATAATAGATGATACTGGAGAAGAATGTACTTTACGTAATGGCAGATTTGAGCCAATAGAAGAAAGTAGTCACTACGATAATACAAACGGAAGCCTTTACAAGTTTGCTCAAGACCATAAGCTAAATGCATGGGAGTTTGATGTAATTAAAAGAATAGTAAGATGCAGAAAGAAAGGTCAATGGCTAAGTGATATTGACAAAACTATAAAAGTATTAGAATTGTATAAAGAAGAATATAGAGAGGTTAATTAATAATTAGCCTTTTTTTGTGTTTGTTTAACTTTTAATCAAAAATAATGATTATATTTACGTCAAAAAAAAACGTGAAACTTTTAAACGAATTAGCAAAGCATCATAACGAATGGGTACACATAGTGAAAACATTCGGAGAACATAACACCTGCGAAGATATAGTTCAAGAGATGTACATAAAACTAAACAAGTACACTAAACTAGAGAATATAACTAACAACGGTAAACTAAACAAATCGTATGTATGGTTAACATTAAGAAACTTATACTACAATCAACAAAAACAAAGTAATAAGGTTAATTATATAGATATAGAAGATTGCAAAGGACTAGAAGCCTTAAACACAAGTAACGAAGAACTATCTGCTCAAAGTAGGCTAAATGATAAAGTAAATGGAGAGATTGAATCATGGCACTGGGCAGATAAGTTACTATTTGAGATTTACCTAAACGAAGGTAAGTCTATGAGGAAACTAGCAGAAGACACAGGTATAAGTGTAACGACTATATTTTGGACAATAAAGAAATGTAAACAAAGATTAAGAGAAAACGTAGGTGAAGACTACGACGATTATTATAACAAAGATTTTGAATTAATATGAATAACATTTTATCAGTATTAGAGGAATACATACAACAACATAAGGAAAAGAGTAAAGAGAATTACAACAACTATGTTAAAATGAAAGATGAAGTTAACAGATTAACTAGAGAAAATGCTAAACTTAAAGAAGATTTATACGAATTAAGTAAAGAATTAAGAAATGATAGAGAATAAAGAATTAGCATTTGTGGTATATTCATTTATATTATTTATAGGTGGATTTGTTTCAGGATACGCATATAAAAGTTTTAAAAATAGATTTAAAGAATTAGAAAATGGAAGAAAATAAACCAAAACAAACAAGAAAACGCAAACCTAGAAGCAAAGGTTTAGGTGATAGTGTAGAAAAGATAACTAAAGCTACAGGAATAGATAAAGTAGTTAAGTTTATTGCAGGTGAAGACTGTGGATGCGACAAAAGAAAAGACATCTTAAACAACTTATTCCCTTACAAACAACCTAAGTGTTTACAAGAAGAAGAATATAACTATCTAACAACATTCTTTGAATCTAAAACAAATACATTAGCACCAAGTCAACAAAGGGAATTACTAAAGATATATAATAGAGTATTCAACATTAATGAACCTTTAAGCAGTTGCCCTGATTGTTGGAGGAATAGAATAAAAGAACTAACAAAATTATACAATGAGTACTAGAATAATAGAAGTATTTGAATATTGCCAGTTATCTATACATATAGATGAGACTTTTAAACTTTATCATAAAGCATTGTTTATGTATTGTAACAATTGAATAAACAAAACAAAATCAAATGGACAAAAGAAAGAATAACGGAGGTGCAAGACCAGGAGCAGGACGTAAGCCAAAAGATGAAGAACAAAAGATAAGGGACTTAATGAAACCTTATTCACTAGATGCTATACAATGTTTAGCTAACATCATATTAGACGATAAAGCAAGGCATTCAGATAAAATAAGTGCATCTAAACTAATAATAGAATATACTTACGGTAAACCGAAAGAAACAGTTGAAACTACACATAACATTAACGAGTTCAATATAAAAGATGTCTTTAGAATTAAATCCTAAGTATTTACCTTTATTTAACAATGACAACCGTTACTATATTGTAACTGGAGGTAGGGGTTCAGGTAAATCGTGGACAGTAACCATGTTTTTATTAGGTTTAACTTACGAATCTAACGAGGTTATACTATTTACACGTTATACATTAACATCTGCTCACGTTTCAATCATTCCAGAGTTTTTAGAGAAGCTAGAACTATTAGGGAATGAATCAGACTTTCACATTACTAAAGATGAAATAATAAATTTAAAGACTGGAAGTAAGATAATATTCAAAGGTATCAAAACAAGTTCAGGAACTCAAACTGCATCTCTTAAATCATTAGCAGGTGTTACTTGTTGGGTACTAGATGAAGCTGAAGAGTTAGTAGATGAAGATGTATTTGATAAAATAGACCTATCAATAAGAGCAAAGAATAAACAGAATAGAGTTATACTTGTTCTGAATCCTGCAACTAAAGAGCATTTTATATATCAGAAGTTCTTTGAAGCAAAAGGAGTAGAAGCAGGTAGTAATATAACTAAAGGAGATACTACCTACATACACACTACATACTTAGATAACAAAGATAACTTATCAGAATCTTTTTTAAAGCAAGTAGAAGAAACAAAGAAGCGTAGACCTGAAAAGTATAAACACGCAATTTTAGGAGGTTGGTTAAACAAAGCGGAGGGTGTTATCTTTACTAACTGGGCAGTAGGCAAATTCCCAAATACAAATGATACTATCTTCGGTCAAGATTTTGGATTTAGTCAAGACCCTACAACGTTAGTAGAAACATACATAAATAAAGATAAGAAAGAAATATATGTAAGACTACACGTTTATAAAGCAGGTTTAACTACATCAGAGATAGCACAATTAAACTATAAGTTTGCTCAAGATAGATTGATAGTAGCAGATAATGCAGAGCCTAGATTGATAGCAGAATTAAAAGCAAAGAAATTGAATGTTGTGCCAACTATTAAGGGTGCTGATAGTGTCAAATATGGTATTGCTTTACTCCAGGATTATGACATGATAATAGATGAAGATAGTACCGATTTAATAAAAGAATTAAATAATTATTGTTGGTTGGAGCGTAAGAGTGAAACTCCTATTGATAAATGGAATCATGGACTTGATGCTTTGCGTTATGCAGTAGCTTATCAGTTATCTAATCCAAACAAAGGTAAATACTCAATATGGTAGAGCAAGTAGACATCAGGCAAATGATAGCATTGTGCGAATCGTACCTAAGAGATAAGAAAGGTTATAAGGGAAAGATTATATTTGATGAACGTTTATTTATGACTTCACACCGTACACAAATAAGACAGCAATTTGTATTGCTAAATGAATTATACAATCAAGCGATTCAGTACTACAAAAAACAATAATTAAGGTTAATATAATATGCAAGTAAAGATAAATATTCCAGATTCATTAAGCGAGATAAAGCTACATCAGTACCAACGTTACATGAACGTAGTGGATAACTCAAACGATGAATTATTTATTAGTCAAAAGACTATCGAGATATTTTGCGACATAGATTTAAAGAACACGTTAAACATAGCTTACAAAGATGTAACAGAGATAATGCACCACTTTAAAAGTGTGTTTGATGTGAAACCTGAATTAAAGCGTATAGTGACATTTAATGGCAAAGAATACGGATTTATACCTAACCTTGACGATATTAGCTTAGGGGAGTTAATAGACGTATCAAATAGTATTAACGACATTCAGAAGTTACACATTGCGATGGGTGTATTGTATAGACCTGTTAAAGCTAAGTATAAACAACTTTATGAGATTGAAGATTACAAAGCAGATGAGTTAGTAATGGAGGAAATGAAACGTTTGCCTTTAGATGTTGTATTTGGTGCAATGCTTTTTTTTTATCATTTAGTGAACGATTTACTAAAAGCTATCCCGATGTATTTGGAGGAGAAAGTAAAGGAGATGACTACTCACTCAAAGCACAATTTGGAGCAAAATGGGGATGGTATCATGCAATCTATCAACTTGCTAAAGGAGATGTTACCAGATTTGACGAGGTTACTAAACAACAAGCTCATAAATGTTTAACATTATTGAACTACGAAAAAGATAAAGCAGAAGCTGAAAAGGAACAAATGAATAGAAGATGACAAATTACTACGACATAACAACAACACTAAGAACTGAACTAGAGAATGATGCTTTAATTAACAAGGTATCTAAAGGAGGTTTAGATGACATTGCTAACTGGAAAAAGCAAGAATACGCATTAGCACATTTAATAGTTAACAACTGCACACCTGACCAGTCTAGTTTAGTGTATAACGTTTCTATCATTTGTATGGACATAGTAGATATTTCTAAAGATGAAACTACTGATAAGTTTATAGGTAATGATAATGAAGATGATGTATTGAATAGTATGCTATCAGTTCAAATAAGGTTATACGAAAAGTTAAGAAGAGGTGATTTATTTAGTTCACATTACACTTTAGGTAGTTCAGTAAGTATAGAGCCTTTTACGGATAGATTTGAAGATAAGGTTGCAGGTTGGACAATGACAGTAGATATAGTGGTCCCTAACACAATGACAAAATGCTAGACAGTAAAGAAGTCCAGGAAGCTATTGATAAGTTTAGGAAGTATGTAATACAACAAAGTAGAAGCAACTTAACTAAAATGAAAAAGAACTCTTCTAAGGCTTTGTATAAATCTATTGATGGAGTTTCTAAGGTTAATCCAAATTCTATTAGTTTGTATTTTGAAATGTTAGATTATGGTGTGTTTCAAGATTTAGGTGTTAAAGGTTCAAAAAGTACATATCCTGAAAGTAGTGGCACAAAGTTTACTTATAGAGATTTAAAACCAAGTCCAAAGCACTTTGATAAATGGGTAGTAAAAAAAGGAATTGCACCAAGAAATAAACAAGGGCAGTTTATAGATAGAAATAGTTTGAAATTTGCAATAGCACGTTCAATATTTAATAAAGGTATTAGAGCAAGTATGTTTTTTACTAAACCATTTGAGAAAGCATTTGAAAGATTACCTGATGAAATTATAGAAGCATACGGAATAACATTAGAGAACACTTATTTTAAAGAAAAATGATAAACATATTTGCAAGAAGTCCATACATTATAGAAATAGATGAAACAGGACAAGTAGAGACAAAAGTAGAGTTATATATTTGGAATGATGGAAGTAGTACACCATCAAGCCCTAGTTATACACTACAAAAGTTAATTCCAAGTTCAAACGAAGCTGCTACATGGTACGATGTAAGTCCATACATTTTAGAGTTTATTACATTCGATTCATATAATAGTGGAGCATATCCAAGTACACCAGTTAATATTAGTAATAGTCCACGTGACCAATACGCAAATGTAACTATTAAAAGATACTATGATACAGGTTCAGGAATGACCTTAATAGATTCAACAGATTACTTTGGATTTGCAGGTTATACTTTTTATGCGGATGGTAGTAATTATGACTATGGGGATATACATTTAGATAGTGGGACATATTACTACTATGATGACGGTCAAGGTGCTTTAGGAAACTTAGAATATGAAAGAGCAGCACCAAGTGTAAGAGTGATTGAAGATGCTTTATCTTTAACAGCTTATTACACCAATTTAGATACAGCAGCAACTTACAGTGAAGCTATTGCAGCAGAACCAAGTCAAGTGCCTTTGATTTATAAAAACTATTACGGTGATAGTGTTAAGTTAGAGATTAAAGATGCATCATTAAACGTTTTAGGAACTTATACAAGTGTACCAGTTACACAATGTAAATATACACCAGTTAAAATAGACTTTGTAAATAAGTACGGTAACTTTGAGAGGTTTTGGTGCTTTGGAGCGTCATTTGAATATACAGATGTAGAAGCTAAAGAACATAAGAGGTTGCAAAGTTCAATTACTTCTTACAACACGGCTCAAGGTCAAATGTCAGAGTTTAACATTAACGGTAAAAGTAGAATTAAAGTTAATACAGATTGGGTAGAAGAAAGTTTTAGTGAAACAGTTAAACAGCTATTATTAAGTGAAAAGATATTAGTAAATGGTTATCCCGCAAAGTTAAACACTAAAAGTATTGAAGAGTATAAGCATATAAATACTAAAATGATTAACTACGAAATGGAATTTACATACAATCATTACATAATTAACAACGTAGGATAATGCGACAAGTTCAGATATATATTGAAGATACTAGAGAAAGTGGAAATTATAACGAGTTGGAACTATTCCAAGATGAAACAATTAACATTAATTTATCAGTTCAAAACGTTAAAGATATATCTAAGGTATTTACAGAATTTACACAGTCTTTTACAGTACCCGCATCTAAAACTAATAATGCGATTTTTAGGCACTTTTATGAAAATGCTGTTGAAATAGACACAGCAGTATATGACCCAAGATTAAGAAGACCAGCATATATAGAGATAAATAGAAAGTTCTTCAGGAATGGTAAGATTCAACTAGAGAAGTCTAATCTTAAAAATGGTAAAGTAGAAAGTTATACTATCACATTTTACGGTACTATTATAAACTTAAAAGATACATTTGGAGATGACAAACTAGCTGACCTAGATTACACAACAGTAGACTTTGATTATACAGGTGCTGAAGTAGAAGATAGAATAACAGACGATGCAACAGATTATGATGTTAGATATCCTTTAATTAGTTCTGATAGGTTATGGAGTTATGGGGATTCAACAAGTACGGATATATCAGTTACTGGTGGTGCTATTAATTATACTGAATTATATCCTGCTTTAAAAGTACCTAAAATATTTGATTTAATAGAATTAAAGTATGGTATTAACTTTACAGGTCTATTCTTAACAGATGAACGTTTTAATGACTTGTTTTTATGGTATAAACCTAACAAGACAAACAAAGCATTTACAGATAAACAATTAGTGGGTATTACTTCAGGTAATAGTCAATATTATAATATATCAACAGATGAAGCAGAAGTAACTGCTTTTATAGGTAACTTAGTTGCTAACTTAACTTTATTTGTTACTAGTGTAAGTTCATCAGGTGTTACTTATTACATTGATGTTTATAGAGATGGTGTGTTTCAACAGACTTTTGAAGGTCAAGGTCCAGCAGGTTTCTTTGTAGGTCAATCACCTGGTAAATACACTTGTTATGTCTATGCTGATTCAATTATTGATATTGATACAGAGTACGAGTGGTATGTTCAAGGATTAGGTTGGTTTAACTCTACTAACTTACAAAACAATTTAAGCACAACATCTAATTTATCTTATAATGCACCTGATATTAAAGTAAGTGATTTTATTAGCGGTATTTTAAAGATGTTTAATCTAACTATAACTGCTGAATCAATAGATACTTTTTTAATAGAGCCTTTAGAGTGGTGGTATCAAAAAGGAGGTATTATAGATATTACTAGACACGTAGATATTGAAAGTATAGACGTTAGTAAAGTACCTTTATACAAGTCAATAGACTTCAAGTTTCAAGAATCTAAAAACTTTGTAAATGCAGAGTATAAGGGTAGGGTAGGTAAGAGTTACGGTGACTTAACACAAAAGTTTGATTTTGATGGTGATAATTTTACTATTGAAGTACCTTTTGAGAATTTACCACAAGCTAAATACACTAATGAAACGGTACAAGTAGGGTTTACCTTAGATGAAGATTATAAAAGTTACATACCTAAACCAGTATTACTATACCAAAGACCTGTAAGCTCAGCAGGTAGTGCAGGTATTAAGTTTGATGATGGAAGTACGGTTAACACTTTAAGTCAATATATACCTTTAGCACAAGATGTAATATATAACAGTCAAGATTACACGCTGAATTTTGCACCTGAGCAAAGCACTTACACAGACCAAATAATAAGTAATAACCAATATTACGTATGGTATCATAGGTATTTTAAAAACTTATTTGATGAAAAGAATAGGCTAGTAAGTATTAAGGCTATATTTCCTATATCTGTTTTAACAAATTTAAGGTTAAATGATAGGTTAATAATTAGAGATAAAAGATATACTATTAATTCTATTAGTGCTAATTTAACAAGTGGAGAGGTGCAGTTAGAATTGCTACATGATTTAAGAGAAGTAAGTAATGATGATAATGTTATTTTCACAGGTTCAGGTGCAGGTAGTATTGATGTACCAGTATTATTGTTAAATGGTGCTACACAAACAGCAGTAAGTACATCAACTTTAGGAGTTACTTTTTCAGGTGTTACATTTACATCAGATGATTATGTTACGGTAACTTATCCTGCTAATCCTATAGCTGAATTTGAAATAATAACAGAAGCATCAGACAATGTTATTACAGAGAACAATATAAACTTAATAGATGAAGATTCTAATTACACCATTATACCTATTCAATTTGTACACACGTTACAAAATGGAGATAATGTGGTTAATTATACATACATATTACAAGAGCCATGATAAAATTAATTAAAGATTTACTAGCATTAGATGACTTCTACGGTGTTAGTGAGAATATAGACATAGCAAAGGGTAAATATCAACTACCCAAAGGATTTAAAGGAATTATTAAGAAAGCTAAAAGATTAAGAAATGGCAATAACTAAAGTTTTAAATGTAGAGATAAAAGATAATGCTTTAGATGTATCTAAGGATATTGATAAGTTAAATAAGTCAGGTGAGAATTTAGAGCAAACCTTTAAAGATGTTAATGCTACATTTGAAGATGTTTATGGAGATTTAAAACCATTAACGAGTAGATTAGGAGAAGCTGAAGATAGACTTTACGAATTAGCTTTAGCAGGTAAACAAAACACGCAAGAATATAAAGAACTATTACAAGCAACTGCTAACTATAGGCAGGTACAATTACAAACAGACTTAGTAGTAGACACTGCTGCACAAACAATGTCGCAAAAGTTAGGGGGGGCATTAGAGGGTGCTGCATCAGGTTTTGCATTGGTGCAAGGTGCTATGGGATTATTTGGTACTGAATCCGAAGAAATAGAAAAAGCATTATTAAAGGTGCAAAGTGCTATGGCATTAGCACAAGGTATCGAGGGTGTCAGAACTGCTTTACCTTTATTTACTTCTTTAGGTACTACTATAAAAACAAAAGTTGTAACAGCATTTACTTCTTTAAAGGGTGCAATTATGGCTACAGGTATAGGTGCATTAGTTGTTGCGGTAGGTGCTTTAATTGTAGCGGTAGAAGAATATAATTCTACATTAGAAGAAGAAGCAGATAATCTAGAAAAAGTAAATGAACAACACCAAAAAGAATTAGAGTTAATTAATAAAGTAATTGATGCTAGTGAAAAGAGAAGAAATGATAAAAAAGGAGGTTTAAATGATTTAAAAAGAGAATTAGACTTACTAAAAGCTAAAGGTGCAACTGAAGAAGAGATATACAATAAATCAAAAGCAATTCTAGATAAAGAAAAACAAAATCTAAAGGTTAAATATTATTCTTACGACCAGTCTAAAAAACTAGAAAGAGAAGCTGCATGGGAAACATATTACCAAATTAAAGATATAGTTAATCAACAAGAAGTTTTAGATGCTGAATACACTAAATTTTTAAAAGACCAAGAAGCAGAAAGAAAAAAAGAAAGAGATGACAAGAAGCAAATAGACATTGAAAGAGCAGAAGAACGTGCAAAACAACTAGCAGAGATTGAAAGGCAAAGATTAATAAACATTCAACAATTAGAGCAAGAATTTTTAGCTGAATTAGAGGAAGCTGAAAGTGGATATTTTGACAGCTTACTATCAGAACAAGAACAAGAAGTTCGAGTAGTAGAGGATAAGTATTTCCGTCTTAAAAATTTAGCAGAGCAATATGGAGTTGATGCTACAACCTTAGAAGAAGCAAGGTTAAAAGAAATAGCAGACATACAAGATAAATACAGAAAAGAAGCAGCTGATAAGGAAAAAGAAGTTGCACAAGAAGTTGCAGATGCTAAAAAAGATATTCAAGATGCACAGATAGCAAACGTAGAAGCAGGTATTTCACTACTTAGTCAACTAGCAGGAGATAGCAGGGAGTTACAAGCATTATCAATAGCAGCAGAAAATGCAGTAGGTATTGCTAAAATAATAATAAGCACACAAGCAGCAAATGCAGCGGCTAAATTAAAGTATGCAGCTATTCCTGGTGGTTTAGCATTAGCAGCAGCAGAGATAACAGCTAACAAAGTAAGTGCAGGTATAGGTATTGCAGCTTCAGCAGCAGCAGCAGCAAAAGGTATTGCATCACTAAAACAAAGTGTTCCAGTAGATACTGGTGGTAATTTAGGAGGTGGAGGTGGTTTGTCAAATGCTACTCAACAATTAGCATCACCAAACTTCAATGTAGTAGGTGCAAGTGGTATATCACAAGCTGAAAGTTTAGCACCAGTTAAAGCATATGTAGTAAGTGGAGATGTAACAACAGCACAGGCACTAGATAGAAACAGAATTAATAATGCAACATTTTAATAATAAAAAGGTTATTTAAGTATGGAAAAGTTACAGAACATTGAGTTAACAATTAAAGACGAAGATAAAGACGGAGTATTCGCAGTATCACTAGTAGAATCCCCAGCCATTGAGCATCCCTTTATAGCACTATCTAAACACGAAGTAAAGCTAAAAGTTATTGATGAAGATAAACGTATAGTTGTAGGATTTGCATTAGTTCCTGATAAGTTAATTTACCGTAGAATCAAAGACAAAGAGTTTAACGTTTACTTTTCTAAAGATACGGTTAAACAAGCATCTGAATTGTTTATGAAGAACATGAACTTATCTAAGTTTACTTTAGAACACGATAAGAATGTATCAGGTATAAATGTGATTGAATCATGGACAGTTGAAGATGCTAAAAACGACAAAGCGAACTTATACAACTTAGAGCCAAAAGGTGGGGAGTGGGTGTTAATGTCAAAGATATATAATGATGAAGTATGGCAAGAAGTTAAGCAAGGTACTTTCAAAGGTTACTCAATTGAGGGTATGTTTGATGGATTACAGAATCTTGATTTGTCTAACCAAGTAAACGAAGAGGTAGAAACTAAAGAATTAATTATAGACTTTTTGAAAACGATATGAGAATACAAGATTTAACAGAATTAACAAGTTTAGCAGATAACGATTTAGTAGTAGTAGATGACTACCAAAGTGCAGGAGTTTACAATACTAAAAAAATAACAGTTGCTAATTTAAAAAGTGAGTTAGGATTGCCTAGCAGGGTATTATATGCTAACCTTAATCAGTCAGGTACAGATGCACCTACAATGACAGTAATCAAAAACACTTTAGGTTACACACCTACATTTTTATATGATGGTGAGGGAGATTACACAATGTTATTTGATGAATCTATAGACCCTACGGAAGCTGTTTTAACTTCAGGATTTACACGTTTTCCTTACATCACAGAAATAAGGTTATCAGGTGGTGGTGTATCTATTCAAACTTATAACCGTTCATCAGGTTCAGCAGATGGAGTATTAGTTAATGCATCAATTAAATTAGAAATATATGAGTAAGAAAGTAAGTCCAAAAGGAGGCAAAAGAGGTTGTTTGTGCAAGGATGGCACATACTCAAGTAAGTGTTGCGATGGAGAATTACAATCGCAAGGAATAGGTAACATTACAGGAACAGGAACAGAGACTGTAACAACAACAGAATCAGCAGGTACAAGGGTACGTGTTAGAGTTAGTAATTAACGAATTTACAACAAAAATAACAATTATAAGTTTATTGAATATGAAAGACATTTTAAAAATGGTCTACGGTGACCAAAAGGCAGTTAAATTAGAATCTCAAAAGATTGAGTTAGCATCTTTGAATGATTTGAGGTCGTATATTAATGATTTTAACAACAGCTTTAAGTTTATAGAATCAGCAGGTAATGATTTAGCTAAAAAGTTATCAGAAGCAAGTAAAATTAAATATATTTTTAAAAAAGAAATTAATAATGTTATATCGTTATCAAGTAGTGCTAAAAAATCAATATCAGAATTTAATAAAAAAGTCAAGGATTTAGGTATAAACATATCAGATTTTAAGGAGATTAAAGAATTAGAAAGTAAGATGAAAGATGTGAAAGAATATTTAAAATTTTATACATCTATTGGAGATATACCTGATATTTAATATAAGTAAACATGAAAAAGGAAGTACAAGAAGCGATTAACACAATTAAGACATTTTTAGGAATGGAGAAAGAAGTGAAACTAGCACAGGAAGTGTTAGAAGATGGTGCAGTATTAGAAGCTGATTCATTCGAAGCAGGTCAAGCTGTATCTATTGTTAATGAAGATGAAAGAATAGCATTACCAGTAGGTGAGTATGAATTACCTGAAGGTAGAATTTTAGTAGTTCAAGAAGAGGGTATTATTGCTGAAATCAAAACTAAAGAAGTTGAAGAGGAAGCACCTGAAATGGAACAAGTGAAAGAAGAAGCTCCAATGATGTCAGAAGAGCCTGCAAAGGAAATTAAAAAGACAGTTGAAAGCATTGTTAAGGAAACATTCTTTTCAGAGATTGAAGAGTTGAAAAAAGAGAATGAAGAATTAAAAGCTAAGTTAACAGAACTTTCAAAAGTTGAGGAGGTTAAAGATGAGGTTGTAGAATTGAAAGAAGAAGAGCCTAAGCCTATCCAACATAACCCTGAAAACAAAATAGAAAGAGAAGTTGTTAAGTTCGGTAAAAAGAACGATAGACTTTCACAGATTTTAAATAAAGTATATAAATAATTAAATTAAAATAATATGCCAACGACAACAACGGTGAGTACAACGTACTCGGGAGAACATAGCGGAAAATGGATTTCTGCTGCATTATTATCAGGTGTAACTTTATCAAATGAATTGATTACAATTATGCCTAACATTAAGTTTAAATCAGTAGTATCTAACTTAGTTAGTGCTTCAGGTTTAGCAGATGCATCATGTGATTTTACAGCAACAGGGGCAGTTACTTTAACTGAGAGAATCCTTGAGCCTAAATCTTTACAAGTAAACAAGCAATTATGTAAAGCTGACTTTAGAGATACATTTCAAGCGATTGAGATGGGATATTCAGCACACGATGTTTTGCCTAAATCATTTGCAGATTATTTATTAGCACACCAAGCTGAGCAAGTTGCTGCTGATATTGAATCTCACATTTGGAATGGTGATGCAAACAACTCAGGAGAGTTCAACGGTTTCATGACGTTATTAACAACTGACGCTGATTTACCAGCTGCTCAAGAGGTTGCAGGTACTACTTTAACTGCTGCAAACATCATTACTGAAATGGGTAAGGTTGCAGATGCAATTCCATCAAGATTATACGGTAAAGAGGGATTAAGAATCTACGTTTCTCAAAACGCTATGAGATTATACGTAAGAGCACTTGGAGGTTTCGGAACTTCAGGATTAGGTGCTAACGGTGTAGACAATAAGGGTACTATGTGGTATCAAGGTGGTGAGTTAATGTTTGACGGTATTCCAGTTGTTGTTGCAAATGGATTGACTGCAGACCAAATGTTAGCATCAACTAAAGAAAACTTATTCTTTGGTACAGGTTTACTTTCGGATACAAATTTATGCAAATTGATTGATTTAGCAGATATCGATGGGTCAGAAAATGTACGTTTAATCATGAGAATGACAGCAGGTGTACAGTACGGAAACGTTACAGATATCGTAACTTACGGAATCACAAACGCAGCTAACTAATAATTAGATAAACTAAAACTAAGGGAGGGGTAAAATACTCCTCCTTTTTTTGTATAACATTAAAATAAAAGAAAATGAGTTGTTTATTAGCTAATGGTAGAGCAGAAGCGTGTAAGGATAGCATCGGAGGTTTAAAAAACGTTTACTTTGCTAACTTTGACATCGAAGCTGCTGATATTACCTATGACGTAACTGATACTGATTTAATTACAGCAATTACAGGTATTGGTTCACTTTACAAATATGAATTAAAAGGAAATTCAACTTTTGTACAAAATATTAACAGTTCTAGAGAAAACGGAACGACATTCTTTGAACAAGTATTAACACTAGAGTTAAAATCTCAAGATGCTGCTACTACAAAGAATATTAAATTACTTTCTTATGGACGTCCTCACATTGTAGTAGAAACTAATGACGGTCAATACTTCATAGCAGGATTATTGAGAGGTATGGACGTAACAGGAGGTACTATTGAAAATGGTACAGCTTTAGGTGACTTTAACGGTTACAAATTAACTTTTACAGGTCAAGAAAAAACACCAGCTAATCACTTAGATTGTACAACAGAAGCAGCTTTAGCTACTTTATTTGCTACAGCAGCAGTTGATGCTACTATTGTAACTTCATAATTACATCATAATTTGTTTTTAGCCCTCACTTTAATTAGTGGGGGTTTTT
>Ga0208899_1000750_pt1 | contig 23820 bp, 32 predicted proteins | sample VirMetDEL_Nov_24_FD_184518 | JGI IMG/M metagenome (GOLD analysis project Ga0208899, IMG submission 184518) | Aqueous microbial communities from the Delaware River and Bay under freshwater to marine salinity gradient to study organic matter... | ecosystem: Environmental > Aquatic > Marine >... | reverse complement strand
ACCCCGAGCACATCTGGGACGCCATGTCCCCGGCTGCGCAGGCCCGAGCACTCGACTTCATGCCGCCGACTATCGGACAGTCTGCCGACCCTGCTAGTGGCGGCGGGCCAACACGCTGGGGCAACGCTTATGGCTCTGGTTACGTGCAGGGCGTGGACGAGAGGCAGACTCCATGAGTGTTGACAGCAATGGTAAGGTGTATGACGGTGCAGCAAAGGAGCAGTTTGCATGAGTGATGGCCAGAAGCTCTACATCCACCAATGGGCGTATGACTTCCTCCAACGCAAGGTAAGCGGCATCACCTTCTATGGCTGGTCGGAGAGCTACCCCGACAAGCCCATTGAGGGCCTCACCCGCATCACTTGGGAAGACGGCGTCCCCATGAAGGCCGAGAACTGGGACTGGAAGGTCAAGGGCTGGGTGCGGGATGACGAGTACATCTACCGCATCGTCTCGGGCGGTGGCCCTGGCACTGACGACTGGGTCGGCCTTGAGCCGGGGCTGGTCGAGCTGCTGATCGAGAACAAGCTCTGAGTTCGTGTCGTGACATAGAGGCTGCCGTCTGGCACACTTGCACATCGGAGCCTCACCAATGACGACAGACCACCTCGCAGAATCCAACATCGTGAAGATCGACGAGGACCAGCAGTTGGTCTTCGGCTGGGCCAACGTCATCGCTGACGTCAATGGCCGCACGGTCCTCGACCGCCAGACCGACTTCATCGACACTGCGGACGAGTTGGAGAAGAGCGCCTACGACTATGTACTCCACTGCCGTGACGGCGGGGAGATGCACGTTCGCAAGGGCGTGGCCACAATGGTTGAGTCGATGGTCTTCACCCAAGAGAAGCAGGACGCCCTCGGTGTGCCGAAGGGGACGATGCCTGTCGGCTGGTGGCTGGGCTTCAAGGTCAACGACGACGCTGTCTGGGCCGAAGTCAAGAAGGGCGAGTACATGGGCTTTTCGGTCCACGGCAAGGGGCGACGTGAGCGGGTCGACATCGACCTCGATGAGTTCACCCACGAGCAGCCGATCCGCAAGATGCACGGCGCTGAGTGGCCCTCCTCGGCCTTCGCCTATGTGCCCGACCCCTCCAAGCCTGCCACCTGGCGGCTCAGGACGTGGGAAGACATCGAGAAGAAGTGGACGCCTCGCTCAGTGAGCCGTGCCATCGCTGCCTGGTCCCGAAGTGGCCTGGAGCACAACCACACTGCCAAGGAAGGCCTGGCCAAGGCTTGGCGAGAAGTTCATCCCGAGGCACCAATGCCCAAGGAGCTTGAGACGATGACCGAGTTCGATCAGAAGCGCATCCTCTTGAAGGCTCGCACAGCGATGGCCATCTCGAAGCACGCTAGCCACAAGCAGAAGTCGCACGGCAATTGGGCCAGTGGTGGCAGTGGTGCCGGGACAGAGACCCGCCGTGGATCAGCCAAGAGCACCGACGCCAAGGGGCGGCACGTCTCAGTTGGTGATGTCCTTGCTGGCTCCCAAGGCAGATACCAGATTGACGCCATCGAAGACAATGGCAAGACGGCTGTCGTCCACGACGCTAAGACCGGCAAGAAGTCCACGATGCGGATGAACGACTTCGAGATCGAGCCGAACGGCATGGAAGAGAGCGCTCGTGCCCAAGGTGACCCGAAGAGCATCGACAACCGTCGTGCTCGTGCTCGGGGCGGGTTGTACCAGAACGGTGGCGAGGTCGGCGGCTCTCTCGACCCGCAGAACGCCGAGGGCAAGTCGCTTGGCCAGCCGACGCTGCCAGGGATGAACTCCTGGGACAAGAAGAAGGCGTGATGGCTAGCATCTGGGAGTCCAGCAAGGCTGATCTTGAAGCCCGCCTGGCCAAGTACAACATGAACCACGAGCCTGCTGGCTCCCCCATCGGCGGGCGCTTCGCTCGCTCCAAGGGCAAAGGTGGCAGCGGTGGCAGTTCGGGCAAGAAGAAGGGCAAGGACTTCGTCCCTGGTCTGGTTGGCCGCAAGCGCCGCTCCGCCCCCTCGGGAGCCAAGCTCTCTGGCAAGCCGACGAATGCGATGGCCCGAGATCTCGACCGCATCAAGGAAGCCGACAAGACCCGTGACTATGACCCCGAGAAGGTCACCAAGGTCAACACGGTCGAAGAGGCGCTGAAGCTCATCACTGAGGGCAAGGACGTTGAGTTGAAGTCCGAGGCCGAGGTGGCCACGCTGCTCGACAAGCTCCACACGATGGTGCAGGAGGCTGCTTCCAAAGGGGAGAAGGCTCCCAACTACAACCTCTGCAAGGTCTCGGTCGCCGGGACCAACCTCTTCTGCGCTGGCAACAAGGGTGTCGCTCGTATCGACATGCCTCAGCTCGGTGGCACGCCGGTCAAGGGCAGCCAAGCCGACAAACTGCCAAAGGACAAGAAGGGCGAGGTCAACGCCGCTGAAGCCTTCGAGAGTCACCTCGAAGACATGGGCGTCAAGGTCACCCGTAAGTCGGTGAAGGCCGCCTCGCTGAAGGCCAGCCAGAACGAACTGGTCGGGGCCAAGGTCGCCGGGATGGTCAACAACAAGGACTTCGACCCCGGTGGTGGGGAAATCTTCGTCAGCCGGGACGGGTACGTCATCGACGGTCATCATCGCTGGGCAGCTCAGGTCGGCCGGGACACCAGCGACGGCAAGCTTGGCGATCTCAAGATGAAAGTCGTGGAAGTCGACATGCCGATCTCGGCTGTGCTGCGAGAGGCGAACAACTGGACGAGTTCATTCGGCATCGCTCCAAAATCTGGCGGCAAGGACGCTCGGGTCAACCCCAATGTTCCAGTCGACGGCGACGGCGACGGCAAGGTGCTTGAAGGCACCGACAAGGAACGAGCTGCCAGGAGCAGCGAGAAGGTCGAGAAGGGATGGCCGTGCATCGGCTGTGATGACGACCCAAAAGTCTCGTGAAGGCAGTCGCTGACCGGGATTCCCGGCACAAGACCTACAACTGGCAGCAGCTCCGCTCCAAAGTGATGGAGCGAGACGGCCACCAGTGCAAGGCCAAAGGCCCCGGCTGTACCGGGAAGGCCAGCCACGTCGGCCACCGGAAGTCCCCCAAGAACGGCGGGAGCTTCTACGACATGGGCAACCTTCGAGCTGAGTGTGCTCACTGCTCCTCAGTTGCTGGAGGCAAGGACACAGGCCGCAATGCGGGCAAGGGGCTGAAGAAGCACTACGGCGGTGGCCACGATCAGTCGAGCCACGGTAATTGGGCAAACGGTGGCCAGGGTGGCAAGGACTACGTCAGCCGAGGCGTGAAGTGGGACAGTAGTGGCAGGCTCCAGCGCCCTATGACCCAAAGCGAGAGGCGTGCCTCGCTGAAGGAGCGGAAGCAACGCCTCGAAGAGATGGGCGTGCTGCCGACTCCTACCGGTGCAGTCGACTTCAGCGAGCCTGGCCTTGGCACTTTGGAACTGAGGCGACGTGCTGGCGAGATGCGGGGCACGGCAGTCCTTGCCTCTGCGTTCGGCTGGACCGAACTACCTATCGAGGTCACCTCAAGCGATGTCTCTCTAAGCCCCGAGACCACAGCCGCTCTCACCAGCCAAGTGCATGACGTGCTGGCTGAGCTAAGCCCCGAGTTCCGTGTGCGGACGGTCGAGCTGAGCAACGACGTCTCGGTCGCTGGTGGTCGTTATGTCGGTGGCACCAAACTTCAGCTCTCGCCCTGGGCAGTGCCGATGTCGGCCGAGGAACGCACTGCTCTGGCCGAGAAGACCTTTGATGAAGTTCCTGACTGGGTCGAGGGCCTCAACGGCACCTCTATCAGCGACCAGCGTTCTGCCCTGGAGAAGGTGCTGCGGCACGAGTCTGGCCACTACATCGAGAACCAACTGCGCCTTCGCACCAAGGGCACATCATGGTGGCGTGATTGGAGCAACAAGGTTGCCCCGCAGTGGGAAGCAGAGACCGAAAGCTTCTTCCGCCAAGAGTTCCCCGAGCGGGAGATGTACGAGTCGGCGCTCACTCGCCGCCGAAACCCGCTCTTCTACACGGCAGCCACACACGGCTGGTCGAACGACAAGAAGTTTGAGAGCCAGCTGCGTGGGGTCGACAGTGACCTTTCTCGCAACGCCGAGCTGTTTGCGGAGTTCGTCTCCTTCGACCTTGCTGGTGAATCGTTTCCCAATGGCGACGTCATCGGCGCTCACATCCGCCGAGCCACGTCGACCCCAGGCGTCACCTCTGACGAGTCTCGCCCTGCCTATGCCGCCCCGAAAGAGTGGCCGGGCACGATGGTGGCAATGAACCCTGGCCTCGTAGATGGTGATGGCGACGGCTATGTTGGCGAAGACGAAGCCGCTGGCATTCGAGGAAGGGTGGCCTGATGTCCTCGGCATTCATGATGCTGTTGCTGGAAGAGCTGCCTGAGGATTGGGTGCTTGAGTTGGCCGATCCCGACGAGTGGGAAGAAGACGACGACAGCGATTACGTCGTCGACGAAGCTGACTGATTTCATAGATCGGCAATCGGTGTATTGCACGCAAGTGTGCAAACGTGCCAAAGTGTCTTCACTATGCCGTCTGAATCTGGGCACCGCCTGAGTGACATGGAGTTCGACGAGGTCTCCCTCGTAACTCGTCCAGCGAACCAGCATTCGACGGTTGTGCTGTTCAAGGCTGACTCAAACATGGAGACAGACATGCCGGAAGAGACCGACATCATCGAAGATGTCCGCAAGAACGGTCTGCTCGATGAGCAGGTCGGTGCTTACATCGAAGCGCTGGAGAAGGCCAACGAAGAACTTTTCGAGATGGTCGAGTCGATCGAGGCCGACGAAGATGAAGAAAGCGACGAGGATGACGACATCCTCAAGTCCGCTGACCCTCGCATCGTCGAGCTGGTGAAGTCCGCTGAGAAGCGTGCGGTCACCGCCGAGGCGATTGCCAAGGCCGAGCGTGAGCAGCGCCGGGATCGTGAGTACCTCGCCAAGGCGCAGGAGTTCACCGCTCTCCCGACCGAGGCAGCCAGCCTCGGTGAGCTGATGAAGTCGGCAGCTGATCACCTCGATCAGGTCACCTTCGACGGTCTCATCGACCTCCTCTCGAAGGTCAACTCGATGATCGAAGCCGGTGGGGTCCTCGACGAGGTCGGCAAGAGCTTCTCTCTCGAAGCCACCGACGCCTACTCGGCCATCGAGAAGGCCGCAGAGGCCATTCGGGCCGACGACACCTCGCTCACCTACGAGCAGGCCGTCGAGAAGGCTGTCACCGACAACCCGAACCTCTACACCGACCACCTCAAGGAGGGCTGATCCATGGCCACTCAAGTTCCTGGCTACTCGGCCACATTCCCGGCTGGTGAAGACCTCAGCGCCCAGCAGTTCAACCCCGTCATGTTGAACGCTTCTGGCCAGGTCATCACCGCCACCCAGGGTGCCCTCTGCGTGGGCATCCTCCAGAACAAGCCGTCGGCAGCTGGCGCTGCGGCGACTGTGATGGTTCACGGTGTCTCCAAGGCCAACTCGGGAGCTGTCATCGACGTCAGCGCCAATCGAGTCGTGACGGCCGGTGCCGGTGACGGCGTCGAGACCGCAGCTTCGGGGGACTTCCCCCTTGGCATCGCCCTGGCCACCGCCGACACCACGGACGGCAGCCAGGTCACCGAGGTGCTGCTCCTGCCCACCGGAACTCCTCTCCCGTAAGGACTGACTGAACCATGCCGCAACCCACAACCACCGATGTCCACGTCGACGCCGTTCTCACGAACATGTCGATCGCCTACATCCAGAACCAGTCCCACTTCGTGGCCAACCAGGTCTTTCCGACCGTGCCGGTCGAGAAGCAGTCGGACAAGTACTTCGTCTACACCAAGGGTGACTGGTTCCGTGACGAGGCAGAGCTTCGTGCCCCTGGCACCGAGTCCGCTGGCTCGGGCTACACGCTCTCGACCGACACCTACTCGGCCGATGTGTATGCCTTCCACAAGGACATCGACGACCAGACCCGCAAGAACACCGACTCTCCGCTCAACCCCGACCGGGATGCGACGCAGTTCGTGACCCAGCGGATGCTGATGCGCCAGGAGATCGACTGGTTCAGCACCTACTTCACCACGGGTGTGTGGGAGACGGACGTGACCCTCTCGGGCACCGACCAGTGGAGCGACGCTGCCTCGGACCCGATCGAGGTGATCGAGACCGGCAAGGCGACGATCCTCACGAGCACCGGCCTCATGCCGAACACGCTCACGGTCGGCTACGACGTTCACCGCCAGCTGCGCAACCACCCCGACATCATCGACCGCATCAAGTACACGAGTGGTGCGCCGATCGGGAACGCCCTCATCGCTCAGTTCTTCGGAGTCGATCGGTACCTCGTGTCGATGGGCATCAAGAACACCGCAGTCGAGGGTGCGACCACGACGATGGCCAACATCGCTGGCAAGCACGCTCTCCTCACCCACTCGGCCTCGGCCCCCTCGACGCTCACCCCTTCGGCTGGCTACTGCTTCAAGTGGAACGGCATCTCCGACGGTCTCGGCAAGGACATCGGGATCACCCGGCTTCGGATGGCCCCGCTCCGCTCGGACCGTATCGAGGCTCAGATGGCGTGGGACAACAAGGTCGTCGCAACCGACCTCGGGTACTTCATCGCCAACGCCGTCGCCTGATTCGGGAGGATCACCATGACCGCAGGAAACAAGCTCACTGGTGGTACAGCTCTCGTCAACGACGTCAAGTTCGTCGGCGGTGCCAAGGCCTCCAAGACGGCCACCGTCGCTCTGACGGCGACAAGTACCCATGCGGCAGGCGACATGCTGTCGTGGGCGAACCCCGAGGGGACGCCCATCCTGATCACCGACGCCACGATCTATGTGACGACGGGAGTTGGGACGATCACCGCCGACATCGGTGTTGCCGCCAATGGCACCACTGCCTCAGACACGGTGTTCGATGCAGTGTCCCTGGGCACCGCCCAGAACGGCCTCACCCAGAGCATGGCGATTGCTGGCGGCACCAACGGTGGCACCAACACCTACATGGCTGCCGGTGAGTACATCACGGGTGATGCTTCGCTGGCGACCACCGGACTCGTGGCCAGCATCTTCATCACCTACGTCGTCCTCTGAGAAGGGAAGTGCCCTCGTGGCCGTAGACCCCATCATCGAAGCGCTCGTCAGCAAGCAGCCGTGGTACGTCTGTCTGCGCAAGCACACGCTCAGCGCCCACGACACCATTCGTGGTGAAGTGGTCAACGTCGAGGGTGTCCCAGCGAGCGTGCTCAACTCGCTCGTCGAACGCCGGTACCTCTACATGCTGCCCTACGGCCTCAACCCGCCACCGGCAGTCGAAGGACCCGACGGAGTCGAACGCCGAATGCTTCCTGGGCACAAGGCCCCTGAAGCTCTACAGGAGGAAGCAGCCTGATGGCTATCAAGGTCGTGAAGAACTATCCCGACGGGGCAGCCGAAGAGGCTCCCGCAGTTGAGGAAGCTCCCGTCGAAGAGGCTCCCGCCAAGCCTGCCGCCAAGACCACCAAGCGGGGCAAGTGATGCTTGCCGACGTTGGACCTCATCTCCACCCTCACGCAGAAGAAGCCGGTGGCCTCAGCCCTGCGCTGCTTCTGCTGATCGTCCTGTCTCTGGTCGCCATTGCTCTCCTCATGGCTCTCCTGAAGAGGGCCTGAAAGAGCAGCTAACTCATGACCAGCGTCTGGAGTTACGAGGCTGATCTGCCGACGGACAAGGACAAGGTCCGGCTCCTCATCGGTGACACCGACACTAGTGACAAGCTGCTGAGCGACAGCGAGGTCGAGTACTTCATCACGACGCACGGCTCCCTCAACAGAGCGGCGTCAGAGGCCTGTCGTGCGATCGCCGCAATGTTCGCCCGCCAGATGAGTCGATCGGTCGGCGGGCTTCAAGCGGACTTCTCCGCCAAGCACCGGCAGTACCTGTCGATGGCCGAGAACCTCGATGCGAACCAGCAGCTTGACCCCGTCAGCCCATTCGTCTCCGGCTACTCGAAAGCTGCCAAGGCCATCGACTTCGCTGACGATGATCGTGAGAACCTGGCAGCTCGCAAGGGCATCCACGACAACCCACGAGTTGGGCCACTGACAGGTGAAGACTACGGGGTGACCTGATGGCCGCTGACCCTGCCTTCGACTGCTTGGCAGTTCACACGGTCACGATCACCCCGATGGCCACTCGCAACAGCTACGGCGAGTTGGTCACCTCGGGCACGGCCCGCACGGCCAAGGCCTATGTCGACCCCGGCGTGACCTACGCCGACAACGGCCAGGTGCTGGAGACTCACCGGCCGGTCACTGCCACGATCCTCGACACGAGCATCCTCGTCACCGACCAGATCACTCTGCCGGACGGGACAACGCCTGAGATCGTCAGCGTGGCGGTCTACGACTTCGTCGATGGCATGGAACACAGCATCGTGAGATTCTCATGAGGCGCTCGGTCCGCAAGCAGGGGTTCAGCATGGACATCGACACGGACGGCTTCGACCGTCTGCTCTCGATGTCGACGATGCACGAGGTGGCGGTTGGTACCTACATCGAGGGCGAGAAGATCATGACCGACTCGAAGCAGAACTATGTCCCGGTCATCACTGGCAACCTGCGCAACGCCGGGACAGTCCTGCCTCCTGAGTTCACCTCCAACAGTATCAAAGTGACCTTGACCTTCGACGCTGGTGTGGCTCCCTATGGCTACGTCGTCCATGAGCGTCCAGCCACTGTCGGTCAGGGCATGAACAAGTTCTTGGAGAAGCCCTTCCTCGCTCACCAGAACAGCGTGCCGATCAACGTCGGCAGGTACCTCGCCTCCCGCATTCCTGGCATCGTGGCGGGGGCGACAGCGCCTCAGAATGCCTGGCAGGCCTACCAGAACACTGGAGGCACCGGCGATGCTACTGGATGAGATCGGGGCTTACCTCGACACCAATGTGGCAGCACTGACGCTGGGCACGAACCTGTTCCTGAGTCGGATGCTGGAGACACCTGATGTTGCCGTGGGCCTCTACAACTCAACCGCTGCACCACCGACCTACTACATGGGCGGGGACGGCAACCCCGACCTTGAGTCGCCTCGCTTGCAGGTGCTGGTCCGGCACACGAGCTACAGCGCTGGCCAGTCGATGGCCTACGACATCTTCACGGAGCTGAACCAGATTGTTGGCTCGACGCTCACCGGCACGCACTACCTACGGGTCGCTGCTGTCGACTCGCCCACGTTCCTTGAACGAGACCGTAACGACCGGCCGATCTTCACAGCCAACTACGACGTGCTCAAGGAGCTGAGCTAGAGATGGCCGACCCCTATGGTGAAGGTCAGCTTGTCGACTTCCATCCTCGGTGCTGGCGGTGCCAAAAGCTATTGACCGAGTACGCCACCCGGCCATGGCGGGCCAAGTGCGTCAGGTGCAAGGCTGTGAACCAGGCAGGCGATGTGCCGCCCGGTGCTCCACCGGCCAATGCCGTCGACCCGGCTCCCATCGAGAGTGCAAGTCGGCAAAGAAGCTGAGACTTACATTTGCAAGTGAGCCAGTGTAGGGTGCGAAATACAACCTCGTGACCCAGTGTCCCCGTTGGAGTAGACGCTCGTGGCCTGGTGCCCTGTCGTGATTGCTTCACGGGACACCTATGCACTCGGAGCAATTCATGGCAAGCAAAGCAGAAGCGTCGAAGTCGAAGCCTCAGCCCAAAGGGCCGACGGCTCCTCCTGCGTTCTGCGCCAATCGTCTGATCGAGGTCAACGGCGAAGAGTTCGGTGCTGGTGACGAGATCACTGTTCCATTTCCTGACCTGGCTACCGAAGAGCGGTTCCTCAGTCGGGGCGACATCGGGAAGTTGAGCTGACATGGCATTCATCCACGGCAAGAAGACGGCGGTCTTCCTCGGTGAGTACGACTTCTCCCCTGTCCTTCGAGAGGCCAGCGTCACTGCCTCGGCCAACCCGGTCGATGTCACCACGTTCGCTGATGCTGGCTCAGCCAACCTCAAGGTCTACGGCCAGGGTCTCAGTGACGGTTCGATCTCGATCAGTGGCATGTGGTCCAATAGTGACCTCGACCCTGATGTCGATGCCAGCCGTACTGCGGTGGCCCCTGATGAGCAGGTCAAGGCATGGGAGTTCGCTGGGACCGAGTTCCCCTGCCTCATCGCCAGGAACACCACAGCGACCACAGCGGCCCCCAGTGGCATCCTCGTCCCTGACCTGACTCCTTGCACGATGATCACCGGCCTGGTCGAAAGCTGGAACGCCAGTTCACCAGTGAACGATGTCGTGGCCCTCGATGCCGAGATCATGGGCGCTTCGACCAGTACCAATGTTGTCGGCGGCACACCGATGCTCGGCTACTCCATCTGCCACAACTACGCCGACAGCGACAACACCACGGCCACCTCGACCCCACTGGTGTGGAATAGCGAGTCGGGTGCCAAAACGACCAGCTGGGTTCAGGTCAGTGGCACCAACGCCAATGACTATGGCGCTGTCATCTCTGTGCATGTCCTCGACAACACGATGGACCAGAACGTCGCCATCACGATCCAGCACAACACCGCCGACCCTGGCACCCCCGCCGAGTTCGGGACTGACCTGCTCTGGCCGACCTCTGGTCGGTTGGTTGCAGGTGCGATCGGCTCCAAGTCCGTGGCCTACAACCCCGGCACCAACAACACCGATGGCTACTGGCGGCTGACCTGCACGCCTGCGGCCTCGGCCAGTGGTGAGCTTTCCATCATCGCTGCTGTCTGCATCCTCAACACCCAGCTCTTCACATAGGAGATTCCCAATGGCATTCCAGCATTCCAAGGCGTCGACCTTCACCTACAACAGCGTCTTGCTGGCGGGTGTCGATTCGGTGCAGTTCAGCAACTCGGCCGATCCGGTCGACGTCACCGGCATCGGAGACACGGCCAAGAGCTACATCTCCGGCATCGGTGATCGCAACATCTCCCTCTCGGGCACCGTCGACCCCGCCAGCGGTGAGGCTTCCATCACCATGTGGAATGCCTTCCAGGCTGGTTCGGCCTACACCTTCGCCTACAGCCCTGACGGAACCATCGAGTACGGCGGCGACGGCATCGTCACCCAGTACGACGAGTCGTCCAGCGTGGGCGACAAGGTGACGTGGAGCGCCGAGATCCTCGTGACCACGGCCGTCACCCGAGCCTGATCTCCAAACCCAACCCAGTAGAAAGAGTGTCCATCGTGACCCTACGTTCAAGAATCCTCGAAGCCGACGACATCGGCAAGAAGCTCGTTCACGTTCCCGAGTGGGACGTGGATGTCGAGATCCGCACCATGACCGCTGGCAAGCGCAGCGAGATGATGAAGGCGGCGACCGACGACGATGGCAACATCGACGTGGCTCAGCTCTGGCCGATGATCATCATCGCCACGGCCTACGACCCCGAGACCAACGAGGCGCTGTTCACCAGTGCCGACATCGACGCCCTCAAGGAGAAGTCGGCCGCTGCTGTCGAGATGCTCGGTGGCGAGGCGATGGCCATGTCCGGCATGGGTGGTGACCCGGTTGATGAAGCGGGAAAAGCGTCTTAGAGGACCCCGAGTTCCGGTACCTCTTCGTGCTGGCCGAGAGGCTCGGTCGCACGGTCGAGGAGCTGGTGTGGGGTTCTCCTGCTCACCGGCCCCTGGCGGCTGACGAGATGATGGCCTGGGCTGGCTACGACAAGATCAAGGCGTGGGAGCACGAGCGAGCCGTCAAGAAGGCCAAGCGGTAGGGAGGTGAAGTGTGGCAACCGTTGCAAGTCTTGAAGCTCAGCTGACCATCGAGGTCAGGCAGTTCCAGAGCAACGTCAATGCTGCCGCCCGCACCTTCGAGGACGGTGCCAAGCGCATCGAGCAGGCATCCAGCCGCACCTCCAAGGCCGTCTCCAAGCTCCAGCAGTTCATCGGCCAGGGCATGAAGGCAGCGGTTGGTATCGGCCTCGGCACGATCATGCTCCGTGGTGCGGCCAACATCCGCAACGTGGCCAAGGCAGCTGTCATGGGTGCGGGTCGCATCGAGCAGATGGACGCCGTGCTCGTCCAGATCGGCAAGACAGCAGGCTGGACCGCCAAGGAGATCAGCAACCAAGTCCAGGGCATCAGAGACGCTGGCATCGAGTACGGCATTGCTCAGCGCACCCTTCAGGACTTCATCCGCTATGAGCTGGATGTTGCCAAGGCCACCGACCTGGCTCGGGTGGCGCAGGACGCCGCCGTCCTGTCGAACAGCAACTCCTCGGCCACCCTTGAGCGGCTCATCTACGGCATCAGCACCCAGAACTCGCTGATCCTCAGAAACGCCGGTTTGCAGGTCCAGGCCGGTCAGGCCATGGGCGATTATGCCGACAGCCTCGGTATCGCTCAGGACCAACTCACCGGCAGCCAGCGCACTCAGGCAGTCTTCAATGCGGTGCTCAAAGAGGGCACCCAGATCAACGGTGCTTACGAGACCTCGCTCAAGAACCCAATCAAGCAGCTCGGTTCGCTCAAGCGAGTTCAGGACGATGTCGCCAACAACCTCGGCAAGGCCTTCTACCCGGTGTTGGTATCTGTCGTCAACAACGGACTCACTCCTTTCTGGAAGTCGCTGTCGAAGGCGACCGAGGAAGGGTCTAGCTTCAACCGAGCCATGTCCGACCTGGGGCAGGACGTCGCTGATGTCATCGACACTCTGATCGAGTGGGCGCAAGGGCCGGGTGGCGAAGCCTTTGCAGATATCGCCAGCTCCATCCTTGATATTGCCAAGCAGCTCTCAGTCTTCAGCCTTTTGTTCAAGGAGACTGAGGCGCTCGACAAGGCCCTCGCCGCTACTGCGACCTCCCTCAAGATCATCGCCCAGATTCTGGAACGGATCAGCCCGCTCGTGCAGGGCTGGGTTGTCCTCAAGGTCTTCAACCGGCTCAATAGGACCACGACGGTGCTGGCCGACGGCACCAAAGTGCTCGGGACTCACACCGCTGCACTGACGACTCGGATGGCTGCTCTCTCAGGAAGCCTGCGAGGTGCTGCTGCCTCGGGCACGCTCATGTCCTCGTCGCTGACTGCCATGAAGGGTGCAGCGAGAGGACTGCTCACCAAACTCGCTCCTCTCGCTGCCGCCTGGGCAGCGTTTGAGGTTGGTAAGGGAGTTCTCAGGCTCTTCACGGATGAGACCTGGGACGCAGAAGAGGCGCAGCGTTCGCTGGGCCGGGTCATCGACGGCAACGTCGAGTCGATCAAGGAGTACCAGGACGCAGTCAGGGACTGGCTTACGACGAGCAGCGACTCTTCCTTCAGTGGCAACATCATCGAGCCGGGTGCCTTTGATGTGAGTTGGGACGACTGGATTCCAGGTGAGGAATGGGTCAACAACGCCATCGACGGTCTCTTCGGGACCAGCCTGTTCCAGGAAGGCAAGGCCCTCAACGATGTCTTCGATGAGTGGGCTGACAAAGCCAAGGTCTCTCGCCAGGCCATTGACTCGCTGACCATCTCCTTCCTGGAAGGCAGGACAACGACTGACGAATACCGGGCTACCATCGAGCGGCTCACTGGCCTGGACATGGACGAGAGTGCCATCGCGGCACTCAACAAGCAGGCCAACGCTCTTCGTGACACGTTGCGAGACGACTTTGTTGGTCGGCTGCTGAGCCAGTCGACGGACCTCGCAACCCTGGACTTCGGCCTGCGACAGCTGGATATTGACCCACAGCTTGCAGGGCTGAGAGTCGACCCTCGGCTGCCGCAAGTTGAGCTGTCTGACTCTGGGCGAGTGGCAGCTGAGCAGGCGATCACAGAAGCAATCAATGGCCAGTACCTCTCGTACCAGGATCTGCTTACAGCGCTGGAAGCGACACTGGCGTATGAAGTTGAAAACAAGCGGCTCAGCGAAGAAGCAGCTGCCGCCATCTTGGCGGAGGCTGAGGCAGTTCAGACACTTACCGAAAAGCTGGACGCATCATCGGGTGGCTTCCGTGCGGTGCAGAAGAACCTCGTCGACATAGCAAAGGCTTCACAAGCCTGGGTTGACACCCTCGAAGAAGTTCGCTCAGGGGAGTTGAGTGCAGCGGATGCCACTGGGGCGTTGGTCGCCCAGATGTCGACCCTTGTTGACGCTGCCCTAGCAACTGCTGAGGCACAGGCACAGGCCGCTGAAGGTGGCTATGACGCTGCCAACGCTGAGGCCATCTTCAAGGAAGAAGTCGAACGCTCTATCGGCCCACTCCTTGAAGCAGCAGCGGCGGCTGGTCTTCATGTCGACAAGTTGCGGGCAGTGCTGGAAACCCTCACTGACCTCGATGGCAAAGTTGCCCAGGCGGCAGTGCAGATCAGCTTGAAGGTCGGCGGGGACCTTGACACCCTGAAAGAGTTGCAGTCGTTCCTCATTGACATGAGTACGAGCGATATATTCCCCACCGACTACACCACTGAGATTCGAGCAGTCACCGCCCTTATTGCTTCGCTTGAATCTGCTGGCCAGGCCATCAAGCTCGGCCCTGACGGCGATCGCAGCAGTGGCAGAGCCAAAGCGCCTGAGCCGACCTATGGCGGCATGACGAAGGCGCAATGGGACGAGATAGCCGAGGCCATGGAGCGGGCCAACAACGCCGGTCGTGAGGCCGCTGGTGCCACTTCACAAGGAGTGGGTATCATCGTCGGCGCTCTGCGGGCGCAGAAGACCTACAACGACCTCGTCCAAGATGCTGCCGACCTTCAGGAAGAGCGCAGCAACCTCGTCGGTGGGGAGATCGCTGAGCAGGAGAAGCTCGTCGAGACGCTGAAGGCCAAGGCTGCTGCCATCACTGCTGCCGAGCAGGTCGGCATCGAGAGTGCAGCCAATTCCCTGCGAGGGGCACGCCGCCAGTTCAACGTCGGCCTCATCACTGCTGCCGAGCTGAAGGTGGCCGAGGAGAAGTTGGCCGAGGCCAAGAAGGCAGCTACTGGCCCGACCGCCGAGCTTGAGTCGGCCGAGCAGAAGCTGCTGACAATGAAGGAGCGCCTCCTCACCATCGACGAGCAGATTACCGAGAATGCTTGGGCGCAGGTCGAGGCACAGGCTGCACTGGGAGTCGCCTTCGCTGAGGTTGCTGCCAACGTCGACCTCGTCCGTGAGGCTATGTCCAAGGTCGACCTCTCGAACATCCCCGGTGCGCAGGAGTTCATTGATTCCGTCCAGGCCACCGGTGGTGCAGCAGCGCAGTTCAATGTCGGCGGGCTGGTAGGCCTCACCCGAGGCGATGCCTTCACCCAGATTGCGAAGTCTCTCGGGTTCTCACCGGTCAACCAAGGCGATGCGTTCAACTTGCTCGCACAGCTTGGTATCGTCGGCATCGGCTCTGCGGCCAACCTTGGCTCTACCTTCACCGCTGAGCAAGCGGAGCTGGTCCAGGGGCGCATCGGCAACAACTCGGCCAGCATCACGATCTACGCCGGAATGGGCACCGACCCCACGGCTCTCGGGGACGCGCTCGTTGAAGCCCTGAAGCAGTGGACCGACACCAACGGCCCGATTCCGATCTCTGTCTCCACTGGCCCGACTGCCGGAGCCTCCTGATGGCGTACCCTGCACTCGAAGTAGTCTTCAGCGAGCACAACCCTGCCTCGTGGGACGGGTCAGACTGGAACTTCAGCACGGTCACCGCCGAAGGTTTCACTGAGTACGAGCCGTCCGAGTCTGCGACAGGGGTTCGTATCGACACCGACATCTTCCAGTGGAGCCTTCGTCGTGGGCGCACCGACGAGTTCAGCCAGGTGAGTGCAGGGGTCTTCTCAGCTTCAGTCCACGATGTTGCTCGTGACAATGTGAGTGCTGGCCACTGGTCGCTGTCCGAGATCGACAGCACCTACTCTCACTTTCGACGAGGGAACTCTCTGGACGGCAGCACCAACTTCAGCAACACCCACCTCGGGGCACCAGTTGTTGTCAAGGCTTGGACGTCGGCAGGCGAGGCAAGGACTGTCTTCGTCGGCAAGATCAACTCGTGGAAGACCGTGTACCACGAGCTGAGCCGCAAGAGCATCCAGTTCACTGCAACCGACGGTGTGGCCGACCTGGCCAAGGTTGGTCTGGGCGAAGGTGTCATGCGCAACGCCGACCTTCAGCCAATCGGCCTTGCTGCGTTCGATTACAGCAGCGATGTCTTCACCGCTGCCGGTCATGGCCTCGTGGGTGGTGAGATCGTTGAGCTGACTTCAACCGACCCTTTCAATGGGGCCTTCGCCACTGACACCCCGTACTGGGTGTCATACATCGACGAGGACACATTTAGGCTGCGCCCCTCATTCAACGGCCTACCAGTCGACGGCAATGCCAGTGATCCCACTTCTTTCTCCGTGGGGCAAGTTGTCACCCCGCCGACCTTCCCTGAGCAGCGCTCTGGCGAGCGGGTCGATGCCATCGCCAACTGCATCAACATCATGACCCGTGAGCCAGTGTGGCAAGGCACTGTTGCAGCTGAACGTGGCCACGAAGTCATGCAGGCCAACGATGAGCAGGGCAACGCCTGGGCCATGCTTAATCGGGTAGCCCGTTCTGAGTTCTCTCCCGGCCTCTACGTCACTCGTCAAGGAGCGCTGGCCTTCTACAGTCGGTACTCGACGGCTGTCGCCTCAGACGTCGTCTTCGGCACCACCACCAACGCCAAGATCATCGCCTACGAGGCACCCGATGTCATGGACCGTGTTTACAACCAAGTGACCTTCTACCGCACCGACCCTGACGGAGTGCTGGGTGGTGTTCCCGAGAAGGCCGAGTCGGCAGAGTCGCAGGCGAACTTTGGGATTCGTGAGTTGACTTGGTCGAACCTCTTGAACCGCACCGAGTCCAGCGGCAGCTTGTCCTTGGCCAACATGGCCGCTTTCCTCGTCGACTTCTACTCTCACGACGACGCCGAGGCGCTGGGGGAGTTGTACTTCACGCCGGTCAAGGTCTATGTCGACGCCCTCACGGCCGACGAGCAGCTTGACGTCTTTGAGCTGGACATCGGCCACACGGTCACGATCGAGAATGGCACCGATGACATCGTGCAGACGATCAACTCGATCCAGATGTCCGGCTCTCCCGGCAACGTCTGGGAGATTCAGTTCGGCATGACCAAGTCGTGGAACTTGGCCGATGCTGACTACGCAAGAGTGGGAGAGGCAGCGGCCGGGTATGCGACAATCGGCCCGACTGGCACAGCCAAGGTGGCACCAGGATGAGCACGAAAGAGGTAGATCATGGGTAGCGGCTGGCTTGACTGGCAAGACGACGACGTAATCACCGAGTCGTCCATCCAGGCGTACTTGCAGGATCAGGTGGTGATGGTCTTTGCTGACACCGACGCTGCCGACATCGCAATCGGGGGTGCCAAGGCCGAGGGCATGGTGGTCTACTCGACCGACGAAGAGGCCCTGTACGTGTCGATCAATGGCACCACCGGGTCAGCCAACTGGAAAGAAGCCGCTGGCGGTACCACGCTGTACTTCGGCGGCGTCGGCTCTACCAACTACATCCAGCTCGACGATGCCGGTAACTACTACTCGATCTACTCGGACGACACCGAGTTCGTCCGCATGGATGCCGACACCGGAGTCTCGTTCCTGCCGACCAAACTCCATCTCGGGTCGATCAGCGGGAGCGAATACTTCTTCTGGAGCGCGGCCGGAACGAACTTGGAGACCGCTGACGGCCTCGGCGTGTACGTCTCAGGGGCGACCGTGATGACGTGGGTCCACGACTCGGCGTCCGGTAACCGTGGCTTCACGATGGGCGAATCGAACGACGGCATCTTCTACGAGGCGGCCTCCGAGCAGATGGAGTTTCACGTCAGCAACGGGACTCACGGAACTCCGACGATCCGGTTCAAGAGCGGCGGCATCCACCTCCAGTCAGGTTCGGCCGCGAATCCTGCGGTCAACTTCGGTCTCGAAACAGGAGCGGACGACTACGGCATCTACTACAACTCCGGCGCAGGCGGACTCGTCTCGACGTCGATCAGCGGCACCGAAGTTCTGCGGGTCGGTTCGACCGGAACGATCCCGGTCGTCTCTCCGACCCCGGCTTCCGGCACGTCGTGGGTCGTCGGCACCTTCGGTGAACTTCGGAAGGCGTCGTCCTCGATGCGGTACAAGCGGGCGACCGGTGGCGAGCAGATCCCGCTCGAAGCGGTCGACGCTCTCGCAGACGCAGTGATCGCGTACCGGTACATCGAGGACGAACGACTCGGAGTCGACCGAGAGTTCGTGTCGCTCATCGCGGAGCCAGCCGCGGACGTCGACGGTCGTCTCGTGTTCTGGTCCGACGACCCCGAAACCGGGGAACCTCGACCGGAGGACATCAGCGACCGGACCCTCACTGGTCTCCTCATCCGGTCCGTCGCAGACCTTCGGAAGCGAATTGCTGACGCCGGTATCGCCTAAGCTCCGAACCATGACCCCGCCGAACCAAGAAGACGAAGTACGAGAAGCTGTCCTTCGAGAGTCGATCCTCGCTCCGAACGAGGTCGTCGGGTGGCTCTCACGGAACCACCCGGACTGGCTGGAGACTGCGACGCTCGGAGCGCGGGGCGACAAGCTCGCGAGGATGCTCGTCGAGGAGCGCACGAGCAGCGTCATGGAACCGCCTCGGCCGCTCGGTCACAAGACCTCGAAGCTCGGTGCCCAGGACGAGGCCGGGTCGTGAACTACCGCCCGGAGTCGTCCCGTTCGCTCGCCTGAAGGCGATCGTTGAGGATGACTGAACTCGATCGTGGCGGTCCAGTGTGCAAGTGTGTAAGAATGGCAGTAACTGTTGAGGGCCGACTATGATAAACCGACTGAAGCTCTGGGCTGACCGAGTCTTCCTAGGCGACCATGACGAAGCACTGGCCAGTGAGAAGGCCATCGCCGCTGAAACGCCAAAGCCCATGCCCCCGGCTGAGATCGTCGAAGCCTTCCGTGCAGTAGAGGGCGTTTGATGCACGACGTCGTCATTCACTTGGGACACTGCAACCGCACGAGGGGTGCCACCGGCACGTCGGGCATCTACCAGGGCGAGCGCCGTAGCGAGCAGGCCTTCGTCAAGGCAGTCGGCTACCCCCTGGCCGAAGAGCTTCAGCGCCTCGGGATTGATGGCGTCACCAAGCTTGCCGACGAGTCCCTCCCCCGCTGCGAGGTCTTCGTGGCCCTGCACCAAGACGGCTCGACCAGCTCATCGGCACGAGGATCTTCTGTCGGCTACCCGTCGATCGGCCAGAGTGCCACGCTCGCCAACCTCTGGAAGGCCAACTACGCCCTTCAGGGGTGGCCCTCCGGCTTCAGGGGTGACAACTACACGAAGGCCCTGCGGAACTACTACGGCTTCCGCCGGGTCCACGCCGACGAGAAGTTCCTCGTCGAGCACGGGTTTGCCACCAACGCCACCGACCAGGCGTGGATGTGGGGCAACCTCGACAAGGTCATCCGCTCGCACGTCGACACGCTCACTCAGTGGTTTGGCGTCAACCCGACACCACTACCACCCGCCAGTCAGGAGAACAACATGGGAGTCCGCTACGAAGTCTTCGATGACCCAATCGCCAAGAAGGCGTGGGCCATGTGGGGGCCGATCGACAAGCCCTACGTCGATGTCTACAGCAAGTACGTCGCCGGTGGCGAAATTGTCCCCAAAGGCTGGTACGGAGTCCGTGACGCCGTGGCCGCTGGCACCATGATCCAGGTCGGCTGATGAGCGACTACGTCGTCTCTGCCATCCGCACCGGAGTTCCTGTCGTCATCGGCTGGCTGGTGTTCACGGTCAACAACTGGATCGAGCCGCTCGGGGTCGAGGTCGACACCGAGACTGTCGCAGGTCCGGTCATCGGTGCGCTCATCTGGGGGTACTACCTCCTGGCTCGATGGCTGGAGCAGAAGTACCCGCAGATCAAGTGGCTCGGGGTCTCCTCCACGCCGTCATACGACCGTTGACGACTCCCCAATGTTCCCCGAGCGCCTACGAAGGGCGACCTTCCTCGTAGCTGCGGTTGCAGCATTCGGTGTCGCTGAACACGGGGCACGGTAGTGAGGAACCTACTGACGGCCCTGCTGATCGTGTCGTCGTGGTCGTGGTCGTGGTCGGGTGACACGCTCCGCAAGCTCGATGAAACCAGGAAGCTTACTGAGCATGAGTGAGCTTGTCCGAGCGGCGTACCAGTCCGCTGTCGCCATCACCCTCGTGGGCATGGCCCTGTTCGGGCAACTCACCGAGGCAGTCGACGTTCCTGCCAGCGAGTGGATCACGGCTGGCGCTGGGTTCGTTGGCCTTGTCGCCATCGGTCAGATGGTGCGGGCCATTGCCAAGACCGATTCACAGAAGACCGATGTGATCGAGACCCTTCAGAAACAATTGAAGGCTGTCCATGAGGAGAACCGCTTGCTGCGTGAGGAGATTCACGGCATGCTCAATGCGACGAAGCAGGAAGAGGACTAGTCGTCGGCCAACTCGAACGGGATGAAGGTCTTCGTCTCCAACACGAGTTGCTGCTGCTCTGAGGCCCACGCCAAGCAGATGTTGTAGGTGGGGCTGTCGAGTCTGGCGTAGACATCTCGGTACTCGTCCGACATGCTGACGCTCTTCTCCTTGCGAGCAGTCCGCAGGAAGGCACCCAGGAGCATCCGAGACATCCTCTGGGCGTCAGTCATGGGGCCAAGCCTCTCACAACCCGAAGGACGCCGTCAGCACCTCGCCTGGCACGCTGCCGGGGTCCTCGCCGTCGGGCAGTTCAATCACATGGCAGGAGCGGCCCAGCGCCTCGGTGAGGTGGAAGTTGAGCAACCGGCCTGCATCGTCACCATCACCGAGGGCGTAGTAGGACGAGCACCCAAGCCCGAGCAGGATGCCAACTTGGCGCTCGCTCACTACTGAACCCAGAACAGCTACAGCAGGAATGCCGAGTGACCAGCAGCGCAGGGCGTCAATCGACCCCTCAGTGATGGCAATCCTCGGATGCAGCTTCGCCTTGTGTGCTCCGTAGAGCATCAGCTGCTTGTCGAAGCCTGCCGGGTAGAGGTAGCGAGGCTCGGCCTCGGGGTCAAGGAACCGGCGCACCACCCCGTGGTAGTGCCCACCGAGGGAGCGCAGCGGGATTGTCATGGCGTAGCTCAAGATGTCGTAGCCCAACTCAAACTCTTCGACCACCTCGTCGGTGATGCCTCGCTCGGCCCAGTAGTCGCTCGGCATCTTGAAGCGTTCCAACTCCCGCTCAGAAGTCACGATCATGCCACTGATGTCGATGCGCTCTTCGTCGAGGCGGGCCTGCTGGAGCTTCACCATCTGATCCCGCACCCAACTCGTCGAGATGTCACGAGTTTGCTTTTGGCGCACCAAGGGTTCGTCAGGCGATGGGATGTCGAGCTGCTTGGCGATCTTGCTGATGTGCCCTCCTGCCCCACATGAGAAGCAGGTGAAGACTCCCTTCTTGAAGTTCACGTACATGCTCGGGTTCGAGTCCGCATGGAACACGCACAGGCACTGGGCTTCGCTGCCGCTGATGTTGTCGGGCTGGAGGTACTCCTCGACCCACGATCTGATGTCGCTCACAAGCCCTTCTTCCCTTCGTCGCCCGCTTCGGCCAAGTCTTCGTCAATGAGGTCACGAGCCACGTCGCCACTGATCTCGATCATGCGCCCGGTGTTGGGAGCGAACTCGACGTAGAACATCCCACCATCCTGGCCATGGCGATACTTGGCCAGCTTCATCTTCAGCACCCGTTTCGACTGCTGCACCATGGTCACTACGGCGTCGGCGTCCTGGCCGATTGCGTCAGCGCCTGCCAGTGTCTCGGCTCCTGGTGGGTCACTGCCCCGAGAGGTGTGCCCAGCTCGGTTGAGTTGTGCCATGGCCACGAGGGGGACCTCGTAGCGACGGGCCAATCCCTTCATCTCGGCTGAGAGGTCAGCGATGTGCTGCCAGTCTCGGCTGCCGTCGCCCCCTGAGTTCATCAGGGTGATGTAGTCGACATAGACGATGTGGGGCCGGTTGCGCTCAATCTGGGCAGCGATGGTCGCCGGGCTGACTCGCCCTCTCGACGTGTCGTTGACGAACATCTTGCCCGGTGCTCGGTCGGGCAGCGTCTCGACGAACCGGTGGTAGGCGATGAGGTCGAGAGCCTGAGACCCTTGCATGAGGTCAAGCGCCCTGAACTGCTCGGGGCCGTACTCTCTCGACAAGAAGGTGTGCGCCCTGATGCCGACCTGGGCACGAGACTGCTCCAGAGCGTCGTACTGGACCGTGTAGTTGTGAGCCACCGCCGTACAGGCCATGCGTACCCCAGTCCACGTCTTGCCCTGCCCAAGCCGAGCAGCGATGATCCAAAGGTCGCCGGGCTGAGGCCCACCAGTCCAGAGGTCGAGCGAGGGGAAGCTGGTCGGGATGCCTGCCATGCCTCGCTCCTTGGTCCGCTTCCACCGGGCGCTGACGTCATCGAGCACCGTCTCGTAGTCCCCGATGATCTCGGACTCGTTGGTCCCACCGGTCACCTGGAGCTGGAGCTGCATGACGTCGTGAGCGGCAGTCTCCAGCAGGTCGTCTGATGGCGAGCCGTCCCCGATCATGCCGAGGAGCTTCTCGATCGTGTCACCCATGGACCGCTGGACGTGGGACTCCTTCAGGAGCTTGAGCACCGGCTCGACGTTGTCGACCTTGATGACATCGAAGCTCGGGAACCGATTCTTGAACAGCGGCTTTGGCGGGGTCTCAAGGTGGTTGCGGATGTGGTCCTCGATCCACTTCCACTCCTGCGAGTAGCTGTGGAACCATGAGGCGTCCACCCCTGCGAGTGCTGCTGTCTTGCGGTCGCCACTGCGGATCACGGCGCTGATGAAGGCGATCTCGTCACTGCCTGCCATGGATTCTCCCTTCGCCGGTGAGCGACCCTAGCCGACGAGCACTCGTCATTCCACCATCGTTCAGCGCAATAGCCTTGGCGCAGAGAGTTGCTAGCCTTGAAAGTCATGTAAGTGTGCAAGTGTGCAAGTGAAAGACTTGCAAGTTGAAACGAACCATACTAAATTACTAGTGGAGGTCGGGGGAGGTCCCGGCCGGAAGAAGTCCCTTGAAAACAGAAGAGACGGAGATGGGTCGGTTCCCACGGTTCCAACCAATTCCCTCAGCCCCCACGAGGCCCACCGGTGACCCACTTGGCACCACAGGGCGGGAGGCAGCGGGACACGCAGCCGGTTTGAGGGCTGACCCACTCGAAACAACGACTAAAGACTTCGGGAGCTGGCCATGAGCGCCACTCCCACCCACGGAGCAGGACTGAGTCTGGGCTACGGCCCCTCATAACGGCAACTCCTCCTGCTCCCATGTTCTCGCCTGACCGGGTCGGTCGATGATGGGAGGTTCGATTCCTCCCTCGGGCACGAAAGAGATTCCCGCAAGGAAGGTACCGCAAGTAGCGGTGCGGGACAGGCAGTCGGCCCACCCGGCTGCCGGAATCCGACCGGTCAAAGGAGAAGGACGAAATGGGAATCTGCAAGTGCCACGGATGCAAATCTTGGAAGCGCAAGGTCACTAAGCCGGTGCGCCCACGGAAGTTCCCCAGCGACGCTGCGGTCAGCGCAGGCGTCAAAGCTGGAACGGCGAGGGTCCACGCCAAGTGGGCCAAGGTCTGAGGAGGCCACATGCATAGCAACATCGGCCACGAGCCGATCCGCTTCCCCGAGGGGGGCGGTACAGCCACCCGCTTCAGCGTCAACCCCAACTGGTCACGCCGAGGCGACAACACCAAGTACAAGGAGAAGAAGTGAGCAAGGTCACCTACACCATCAAGGTCCCTGTTGTCACAACGTGGGCCACTGGCGCTGCTCGTGGTACCAGCACTCGGACCTTCGAGATCGTCGAAGACGCCACGGTCCTCGGAG
>Ga0208899_1000749_pt1 | contig 23822 bp, 34 predicted proteins | sample VirMetDEL_Nov_24_FD_184518 | JGI IMG/M metagenome (GOLD analysis project Ga0208899, IMG submission 184518) | Aqueous microbial communities from the Delaware River and Bay under freshwater to marine salinity gradient to study organic matter... | ecosystem: Environmental > Aquatic > Marine >... | reverse complement strand
TTGACGAAGCCTATGACTTTGCAAAAAGAGAATTTGGTGAAATTAATGATTTGTTTAAAAGACAAATCGAAGAAATATTTAATAAGCCTAAAGGTGGAATTACTTCTATTAAAAGAGAACCTAAAGGAGAAGTAATCGAAGCATCTTTCAAACCAGGTATGGATAAAAGAGGTAGAGTGGTTGAAGAGTCACCGAGTCAGGCTTCAGGGATCATGAGTAAAATAGAAGAGTCAGGTAAAAAACTTGAAGGAGCTGCTAATAGAATGGCAGAGATTCAAAAAGAGATTGATGCAATGTATAAACCTAAACCAGATACATCTCCACTAATGGAAAGATTAGGGGGAGGTATTGAGACTTTAAAACAAATGAAACAACCTGGCATGGATCTTGTAACAGGGTTAACTAGAACCTCTGTTAGAAAAATTTTAGATAGAGCAGGAATTAAAGTACCGGATAAAGTAGATCCAATAGAAGTGTTTGAAAAAAACTTCGGTGGTGATGCATTAATGGATGTTAAAGATGTTGCAGAAGAAATGATTGAACTTGAGCGAATGGGTAGATCATTAAAAAGTATGGATGAGATTTTAGAACAGTCTGGTATGTTTAATATTAAAAGAAATCCTGATGCACCAAAAGGACTATCCGATGAAGAAATAGAACGAATTAAAAAAGAAGTTGATCAAGAAAAACAATTAGAAGATTTTGATCCAAAAGATAGACCAAAAAATGCTATGGGTGGATTTCAAAGAACTGGATTTGCGGATGGACCTGAAGATCCTAAAAAGAAAAAAGGAATTATGAAAGTGGTTAAAAAAATTCCTAAAGTAGGAAAAACAGTTGAAGCAGCTACGTCATTATATACTTTAGTAAAAGGTAAAAAGAATCTTCTTAAAAAAATTAAACAATCAGTAGAGGATATATTTACAACAGGAGATCCTAAATATGATGCAGACGTTGCAATAGATAATATGTTTGAAGATCTTGGTGTAGATAGAGATATGTTTGATATAAGGGAAGTTTTAGATGCTTACGGCATGGCATACGATGAATTGAAAAAACCTTTTCTAGCAGGATTAAAAAATAAACCTAAACCGTTTCCTAAAACAGCAGATGATGTAAAAAAAGAAGCTGTGGAAAAATATGGTATTAAACCTGAGAGAGCTGATGAAATTATGAACACTCAGTTTGATGAAAAAAATTTAGATAATATTTTAAATGATGTTGATGAAACATATGGTGTAACTCCAGATATGAAAAAAGAATTAGATGAAATGGCAAAATTAACACCTAAAGCTGCAGAACGTTTTGAATTGAAAATGAAGTATCCAGGTCTTGATGATGATATATTAACAGCAATAGTGGATGATCCAAATCCAGAAAATAAAGCACAAGTGCTTTCAACATTAGATCAATTAATGGAATTACATAGACGAGGTAAATCTCCAGAAGAAGCTGTAGACATAATTAAACAAACAATGTTTAAAGGTAGAAAAGATAATGCTAAAGGCGGACTAAATTATTTGATGGGGATGTAATGAAGATAGGTGATTACAAACAAATGATGGCCTATCTTACTAGACCTGAGCAACCAAAAGAACAATTTGCTAGTGCAGAAACAGATGCTTTAAAAAAAGAACTTAACGAAAAATTAGGACCTGGTGTAATTAAAACACTAGACGAACTACCACCAGTACAAAATCCATTTAAAGATTTTGAAGATAGAAACCCTAGAGAAACTGCAGCTGATGGAGGTCGAGCAAATCTTGCAATAGGTGGTGGTGCTATAGAAGGTGAAGATCTGGGTACACGAGAAGGATTTGCAAAAATTAGAATGGGAAAAGTAGGCACAGATAGGGAAGGACTATTTGGTGTTAGAGCTACAAATGTAAGTGAAGCAGATGAAATCCCTGGAGCTGTAAAGTTTGGTAAAGAACAGGTTTATTTTAATACAAAAGAAGAAGCTGAAAATTTTTTAAAAAACAAAGAAAAATATTTTAAGGCTCCTATTGGAAAAAATAAACTACCAAGCGACGATCCAGCAAGATTAAAAAGAATAGATGATTTTAGAAAAGATTTTGTAAAACAATATGGTAAAGAACCTACAGCTAAATATCTTAGAACTGCTTTAAATGAACAAGCTAGGGTTATTGATATCTATGAAGCAAAATATGGAGCTCTTCCAAAAGGAACTAAAATATCAAATGTTGATACAGATGTTTTTAAAATTTTAAAAGATAAAAAAGTTATTGAAAAATTAGAAGCGGGTAAATTTCCAACAATAACAGACATAACTAGAAATACTAAATTAGATCCAGTTCTTTCTGAAACAAGACTATTAGATCTTGCAGAACAATTAGCAAATACTAAATATGCTAATGTTGCAAAAACTTATTTAGAAAATACAAGTTTAGTAAATCCAGATAGTCCTTTCGGTGGTTCGAAAGGTAAGCGAGCAAGAATTATATTAGAAAATCGCTTTACAAAAGGAATGGGAATTGATGACAAATTATCTAAAATCAGATCAGATATTTTAAAAGAAATATATAAGATAATACCAGATTTAAAATCAAAAGGAATATTATCTGTAGATGAAATATCTGGTTTAACAAGTAGTATGCGAGGTGGTTTTAGTCCTTACCCTATTTTTGGACAAGTAACAAGTTCCGATTTTAATGTAATTAAAAAAGGTGGAACAATAGATAGAACAAAAGGTTTTCTGGAAAGAGCATTAAAAGAATTAGATCCAAAAGATCCTTTGTTTAATGAAAAAAAATTAAAATTACAAAAAGATTATAATGATAAAATATCTTCGTTTGTAAAAGAATCTAACATAGGTAATCCTGCAAAAAAAGTAAAAGCTTTTAAATTATCTTTTGAACCACCTAGTAAAACTGTAAAAAATAAAAAAGTATATAATCAGTTTAAAGATTTGTTTGACGCACATTATGAAAAATATGGATATTCATTTGAAGTACCAGAAGATACAGAATCATTATTAGATATTAGAAATAAATTACAGACTAATGAAGCTTTTAGAAATACTGTTAAAAATAATTTTAATAAATTAATTAATCAAGCAGGTAAGGTAGTAGGTAAAACTGGTGAAATAATAAATAAAACAGGTAAAGCTGGTAAAATAGGGACTGCAGCACTTATAACATCATTAGCTGGAACTACTTTTTCATTAGCAGATGAACAAGTACCTCAATTACCTTCTGACACATATCCTTCAGCTCCTCCATCTGTATTAAATAAAAAAGAAGAAGAAACAAATTTAAGACTTCCACCTGAAGCTGCATTAGCAGGGGTTGCTACAGCTAAATACGGACCACAACTTTTAAAGATATTAAAAAATTTAGGAAGTGTAGGTTTAAGAACAATGGGTTCTCCTCTTGCTTCTTCATTATACGGTGCTTCTGAAATTTTAGATTATGATCCTAAAACTGAATATGGAATCATTGATCCAAGAAATTATAAAGTTCAAGAAGATCCAGATGTTAGAATGGCTGGACTAAGTTTATTGCTTCCAGATATTGCACAAAAAGTTACAGGATCTGCAGCTACAGGTGCTAAAGGATTTTTATCTAAATTAGGTAGATTTGCCTTAAATCCTTATTTTAAAGGAGCAAGGTTATTTACTCCAGTAGGATTAGGAATTGCTGGAGTAGGACAAGCTTATGATTTTTATAAACAGTATCAAGATTTACAAAAACTAAAAGAAGAAGATCCAGAAGCTTATGAAAAATTTAGAAGATCAAGAGTTGATGATGAAATGACTGCACAAGAAATTTCTAGAATAGAAGAGATGGGGAGAGAAGGTGCAATGTATGGTGGCCGTATGAGTTTCGGAGATGGTACAGAAGTTCCAGTTGTAACTGTTGACGATAAAATAGATGAATTAATTTCTTTTTACCAAGATTATTTAAAGCAGGGTGGCAAGATGAATTTTATGACTTTTGCAAAAAAATATATTCCTGAAAATTTTGCAGTAGGTGGCCGTGTAGGTTTTGCAGACGGACCTGAGGATCCTGGTAAAAGAAAATTTATGAAGATTATGGGTGGCCTTGCATCACTACCTATTGTTGGAAGATTTTTTGATGTGGCACAAGTTGCAGAAAAAGCTGCACCTGCTGTAGTCGAGACTTTTAAAAATGCTCCTGCACATTTTATAGGTTTAGTAAATAAAATCAGAGCGCTTGGAAAAATAGTAGATCCAAAAAAATTATTACGTTCTGAACAAGATCGATTTTCAAATGTATATGACTATGGAGACTATAGAATGTTTGAAAGTCCAGATGGACAAGTAGAAATTCAAAAACAAAAATGGATGGCAACAGACTATGGAGATGGACTAGTGTCTGAAGAATATATGTCGTATAATCCAAAAATGCCTAAATTTAATAAAAAGGGTGAAAAAATTCCTGATGAATATGAAGAGGTGTATGAGGAAAATACAAGTTATTCAGATCAATATGGTGAAATGAAAGATGTTCGAGAAGGCATTGAACCAGAAACTATAGATGAAGGAACTTATTCAAAAGAAGAATTAGAACAATTAATAGTAGAGCAAATAGAAGATAGTATTAAAAAGGGCAAGAAGTAATGATCAAACGATTAACCACTACTGTGCCTCCTAAATCAGGACCCACGCCTCAGGGCTTGAATATTAAATATAATACTGTTAAAGTCCTCAAACAATCTGGAGAAAAAATAAATGGCAGACAACATAGACAAAGCGCTTCCAAACGAGCCTAGAAAAGAATTTGAAATTCCTGGAGAAGAGGAGATCAAAGAAACACTTGTAGAAGAAGTAACTGAAGAACAAGAATCCCCTGGACCCGTAGAGATTCAAGAGAATGAAGATGGTTCCGTTGATATTAATTTAGATCCAGGTGCAGCATCTCCTGAAGGTGGTGATGAGCATTATGCTAACTTAGCAGAATTTTTACCAGATGATGTTTTAGGTCGAATGGCTTCTGACTTAAATTCTAAATATCAAGACTATGTATCTTCAAGAAAAGATTGGGAGAAAACTTATACTCAAGGTTTAGATTTATTAGGTTTCAAATACGATCAAAGAACAGAACCGTTTCAAGGTGCATCCGGTGCAACGCATCCAGTTTTAGCAGAAGCAGTTACTCAGTTTCAAGCATTAGCCTATAAAGAATTATTACCAGCAGATGGACCTGTTCGAACACAAGTTCTTGGAATTCCAACTGCAGAAAAAACACAACAAGCAAGTCGTGTAAAAGATTTTATGAATTATCAAATTATGGATCAGATGAAAGAGTATGAACCAGAATTTGATTCTATGTTATTCCATTTACCTTTATCTGGTTCTACTTTTAAAAAAGTATACTACGATGAAGTGGAAGGACGAGCGGTATCTAAGTTCGTTCCTGCAGATGATTTAATTGTTCCGTACACAGCTACCTCATTAGATGATGCGGAAGCAATTATTCATCGTGTAAAAATTTCTGAAAACGAATTAAGAAAACAACAAGTCGCAGGTTTCTATAGAGATGTTGATTTAGCAAAACCTGAAGACAAAGAAACAGACGTTGAGAAAAAAGAAAGAGAATTAGAAGGTATGTCTAAAAGTCGAAACGAAGACATGTACACTCTTTTAGAATGTCACGTCAATTTAGATATTGAAGGATTTGAAGATGCAGATCCTGAAACTGGTGAGCCGTCCGGGATTAAACTTCCTTACATTGTAACTTTAGAAGAAGGATCACGTGAGATTCTTTCTATTAAAAGAAACTATGAAATAGGAGATCCAAAGAAAAATAAAATACAATACTTTGTACATTTCAAATTCTTACCTGGTTTAGGTTTTTATGGTTTTGGTTTGATTCACATGATTGGTGGATTAAGTAGAACTGCAACTTCTGCATTAAGACAATTACTAGATGCTGGAACCCTATCTAATTTACCTGCTGGATTTAAAATGCGTGGTATTAGAATTAGAGATGATGCACAGTCTATTCAACCTGGAGAGTTCAGAGATGTAGATGCTCCTGGTGGTAATTTAAGAGATTCATTTATGATGCTTCCGTTTAAAGAACCAAGTCAAACATTACTTTCATTAATGGGTATTGTTGTTCAAGCAGGTCAACGATTTGCATCAATTGCAGATATGCAAGTTGGTGATGGTAATCAACAAGCAGCAGTAGGAACAACAGTTGCTCTTTTAGAAAGAGGCAGCAGAACTATGTCTGCGATTCACAAAAGAATTTACTCAGCTCTTAAAAATGAATTTAAAATTTTAGCTAGAGTATTCAAGTTATATCTACCACAGGAATATCCTTATGATGTAGTTGGGGGTCAAAGAATGATTAAACAAGCAGACTTTGATGATCGTGTAGATATATTGCCAGTTGCTGACCCTAACATTTTTTCACAGACACAGCGTATCTCACTTGCGCAGACAGAACTCCAACTGGCAACCTCAAATCCGCAAATGCATAACATGTATCAAGCATATAGACATATGTATGAAGCATTGGGTGTAAAAGATATTGACCAAGTGTTAATCAAACCACAACAACCAATGCCAAAAGATCCAGCGTTAGAACATATTGATGCTTTAGGTGGCAGACAATTTCAAGCTTTCCCTGGACAAGATCATCGATCACATATTACAGCGCATTTAAATTTTATGGCAACGAATATGGCAAGAAACAATCCAATGATCATGGCATCATTAGAGAAAAATATTTTTGAACATATTAGTTTGATGGCTCAAGAACAAATTGAATTAGAGTTTGCTCAAGAGTTACAACAAATGCAACAGATGCAAATGATGATGCAACAGAATCCACAGATGGCTCAACAGATACAAATGCAGTTAATGCAGTTGCAACAAAAAGTTGAAGCAAGAAAAGCTCAGTTGATTGCAGACATGATGGAAGAATTTATGAAGGAAGAGAAACAAATTACTTCACAATTTGATAATGATCCAATTGCTAAGTTAAGAGCAAGAGAATTAGACCTTCGAGCACAAGAAAATGCTAGAAAAGAACAAGAGTCTAAGGACAGAATGGACCTTGATCGAATGAAAGCGATGATGAATCAACAAAATCAAGATGAAAAACTTGAACAGAACGAAGAATTAGCAAAATTAAGAGCTGATACATCTATCGAAAAGACAATTCTAAGTAAAACTATTCCAAATGTTGACTCTATGATGAAAAATCAAGGCGGTATGATGCCAAATGTTAAGATAATGCGTGGAGGCAACGACTAACATGAGAAAAAAAATGACAAAATCAGAAAAAAAGGTTAAAAAGGTCATGAGGGAATTCAAAAGAGGTGAATTACCTATTGGTCAGTCAAAGAAAAAAGTAAAATCGCGTAAACAAGCGATCGCAATTGCTTTATCTGAGGCTGGAAAATCAAAAACAAGGAGTTAAAATGGAAAAACTAGATAAAATAGTAGAGATCAGTTCAGAATCAGAAATGAAAACTGAAATTGACCCAAGATCAAGAACATCTGCTAACAGAGCTTACAATGCAATCGCAGTTCCTGAAGAAGTTGAAGTAAGAGGAACTAAAAGAATGCTAAAAGAGAAATCTAAAAAAGCTAAGTGGATCTAACATCATGTTTCCGTGGAGTCTTATAGGCACGGCGTTTAAAACAGGTGCTGAAATTTATAAGAATAAGAAAAAATCTGAAATTATAATGTCAGAAGCACGAATCGTGCATGCTGAAAAGATGAAACGAGGAGAGATTGAGTACAGTGGACAGATTGCTCAAAATCAAAAAAACGACTGGAAGGACGAATTCGTACTTTTAGTATTGACATCCCCTCTGGCTATTTTATTTTATTCCGTATTTGCTGAAGACGAAGAGATACAAGCTAAACTAGATTTATATTTTCAAAAGCTTCAGGAAATGCCCTGGTGGATAGTTTCACTTTGGGTAAGTGTCGTTGCAGCGATTTATGGAATCAAAGCAACAGATTTAATTAAAACTAATGGGAGTAAAAAATAATGAGAAACTATTATAATTTAGGTGGACCAACTTTAAAAGGTGGTCAGAAAAAACTTGATGTTGATGGAGATGGTAAAATCACTGGTAAAGATTTTGCTATGTTAAAAAACAAAAAGAAAAAAACAATGGCTAAAAAACAACCTTCAAAAAGAATGAAGGCAATAGGAATAGCATAATGGGTATTAAAAAGGGCGGAGACAAGTACGGTCAAGTAGGTTCTGAAAATACTGTTACTATACAATCTAAAGCAACTGCTTTTGATAGTGATAAGTATAAAAAAGATAAGCAAAAAAAATCTATGACTTCTGATAAAGCCTATAGAGTAAATTTACGTGGCGGTGGAATATGTAAAAAAGGAATGAACAAAAAAGCAAGAGGAGCAAATTCATAATGTCTAAATTTTATAAAAATTTTGAATATGTAAAAAAAGGTCCTAGCGAAACTAAAAAAACATTTATAGTTGATCCTAAAGAAGGCGTTAAAACTATAAGTGATTATGCAAAGGATAAAGACTTTCCTGCTAAAGTAATAAGAACTTTAAATTCAAAAGGTGGATCAACTTCTAAATATCATACAACTAAAGAAGGTAAAAAAGCTAAAAAAGGTTTATGGTATAATATTGCTATGAAAAGAAAACGTGGTGAGAAGATGAGAAAAAAAGGTGCTAAAGGTGCACCTACAGAAGCTGCTATTAAAAAATCACAATCATAAAAATGAGAAGATATTTTCAAAAAGGATCACCTAAAATTTATGATCAATTAGAACATAAAGTTCCTTATCCACATGGTCAAAGAGTTGAATTAGCTAGAGGAAGTAAATCTCCAGCATGGCAACGTAAAGAAGGTAAATCTGAATCCGGAGGCCTGAACCGAAAAGGCGTTGCATCTTATAGAGCAGCGAATCCGGGATCAAAATTAAAAACAGCGGTTACTACTAAACCATCAAAATTAAAAGCAGGTTCTAAAGCTGCAAAACGTAGAAAGAGCTTTTGCGCGAGAATGTCTGGAATGAAGAAAAGATTGACTTCAGCTAAGACTGCAAGAGACCCTAATTCAAGAATTAATAAGTCACTTAGAAAGTGGAATTGCTAATGTTTGACAAGATAATGTTTAAGCTCTGTGACTTGATAGATAATTTCTTTTGTGCTATAGATAAAGGCTATGAGAGACTCAAAAACAATAGAATCTTTTCTAAAAGAAAAAGAACTAAAAGATAAACAAAAAAACTTATTTACAAACCTTCGTAAAGAAGTTGAGACCGGTGCGAATGGCACTCAAAAATACGTAATCAAGAAAGGTGAAAATAAAGGTAAAATAGCTGATGTTAAGTGAAGAATTAACTATAATAAATAAAATCCAAAAATACTTAAAAGAAAACTATCAAAATATTGGGGATGCCATGATCGCTGGAGGCATTGACAATATGGAAAAATATAAGTATATGATGGGACAGGCACATGCCTATTTAAAAATATCTCAGGAAATCTCTAACCTGCTAGAACCAAAGGAGCAAAAAAATGATACTGAAAGAGAAAGCAACGTCGTCGACTTCGGACAAACCCGAAATTAAAACGGCACTATTAGATAAATACGAAGATATCCACAAAGAAGAAGTTGATGGATATGAACGTTTAAAAACAAAAGAATCCGACAAATTACCTAGACCTACTGGATGGAGATTAGTTGTACTTCCTTTTAAGATGAAGGAAAAAACTAAAGGTGGATTATATCTTGGACAAGAAACTTTAGAAAGACAACAAGTAGGATCTACTTGTGGTTTAGTTCTTGCGATGGGTCCACAATGTTATGACAAAGAAAAATTTCCTGAAGGTCCTTGGTGTAAAAAAGGCGACTGGGTAATTTTTGCAAGATATGCTGGATCAAGAATCCAGATCGATGGCGGGGAAGTAAGAATGCTAAATGACGATGAAGTGTTAGCAACCATTGATAATCCCGAAGATATACTTCATCAATATTAACATAGGAGAAAACTATGCCTGACGTAGAACAAAGTAAAATGGTAGACATTGATACATCTGGTCCTGGTGCAGACGTTGAATTAGAAAACGATCAACCAGAAGAAAACACAGAAGTAGAAACAGCTGCTGAAGAAACGTCAACTGAACAAGTTGAAGCGAAAGAAGAGCCGAAAGAATTAGAGAAAGAACAAGATAAAGAAATTGAACAGTACAGTGAATCTGTACAAAGAAGAATAGCTAAACTAACTCATAAGTGGAGAGAAGCTGAGAGACAAAAAGATGAAGCTGCAGAATTTGCAAGAGCGCAAATTAAATTAAGAGAAATGGCTGAACAAAAAATCTCGAAGCTAGAACCCGGATTCATGAAGTCTACAGAAGATTCTATTGTATCTGGTCTACAAGCAGCACAAGCTAAACTAGCTGCAGCAAGAGAAGCAAATGATCTTGGAGCAGAAGCAGAAGCTTTAACTGCAATCTCTGAGTTAGGTTATAAAAAAGCTAAACTTGAGGAAACTAAAATTGCTCAAGAAGAGTTTAAATCTAAACAAGCTAAAGAGGTTAAAACTCCTGAAATCAATTTAAATAGACAAACAGCGGCACAAGGAACACCTGATCCTAAAGCTGAATCATGGGCTAGTAGAAACACATGGTTTGGTCAAGATACAGCTATGACCTATACTGCGTTTGATTTACACAAGAAATTGACTGAACAGGAAGGTTATGACCCATCTAGTGACGAATATTATTCTGAAATAGATAAGAGAATAAGACTTGAATTCCCCCATAAATTTGCTACAACTAAGAGCAGTGGGGAAACGACCAAACCCGTACAAACAGTAGCTTCAGCGAAGCGAAGTACAAATACTGGTCGCAAGACTGTGAGGCTCACACCATCACAGGTAGCTATCGCTAAAAAATTAGGTGTGCCACTAGAAGAATATGCGAAACAACTAAAAATCACGAAGGAGGTATAAGCATATGAGTAACGAAAATGAAACAAGAACCTCGCGTGCGAGTCAGACTCGAGAAAAAGAAACTCGAAAAAAAGTTTGGACTCCACCATCATCTTTAGATGCACCCCCTGCGCCAACAGGTTTTCAGCACAGGTGGATAAGAGTAGAGTCTATGGGATTCCAGGATACTAAAAATTTAGCTGGAAGACTTAGATCAGGATACGAATTAGTGAGAGCTGATGAATATCCAGATACGGATTATCCAATTGTTGAAGACGGCAAATACAAGGGAGTGATCGGAGTTGGTGGACTTGTGCTGGCAAGGGTACCGGAAGAGATCGCAAAACAACGTCATGACTATTATGTTAAACAAGGTCAAGATAACGTTGAGGCAGTAGACAACGATCTTATGAAGGAACAGCATCCAAGTATGCCGATCAATATTGATCGACAGACTCGTGTAACCTTCGGTGGCTCAAAGAAATCCTAAAAGAATTCTTAAACCATCAGAGGATAAACTAAACTAAAATGTCTATAAGGAGGACACAACTATGGCAAATAAAGACGCCGCTTTCGGTTTGAAAGCAATAGGAAAAGTTGGTCAGAATAGAGACAACCAAGGTTTATCCGAGTACAGCATTGCTGCAAGTTCATCTGCGATCTATCAATGGGATCCAGTGAAAACTTCAGGCGGCTACTTATTAGTAGCAGGCGCAGGCGGCAATCTGAGAGGATCACTTAACGGTGTTTTTTATACTGACGCTTCAACTAGCAAGCCAACGTGGGCTAACCACTTAGCAGCTAGTAATACAGCAACTGACATTGTTGGTTTTGTATCTGACGACCCTTACGAAAGGTTCGAGATTCAATCAAACAATGCTGGTGCTTCAGCAGTAACTGATGTAGGTAAAACTGCAGATCTTGTTTACGCAGCAGGATCTTCACCTGACTATATCTCAAAAGTAGAGTTAAATAATGCTACTTTAAACACTACTGCTCAACAATTAAAAATCATGGGAATCTCTAAAGATCCAGACAATAGCGATGTAGCATCTGCTAATGTTAACTGGGTTGTAGTTATAGCTGAACATGAATTAACAGTAGCAACTGGTACGTAATAGGAGGATAAATTATGGCGATATCACGAGGACAACTAGTTAAAGAACTAGAGCCAGGTTTGAATGCCCTATTCGGCTTGGAATATAAACGTTATGAGAATCAGCATGCTGAAATCTACACTAGCGAATCTTCAGACAGAGCGTTTGAAGAAGAAGTTATGTTATCAGGTTTCGCGAATGCTCAGGTTAAACCAGAAGGATCAGGTGTAACTTTTGACAATGCTCAAGAGACTTACACTGCAAGATATACACACGAAACTGTGGCTCTTGCCTTCTCAATAACTGAAGAAGCAATCGAGGACAACTTGTATGACAGACTTGCTAGTAGATATACTAAAGCATTAGCTAGATCTATGGCGAACACAAAACAAGTAAAAGCTGTAAATCCATTAATTAATGGATTCGGTACTTTCACATCAGGTGACGGTGTTGCATTATTTAGTGTATCACACCCAACTATTGCTGGAACTGTAGCGAACACTTTAACTACAGCAGCTGACTTGAACGAAACTTCACTAGAGCAATCTTTAATCGATATTGCTGCAATGACAGACGAAAGAGGTCTAAAAATTGCTGCAAGAGGTGTTAAGATGATTGTTCCACCTGAACTTCAGTTCACAGCTGAGAGATTGATGAAATCTCAAGGTAGAGTGGGAACAGCTGATAATGACATCAACGCAATCGTTTCTATGGGAATGGTTCCTCAAGGTTACAGAGTGAACAATTTCTTAACTGATCCAGATGCGTTCTACATTATCACTGACGTGCCGAATGGTATGAAGTACTTTGACAGAGCGTCTATCAAGACTGCAATGGAAGGTGACTTTGATACAGGTAATGTAAGATACAAAGCTAGAGAAAGATACTCATTTGGTGTATCTGACTATAGAGGTATTTTTGCATCACCAGGTGCATAATAATTAGAAATTTTGAGGCGGGACACAATCCCGCCTCATTATGAATATAGAAAGAGAAAACCATGTATAAATACTTAATTAAAATATTTACAAAAAAACTTCAAACTGAGTTTGAAATTGAAAGCTATAAAGAGATAAATAATGCGGATGAGCTAAATAAACCCATCATTGACTTCTTAGGAAAATCTGATATAAAATGGGAACAAAATGACTTACAGTATCACGGTGCTGGAAGTGATTTTTATATAACCTATGAGGAGGTTACAAATGGCTCAGGACAACATGGTATTGTTCGCGAAGAAACTGAAACTCGAATCTAGATGGAACGAGCTGTTTCTTGAAAATAAGGGACAAATAACGCCAGAAATGTCTGTTCTAGGTGATGAGATCAAAAGAGTAATTAGATCTATCATTAGAGAACAGGAAGCGAAAGTTCAAGTCAATGAAAAAGATTACGAAGTACATCTTTTCGCTGGTTAATAAAAACTTGACAAATCGCTGTAAGTAGAGTTTTCCATAGGGATTTCTTGCACTTTTTTTAATTTCATTATATAAAATAACTACTATACAAAATAAATTGATATAGACGAGTATAGTCGATAGCCTAAAAACTATATCAATGTAATTAGGAGGATAAAACTATGGCAACAACTACATTTCAAGGTGTCGTTAGATCAAATGGCGGTGCTGGAAAAGGTAACTCAACACCAAGTGTTGTAACAATGTCTGAAGTAATCTCTTTTAACGCTGCAGGTTCAAACGTAGCAGTTAGAATTGGTACATCAGCAACAGCAGGTAATACTTTTAAATTACCTATCGGAGCAGTTCCAATTGCATTTTCAGTAGTAGCAGCATCAACAGGTGCAGGTTCTACTTGTGATATTGGATCATCAGCTGACCCAGATGGTTTCTTTAATGAAATCGCATCAGTAACTAAAGGAACTCTTAAGGGAGCAGATGGTGCTTTAGTAGTACCAGCAGGTATTACTGCAATCACTGAAGTTACTGCTTCAGCAGGAGCAACTGCAGGTACTGGAACTGTTACAGGTGTATTTACTTACACAGTAGCTGACTCTGGCGCAGAGAGTAACTAATAAATAATTTGTTGTGGGCCTTCGGGCCCACATAAATTTAACGGAGATTAAAATATGAAATCAGATGTAAAAGCAATAAGACAAACTGTTGGAAGTACTGGAGTTATTTTTGCTGGAAGAACAAGATTAAGAGGTATTATTATTGAATCAACTGATGCTACAACAGCAGGTTCAGTTGTATTACAAGATAACACTGATAGTACAACTTTATTTTCTGCAGGTGTTCCAGCAGGAGATGTTTTTTCATTTAACATGCCTGAAGATGGAATCTTGTTTCCAGGTGGAATGAAAAGTTCAACTTTAACACTAGCGAATTTAACTGTATTAATAGACAAGTAGGAGGCTAAATGGCTAATACTACTTCGGGTACAACTACATTCGATAAAACTTTTTCTATAGATGAAATTATAGAAGAAGCTTACGAACGAATTGGTATGCAAGGAGTTTCTGGTAATCAATTAAGATTAGCCAGACGTTCTTTAAATATCATGTTTCAAGAATGGGGAAACAGAGGACTTCATTATTGGGAAGTTGCAAATAATTCAATTACATTAGTTAATGGTCAAGCTGTATATACAATGTACAGATCAACTTCTGATGGTACTTCAGATGCAACAGCAGTATATGGTGTAGATGATGTATTAGAAGCATCTTATAGAAATTCATCTAGCGTAGACACTCCACTTACAAAAATTAATAGATCCACTTATCAAGCACTTTCTAATAAGTCTGATACAGGTCAACCAACTCAATATTTTGTACAAAGATTTATAGATAAAGTAACTATTACTTTATATTTAACACCAGGCACATCTGAAGCCGGAAACTATCTTAATTATTATTACGTAAAAAGAATTCAAGATGTTGGAGACTATACTAATGCAACTGATGTACCTTACAGATTTGTACCTTGTATGGCTTCTGGATTAGCATTTTATTTATCACAAAAATTTAATCCACAAATAACTCAACAGATGAAATTATTATATGAAGATGAATTACAAAGAGCTTTACAAGAAGATGGTTCTTCTTCAAGTTCTTTTATAACACCAAAAACTTATTACCCAAATATTTAATATGGCAAAACTATCTAGAGGAAAATACGCACAAGCAATATCAGACAGATCAGGTATGGCATTTCCTTATCAAGAGATGGTTAAAGAATGGAATGGTTCTTTTGTACATGTATCTGAATTTGAACCTAAACAGCCGCAGTTAGAACCGACTAGATTTACAGGAGATCCACAAGGACTAATGAATGCTAGACCTGCAAGAACTGAACCTGCTACAGAAAATTTATTACCTAGTGATCCATTTAGTTTAACTTCAGGATCTGCAACAGTAATTGTTACAGAACCTAGTCATGGTAGAAGTAATGGTAGTACAGTTTGTTTTAGAAATGTTGATGGAAGTCCAGGAGGATTAGCATATACAGTGTTTGAAAATGCTTCAGGATTTGTTATAACAGTTATTAATACAAATAGTTATAGTTTTAATTGTGGAAGCAACGCAACTGTAACGGAAAATTCAGGAGGAATGTTTGCGACCGCTGGTCCAGTAACATTAACACCATAATGGCAGGATTTACATATACAACATTAACAACTGCAATTCAAAATTATACTGAAGTAGATAGTAATGTTTTAACTTCTACTGTTACAGATGAAATTATTGAAAATGCAGAGTTTAGAATTTTAAGAGATGTACCAATTGATGCTTATAAAAAACAATCCGTTGGTAATTTAGTTACTGGTCAAACAACAATAAATGTACCTGCTAAAACTTTATTTGTAAAAGGCGTACAAGTTTATGATTCTACTTCTGTTGCTACAGGAAACAATACTTGGTTAGAAAAAAAAGATGAATCTTATTTACAAGAATATTCACCAGCAGAGACATCAACTGGTATGCCAAAATATTACGCTATGTTTGGTGGAGCAACTGGGGTAACAGACACCACTTCAGGAAGATTATTCTTGGCTCCAGCACCGGATACTACATATAAATTTAAGATACATTATGAGGCTATTCCTGATGGATTATCTGGCTCAAATGCAACGACTTATATAAGCCAATATTTTCCAAATGGCTTACTATATGCATGTTTAGTGGAAGCATATGGATATTTAAAAGGTCCAATTGATATGTTGACACTATATGAAAATAAGTATAAACAGGAAGTTGAGAAGTTTGCTGCAGAGCAACTTGGTAGACGTAAGAGGGACGATTACACAGATGGTACTGTACGTATTCCAATACCTTCACCGTCACCGTAAAATAGGAGATAAATTATTATGGCAATTAGTTCGGCAATTTGCAACAGTTTCAAACAAGAAATTTTAGTTGCAACACACGATTTCACTTCATCAACAGGTGATACATTTAAACTTGCTCTTTATACAAGTTCAGCAACTTTAGGAGCTTCAACAACTGTATATAATGCTACAAATGAAATTACAAATGATGCGGGTTCTGCTTACGTTGCAGGTGGTCAAAACTTAACAAGTACAACTCCTGTTTTAGATTCTTCAACTGCAGTTTGTGACTTCAACGATATTTCTTGGACATCTGCTTCATTTACTGCAAATGGATGTTTAATTTATAACTCATCAAAATCTAATAAAGCAGTTTGTGCAATTGCTTTTGGTTCAGACAAAACTGTAACGACTGGAACTTTTACAATTCAGTTTCCAAACGCAGACGCAAGCAACGCAATAGTTCGTATAGCATAGGGAGGCCTTCCTTATGGCAAACACCTGGAATGAAACCGGCACAACCTGGGACACAGGTCGTTGGGGAACCACTGATTCTATTAGAACAGGTTGGGGTGCTAAATCTTGGAATGATGGTGCTTGGGATAATCTTGGAGATGAAACTGTTTCTTTAACAGGTGTTTCACTTACATCAAATGTTGGAACTGTAGTAGCTTTTCCTGAACAAGGTTGGGGAAGAGATACTTGGGGATTTGAAGATTGGGGTGATAGTTCTTTAACTTTAACTTTAACAGGTTTATCAACTACATCAAACGTTGGATCATTAGAGGCTTATAACGAAGTTGGTTGGGGTCATGATGGTTGGGGTGAAGAAGCTTGGGGACAAGCTAATGACTTTGCAATAGTTTTAACAGGAGTATCTTCAACTTCTTCTACAGGAACATTAAATCCTGCAGATGTAATGGGACTCACAGGAGTTTTTTCAAATTCTACAACAGGTTCTCCGGATATTGTTGTTGATTTTACAGGAACACTTACAGGACAAGAAGCAACTACATCTGTTGGCTCTTTATCTCCCGCTGACGTAGTAGGTATAACTGGACAATCTGCAACTACATCTACAGGTACATTAAACCCTGCGGATGTAATGGGTATATCAGGTGTAAGTGCAACAGTATCTGAAGGTGAAATAATAATTTCTACAAATCCAGTTGTTGATTTAATAGGTGTACAATCAACTAGTTCTACAGGAGCATTGAACCCTGCAGACGTAATGGGTATATCTGGAGTATCTGCTACAATTAATGTAGGCTCTATAACAAATGTAATTAATACTATTACTGACCTTACAGGACAACAAAGCACTGCTTCAGTGGCTATTTTTGGAACATCAAATGGGTTTGGAATACAAGCGTTTGAACCTGTTGACACTGGCTCAAATTCATCGTATACAGATGTTGCAACAGGATCAAATACAATATATACTGACGCTGCATAGGAGAAAAAATTATGGCATCAACTTATACTAATTTAGGTATCGAGCTTCAAGCAACTGGTGAAAACGCTGGAACTTGGGGAACAAAAACTAATACAAATTTAGAACTTATTGAACAAATTTTAGGTGGCTTTAGTCAGCAGTCAATTGCTGGTGGAGCGCAAACAACTCCTTTAAGTATTTCTGATGGAGCTTTAGGTGCAACTGCTGCACACAGAATGATTGAGTTTACAGGTACAATCACTGGAAATCAAATAGTAACTATTCCAATTGATGTTCAAACTTTTTATTTTTTAAGAAATTCAACTTCAGGAGCTTTTACTGTTGAGTTTAAATATGCTTCTGGTTCAGGTTCAACTGTAACTTTTGCAACTACAAACAAAGGTGATAAAATTGTTTTTGCTGCAGCTAACGATGGCACAAATCCTGACATTAAAGAAATACCTTTTATAGGTGCAGTTGTAGATGATACGACTCCACAATTAGGTGGACAATTAGATGTCAATGGAAATGCTCTTGGTGATGGTACTTTAGAATTATTAAAATTTTTAGAAACTGGATCTGCAGTTAATGAGTTTACAGTAGCTAACGCAGCTACAGGAAGTGGTCCCACTCTTTCTGCAACAGGAGATGACTCAAACGTAGATATTAATATTAATCCAAAAGGAACTGGAGTTCTAAAATCAGGATCATCTGCAGTTAAAATTGCAGGTAAAGAAACTATCTGGGTTCCTGCCTCTGCTATGTATGGGGCAACAACAAACCCAGCAGATGCACAACAAGTTGAAACAACAGCAACAAGACCCGACATGAAAGTATTAGATTTTGATGCATCTACAGATGAATTTGCACAATTTTCAATAGCTATGCCAAAATCATGGAATGAAGGAACTTTAACTTATCAAGTATATTGGACACCTGGTTCTACAGATACAGGTGATTGTATTTTTGGATTACAAGCCGTTGCGTGTGCAGATGGAGATACGATTGATGTTGCATATGGAACTGCCATTAATGTTACAGATGCTGGAATAGGAACAGTTGAAGATCAACAAATTTCATCTGAAAGTGGAGCTCTTACAGTTGCGGGATCTCCTGCAGCAGGTGAGTTAACATATTTTCAATTATTTAGAGACGCAGATGCTGGTGGAGATACTTTTTCAGCCGACGCAAGAGTGCTTGGAATTAAAATATTCTTTACTACTGATGCGGCTAACGACGCATAAGGAATTTAGATATGAGAGATATAAAAAATAAACTTACATCAGGTAAGAGCACAAAAACCATACAAAGAAGAAAAGGTAAAATGTTTGGTTACCAAGTCTTAGGATTTGGATCAGGTGGAGTAGCCGCTGCATTTATATGTGCATCTGGTGGAACAGAAACAACTTCAGGTAATTTTAAAATTCATACTTTTACAGGCCCTGGAACTTTTACAGTAAACGCTGTAGGTAATGCAGCTGGATCAGAAACAGTGGATTACTTAGTAGTAGCTGGTGGTGGAGGCGGTGGAGGTTCTAATCTTGGAGTAACTCAAAGTTCAAGAGGGTCCGGCGGCGGAGGCGCAGGAGGGTATCGAGAATCTTCTGGTGCTGCTTCGGGTTGCTATACAGTATCTCCTTTAGGTGCATGTGTTGCTGCTTTACCAGTATCAGTACAAGGTTATCCAATCACTGTTGGAAATGGTGGAGGAGCAGGAAGTGGTGGGCCAGGCGGAAAAGGTAATGATTCAACTTTTTCAACTATTACATCAACTGGTGGTGGAGGGGGAATATCAGGAGATGGGACAGGTGGAGCGGGAGCAAATGGACAACCTGGAGGATCTGGAGGAGGAATGGGAGCAACTGGACCAACTCCAAGAAGTCAAGGCGTTGGAAATCAACCACCTACAAGTCCACCTCAAGGAAATCCTGGAGGACCTCCAAGAGCTTCTGGAGATTTTGCTGCTGGATCAGGTGGTGGAGGAGCTACGCAAGCAGCACCTAATAGTTGTGGACAATCGGCTACAGGAGCCACGTCGCAAATTAATGGTAGTCCAGTAGTAAGATCACAAGGAGGACAAGGAGGCGCTTGGAGTTATGATAGTCCATATCCTATTGCTCCATTAGCAGAAACACCTGGTCCAGCTAATTCTGGATGGGGTGGTGGCGGTGGCCAAACAGGTCCACTTCCTCAAACTTCATGGAATGGAACAGCAGGAGGAGCAGGAGGATCTGGAATTGTAATTATTAGATATAAATATCAATAAGGAATAAATATTATGGCAAGCTTTGCAAAAATAAATGACGACAATGAAGTTTTAGCAGTTTTAACACTTGACAATGAAAACTGTGTAAACTCTGAAGGAGTTGAAACAGAATCAGTAGGTCAACAGTGGTTAGAAACACATAATAATTGGCCTGCAGATAAATGGATTCAAACTTCATATAATACAATTAACAATACACATACATTAGGTGGAACTGCTTTTAGAGGAAATTATGCAAGTATTGGTTTTACTTGGGATTCAAGCAATAATATTTTTTGGCCACCAAAACCATATCCATCCTGGGTAAAAAATACAACGACAGCAAGTTGGGAAGCACCTGTTGCTAAACCTGCGTTAACAGCAGAACAAAATGCTCAAAACACAAAACCAGACGCAGCCACACCTTCTAGTCATATGTGGGGTTATCATTGGAATGAAGACACTCAATCTTGGGACTTGACAGATTCTATGGCATAATTTATATTTTGTGGTGGTATGCAAAAGAAAGTATTAAGTGAACAAGCGTTGTATTTTGGCGATGTAAAAATGCCAAAGCATTGGGAGATTGATAGCAACGATTTAAGTGGCTATATTCTTCAATCTAACATTAGAAATTCTGAATTTTTATTTTCTAAAACTTGGGATAAATTAAACACATACATAAGAGAACATATTAATCTTAAATATAAAATTAGTTTGATAAATAAAAATACATGGGGAAACATTTACAAACCCACTGAAACAACAATCCCTTTAAAAAATATTAATCCAATTGATCTTAGAAACTCACCTGACTTTACTTTACTTTATGGTGTTAAAGTAGAGGACTGCACTGTTCGAATATATTATGAAGATAATAGACGTAAAGGTAGGTTTTGGGATATGCCATTAATAAATAATCAATTTATTATGTTCCCATCTACAAATATGTATATTATTAAAAATAATCAGAAAGATAGTTTGAACTTTGTTCAAACAATAACATATGAATATATCTAATTTTTATTGGTATTTTCCTTCTGCTCTCACTCCTAGATTTTGTGATGAAGTAATTAAATATGCTAAGTCACAAAAAGAAACAATGGGTTTGACAGGTGGTTATGGAGATAAAAAATTAAATAGAGAAGAAATTAAAAATTTACAGAAGAAAAGAAAATCTGATTTAGTATGGTTAAATGATAATTGGATATATAAAGAATTACATCCGTATGTGCGTGAAGCTAATAAAAATGCTGGTTGGAATTATGATTGGGAAAGAAGTGAATCTTGTCAATTTACAAAATACAAATTAAATCAATACTACGATTGGCATTGTGATAGTTGGGATAAACCTTACAATAAACCAAATCACCCTGAACACGGTTTAATAAGAAAATTATCCATGACCTGTCAATTAACAGATGGTTCAGAATATAGTGGTGGAGAACTAGAGTTTGATTTTAGAAACTACGATCCACATATGCGAGATGAATCAAAACATAGAATACAATGTAAAGAAATATTACCAAAAGGATCTATCATTGTGTTTCCTTCGTTTGTTTGGCATAGAGTTAAACCAGTAACTAATGGCACAAGATATAGTCTTGTTGTTTGGAATTTAGGAAAACCTTTTAGATAATGAATAAAAATAATTATTTTAACACAGCTATCTGGACAGAACAGAAAACAGAGTTTGTAAAATCTTTAAACAGTGCTTCCAATAAATATATTAAAGAAGCAAGAAAAAGAAATAAAGATCATATAAAAAAGCATGGTGATTTTTTTGCATCTTACCATTCAACACCATTGACACATGATAACGACTTTTTAGATTTTAGAAATTACATTGGTGAAAAATCTTGGGAATATTTAGATCACCAAGGTTATGATATGTCACAATACACAACTATGTTTAGTGAGTTGTGGGTACAAGAGTTTTCTAAAAAAGGTGGTGGTCATCACTCTGCACATATACATTGGAATCAACATGTATCAGGGTTTTATTTTTTAAAGTGTAGTGATAAAACATCATATCCAATCTTTCACGAACCAAGAACTGGAGCACGCGCAACTAAATTAAAAATGAAAGATAATAAAGGTGTTTGGGGTGGCACAGAACTAATTCATTTTAGACCTAAACCAGGTACATTAATTATATTTCCTGGTTATCTAGAACATGAGTTTGCAGTAGATTATGGTTTAGAACCATTTAGATTCATACACTGGAACCTACAAGCTGTACCAAAAGAAATGGTAAAAGATGTATAATATTTTTAGTTCTTATTTAGATGAAAATTTATTTTCTTTAGATAATAAAAAAATAAAAAAAGAAATATTAAAAATAAAAACTAAAGATAAAGGAAGAATTTTAAGTAACTATGGTGGATGGCAAAGTCAAAGTTTTGAAGAAGCAAATAAAAATTTTATAAATTTATTTAATAAGATAAATTGTTCTGTAGAAGAAATAGAAAAACAATTAGGTTTAGAAAAAAAATTATCTTTAGATAATTATTGGTGCAATATAAATTATTTTGGTTGTTTTAACAAACCACACAATCACCCTGGAGCTGTAGTATCAGGAGTATATTATGTAAGCACTCCAAAAAATTCAGGTAATATTGTTTTTCAACAGTTTAGATCGGACATTGATACAACATACACATCTGTAAAAAACTACAATCAATATAATTCTACAAAATGGACTATCGTGCCTAAAGAAAATTTGTGTGTTTTATTTCCATCCTATTTACTTCATTACGTTGAACCTAATTTAAATAAAAAAGAAAGGATTAGTATTAGTTTTAATTATGGATTTTAAAAAAAATAAATATGCAATAATAAAAGAAGCTATATCAAAAGATTTAGCAACATTTTGTATGAATTATATTCTTATGAAGAAACAAGTTTATGATACTTGTATAAATGCAAGATATATTTCACCTTTTGAAAAAATACTTGGTTTTTATGAAGAAGAAGATGACCAAATTCCTAATAGCTATTCATTTTATTCTGATATAGCCATGGAAACATTAATGTTAAAATGTCAATCTATAATGGAAAAAAATACAAAACTAAAATTATATCCAGCTTATTCTTATGGTAGAGTTTATAAAAAAGGTGATATTTTAAAAAGACACAAAGATAGATTTAGTTGTGAGATATCTACTACTATGAATTTAGGTGGTGATGATTGGCCAATCTATTTAGAACCATCTGGAAAAGAAGGTAAAAAAGGTGTCAAAGTAGATTTAAAACCAGGAGATATGTTAATTTATAGAGGTTGTGAATTAGAACATTGGAGAAATAAATTTACAGGTAAAGAGTGTGTGCAAGTTTTCTTGCATTATAACAATCGTAAAACCCTGGGGGCGGAGAATAATATGTTTGACAAGCGTCCACATTTAGGTCTTCCACAATGGTTTAAAAAGTGATATCTTTTTAAAACGGGAGCTGTGTTACCACCACATACCGCACAGCTCCCTTGATATGCCTTTTGAATTAGAATATAATACTACCAAAAAACTAAAAACTATATATAAGTAGGGGTTATGCTACAAAAAATAGGTTTTCAACCAGGATTTAATAAACAGATCACTGAAACTACTGCTGAGGGGCAGTGGGTAGGAGGTGATAATGTACGTTTTAGATATGGTACACCTGAAAAGATAGGTGGCTGGGCACAGTTAGGTGAGAATAAACTAACAGGTGCAGCAAGAGCCATGCATCATGTCGTTAATAAATCAGGGATTAAATTTTCTATAATAGGGACTAACAGAATTTTATATGTTTATACAGGAGGTATTTTTTATGACATTCACCCAATTAGACAGA
>Ga0208899_1000746_pt1 | contig 23876 bp, 30 predicted proteins | sample VirMetDEL_Nov_24_FD_184518 | JGI IMG/M metagenome (GOLD analysis project Ga0208899, IMG submission 184518) | Aqueous microbial communities from the Delaware River and Bay under freshwater to marine salinity gradient to study organic matter... | ecosystem: Environmental > Aquatic > Marine >... | reverse complement strand
GCCCCGCCGTACCCATTTACTTTGACAACGTACTAAACACAGCATCCGATGGCGACTCCGAATTTATCGAAGTCAACATCCAATTTGGCTTAACCACCGAAGCAACTTTGACAGGCCAAACTGACCTGGTGCGTGGGATTGTAGTAGTCCGCGCCTATAGCGAAAAAGGCAAAGGCCCCGGTCGCAACCAAACGCTAATCAGCACGGCTTTCACCGCATTATCAACGATAAACGCCACCGGAAAACCGGGTAGCGGTATTTACGTCCGTACTGGATCAATTGATGGTCCTAGCTTCGGCACCGGATCAACGGACCAGGAATCTAGGCTTGCGTTTACGCCTTATTTTATTTCTCGCATTGAGACAGACTTTACGGCGCAGGTTATTTCGTAAATAGCAACATCGGCTAACCTAGAGTTAGCCGGGCTGTGCCCGCGACACCCTACCGATAGGTCTTACCTATGGCAACCGTCCTCTCGGGCACCTCCGGCGCCCTGTATTACAAACCAGCCGGAACTTCTGTTACCACCCTCACCGCTTCCGCGTTCCCTGCCACTGGCGGCGACATCACCGTCGGCTCCTATCTGGGTTTCCGGGTTAACGACCCCGTGACCCTGGCCTACCCCGCTGGAGCGACCACCACTGGCGCAATTGCTGCTGGTGATTACTACGTGTTGACCTATGACGAGGCAACCGGTGTGATGACCCTCAGCTCAACTGCGGGTGGTTCGGAGGAGACTGCAACTGCAGCCCCTACCGGATTCGGTTCCGACACTGCAAGCATCAGCTATACCGCTGCTGCTGCAGTTGGCCAGGTTCGCGAGTGGAGCTTTGAGATCACCCGCTCTGAGATCGATGTCACCACGATTGGTCAGACTGTTACCGGCACTGCTCCTTTCCGGGCTTACATCCCTGGTTTTGCTGACGGTTCCGGCTCAGCCACCGTTTATACCACCGATGATGACACCCTGCTCTCCAGTCGCCTGATCGAGGACGTAATCGAGCGCGAGCAGAACGGCGCCGAGATGAAGCTGTACATCGACCGCATCATCAGCTCCGGTTCTGTGGACGACACCCAAAGCCGTTCCGTCACTGTTCCTGTGATTCTGACTTCCGCCAGCCTCACCGTGAACCCCGACGATGGTCAAAGCGTCGAGATCGCCTTCCGTCCAAGTGCCGCACCTACCTTCGACTTCAGCAAGTCCTAATAAGCTGTTACAAGGCAGATGGCAATCGCCCCGGTTTTACCGGGGCTTTTTGCTGTAAACCGCTACACTAATCACATACACAATTATTTCAATGCCTGTCGCACTTCGCGCAATTGATCGCCTCCGCAAGGCTGCCAACATGGAGCCGATCAAAAAGGAAGTCGAGTTATCGGATGGATCGACTTTTGAGCTTTGGTTTACTCCCCTGACGATGGCAGAGCGTGAGCGTGCTCAACGCCAAGCCAAATCGGAGGATGCCACCGCTTTTGCGCTCCAGCTACTGATCAACAAGGCCATCGACGACAGCGGCCAAAAGCTGTTCAGACCTGGTGAGATCGACGTTTTGAAGAACGAAGTCAAGGACAGGGATCTGCAGGCTTTGATGCTGGCTATTTTGAATGAGGACTCGGATGTTGATGCCGACATGAAAAGCACTGCAGAGTGAGATCGAAAAAAATCACGCTCTGCAATTCCAGTTCTTTCTGGCAACCGAACTGAAGATGACGCTTGGCGAGCTTCAGTCCCGAATGACCCAGGAAGAACTGCTTGGCTGGCACGCCTACTACTCGTATAAAGCAGACCAAGAGAACAAAGCGTACGAGAAAGCCAAACGCCGCGGTCGCTAGACTTAGCTGAGGATCTAGTGCCGCGCCGTGGCTTACAAGACAGAGATACAAATCGGCGTAAAGGGCACCAAGCAGCTCGACGAATTACGCAGCAAGATAGACAGGCTATCTACAGATATTGATCGCGTAAACAGTAGAGAAGTATTCGGCTCAAAGACCGTAGCAAGTATAAACACATACAATAAAGCTCTACAAGATGCCCAGGAAAACTTAAGCAAGACCCGGATCCGCCTAAATAGCGCCGGTCAGGCAACAGGCAATTACAGCTCCGCTATTAACCAATACGTCGCTGCTTTAGGTAAAGCAAATGGTGCTCAAGAACTAACAAACAGACTTATTGACCAACAAATAAGTAAACAAAAAGAACTGGCCCGCGTCGCACGCCAAGCCACAGGTTTCACAGCAACTGAATACGGCCCTCAGCCTGCGGCGGGCTTTGATCCGGCTGCCGGTGCCTCTCAAGTCAGAACAGCTCTTGCTGAACAGCAGTCGATCAAAGAAATCAATCAACGTCGGGTACAAGAGAGGGCTTTACTAAACGAACAAATAAATAATGATTTAAAATACGCACAAGCAAGACTAAAAAGTAACGATAAGGTTTTTAAGGACAGGATCGCAAAAGATAAGGAGGCTCTTAACCGCTTCGACCAAGAGCTAAGCAAAAGAACAAAAGCTAAACAGAGTGCCAAAGCCGATAGAGGCAAGCAAGCCGAAAACTTGATGCTCGGCGCAGGCTTCCCACTTCTGTTTGGCGGCGGCCCTGGTCAAGTTGCTGGTGGCTTGTTTGGTTCGTTTGCTGGCACCGGCTTTGGCGGCCAGATCATAGGTTCCGCTCTCGGCCAACAACTAGAAGACGCCGTCAAGCGGATTGCTGACATAGGTAATGCACTCGATAAGTTGGATATGAATGCGCTACGCGATAGCGTAGTTTATGTAAACGCAGACCTTGAGACCACAGTTCGCCGCTTAACTGAGTCCGGAGAGGCACTACAAGCACAGGAGTTTGCCGCCGAACAAGTTGCAAATCAGCTGGGCATAGCACCAGGAAAAGTAGAGTCAATCTCCGAGAGTGTTAATCGACTGACCAACACCTGGAACGAACTCATCGCAGTAACGTCAGCATATCTAGGATCTTACGTTGAGCCAATCATTGATTCATTTACACTTATTCTCGACCTGTCTAAAGACATATTAAAACTCAACAATCAGATAGGCCCTAGTTTCGGCTCATGGCATCAATACCTAAACCCTATTATTGGGCCTCTAAAGTTTGCGCAAGACCTCATAAAACAGCAGATTGGGGATACACAGTCTGTTACCGAAGAAACCGAAAAGCGTATAGCCGCAGTAATAAAAACCAACGATGGGCTCAAGCGTGAATTGACTTCAAATGCGGAAATACTCACATTAGAAAGTCAGCGAGTATCTGCGCGCTCCACCGCCGATAAGGAGCACAACGCAATGCTGGATTACCAGATCCGGCAGAAAAAGATTGAACAAGAATTTGAGGAAAAAACTCGCCTGGCACGTATAGAAACAGCCGGTCTAACCGGCAAAGAAATAGAGGAACGATTTACACTATTGGATCAACTCGAAGAACAAGAACAAAAACAGAATAACCAAAATTACCTCTTGGAACAGCAACAAATAGAACTTGAAAAAATAAAAGGGAAGTACCAAGACATCAACGAATACCTTAAAGCCAGAGAGGCGACACTGGAAGGCGAAATAAAGATCTTCAGCATCCAGCAAAGAAGTATCGATGGCATTCTTGACCTGGAGCGTTCCCGCAACGATCTAGTCAGCGCAAGGCTTGATTTAGAAGAGAGCCGCTTACAGCGACAGCTTGATCAACTCAACAGCATCAACGGCAGCCATATCGTTCGCGGTGAAATCATTGATCAGATTGCCCAAAGGCAGATTCGACAAGCTCGAATTGAGCATCAAAATAACCTTCTCTCCATCGACCAAGGCGTCGCAAAAGCTGAAGCGGCCCGTAAGCAGGTTGACTTTGAAGTCAAGCGTATTCAGTTGCAGGTAGAGAGCCTGAAACTTGAAGCGCAAAGCATCAAAGATCTTGGTTTACGCAAAGCTGCTTTGGATCGAATACACGCTCAAGAGCAGTCAACACTAAAGATCGCTGAAGAGATGGTCGCAGCCGCTGATCAGCAGTTAGCGACTACCCGCGAAATCGCGAAGAACCAAAAGCTAGCCGCTGGTTACACCTTACAAGGCAAGATCGAAGCAATCGAGGCTTCGGCAGCTGAGCAAAAACGAGCAGCGTTCCTGGCGCGTTCAGTATCTGCACAAAAGGAGCTTTACACCGTAGCAGCTGCAACAAAATCAGTTCAAAGTGAAGCTAGCAGTACAGCTAAAAAGAGAACAGGAAAAACTACTGTGGTGAGCCAAGATGAGGGCTACGAAAGAGGCAAGTTGGGTGCAACTCGAACCAGTACAGTAACGACTAGTATGCCAATTGATCCAGATATTAAGGCAAGAGTACAAGGCAGGGGTAACTTTAAATCTGTCGAGGAGATGGTTGGAGCGCTTGAGAAAGCGCAACGAGAGCGAAACCTGCAGATAGCGACGAGGCCAAAAGAGTCTCTAACTAACCCTCGAACTACTAGAACTACTAGCGAAGCTAGGAGGGCCAGCGCGATGCTGCGGTATAGCCCATCAGGCGGAAATCAGGGTTCCGCGTCAGTCAATCCCACGGTAAACGTGACGACCGGACCAGTGATGAACATGGACGGTCAAAACTACGTAAACCAGAGCGACTTTGTGGCAGGGCTACAATCGGCTAGCACACAGGGCGCCGAGATGGCACTTAAGATGATCACCTCCAGTGGTGGTGCGCGTCGTGACTTAGGGGTGGGTTGATGGCAGTACGTGGCGTCCTTACGACTATTCAGATCTATCCTTCGCCTTATACAATCGGCGACCCTCTTTTACACGAGTTTCAGAATTACTTTCCTGACCCAACGGTGATAGGCTCAACAACCTATACTCACGCGCCTTTTAAGGGCAGCGCCGTCACGACATCAAAAAGCTCGCTTTATCAATCGTTTTCTCTTACATTTCCAGCGACAGTCGAATACATAGACATAGTGGAAAACGCCATTGAAAACAAATTATATGTCGCTCAAGCCATGTTTCGCTGGTCTGCTACTGAGGGTTTGGAGAATCCTTCAACCTTTAACAGCTTCTCGTACATAGCGGGTAAGGCCGCCAGAGGATCAACAGACTTTTCGAGTATCACGCTTGAGGTGGAGACCTACGCTAAAACAGTGGATTCGGACTTTCCGGGGAGGAAGATCCCCTGGACCGTTCTGTCGCCTTTGTCCTTCCGCGATAAGTAAATGACTTCTAATCAGCCAACGGTAAGGACTCCGACAGTAAAACTGCCGACAGTAAAACTGCCGACAGTAAAGCTGCCGACAGTAAAGCTGCCTACCTATGGCGGTTCTGTGCGGTCGACTACGCCTCCCGGCAACCGAGCAACGCAGGTAAACAGCGGGCAAACGCGCCTTGAAAACATTGTCTCGCTGGACTACTCGCCCTACGAAAGTCTGGACAAAGCCCAATCCTGGGCATCTGCTGGCGACACAATGCCTGTTGTGTTCTGCGACAGGGTAAACAATGCTGGAGGCGTATGGGTAAGTTTCCCCTTGCTAGACGCAGGATCTAAGAATTTCGACAGAACTTTTATCTACGCTTTTTCACAAGGAGAGGCTTGGGCAACCCTAAGTTACTCAAACTTTTTTGTAGGAAAGACACGCTTATCGGCACTCGCAAGTTCGGGGTTTACCTTCAATGTCGTTTACTCCGGCGATTCTGCTGTTTGTCCGATAAGTAGTTACGACATCACTTGCGATCATACTAATTTCTTCACCGCAATCGAATCTTTAGGCAATTCAAGTGGAAGTAAAGTTATCTACAACACAGTGGGCAATTATGCCACAAGCGTAACCTTCCGTGCAAAACCATTTCACGTACCAGGTGCCAGTGGCACGTTTTCAACCTACGGCGTAACAGTTAAAAGAATGTCGCTCGACGGCATCGGCGGAACAGTTACAACCGTTGGATCCTTCACAACAAGCAGCACCGGCGCAATTTCAACCATCACAGATACGGTTACTGCTGGTGCGTACATATATTCGATTGAAAATACAGGTGTTGTTGGCGCAGGAACAGTTCCGGAAGCTATTTTGCTTGAGGTTCAACAAAACAATACTTTCCCAACAAGCCACGATCGAACAAGTAGCTATTACGATTTATCGCTACTGGTCATTGAAGGTAATCTATATGATCCAAGCAGAAGCTACAGCAGCCCTAGCGATCTAAAACAGCTTCATGCTTTTGTCGAGGATGGTTTGCGGGTATGGAAATTCCGGGAGCCCACGCCGGGAGGTTCACCTCTTACTAAGACTTTCGGGGCTAGCGATAAGTTTATTGATCTCCTGTTATGGGGAGGGCGAAATATCTCTTCTGAACCTCAAGCCAATGACTACGATTCAGATGGAGATAGCGCTTTCATTGCTTACGATGCTGCAATAGGTGCCGGTTTTCATAACACGTACAACATAAGGTACAACGGTGTTTTACCGACAACAACCAATTTCTCTAGCTGGGCTCAACAAATAGCACCCTACTTCTTGTGCGGGATTTTTGTGGAATTAGGGCTCCATCGCGCTGTGCCTTTACTACCTCTAAATACGGACTACACCATAAACACCGGAGATTTGAGTAGCTCAGTCAACGAAAGTTTTAATGATACCGAGACAAGGGAAGACCGCTTCGCGAATGCACTTATCGCTGGTTCGTACCTAAAAACCTACATTGACAGTGAGCAGCGAAAGCCTTTCCAAGTGCTGGTATCTTGGCGAGGACAAGATGAATACGGCGTTGAAACAAGCAAGACGACAAAAGTTCGTTATTCGGACTATGACGAGGACGCGCCGGAAGAATCTTTCGATATGACTGAGTTTTGCACAAACGCGGATCACGCCACCATATTCGCCAAATATCTACTGGCCACAAGAAGGTACAGCACCCATGTAGTAAAGTTCAGGACTCCTAGAAACCTTCAAACTAACTTTACTGCGCCTTATGATTTAATCACCGTAACCCTGAATCGTGTAAACAGCGAAGGCGACAATACGACCGAGTCGGATTACTACCTAGTTTCTTCGGTAACCGCTGGCGAGGATGGCATCTACGAGATAGAAGCAGAGCACTTCCCTGTTGATGGGTCGAACGCTAGCATTATCAGTAACAGCATAATCTCGGGCTCTTTTACGATTGAGACATGAGCATCTTCCCGTCGATCGAACCAAGCACTCGCGTGTGGTCTCCGGGCGAACGCCCTCAGTCTCTTTACGAGTCGCTGGACGGAATTGAGGTACGTTTTGTCCATGGTTCTAGGACAACAAAGCAGCGTTTATCCCTGACATTTAGCAACATTACTGAAGCTCAGGGCAAATCAATTACTGATCACTACGCCGCTAACGGCACCACTTACGGCACTTTTGACCTTCCGGCTGAGGTATTTGCTGGTCAGGGCTCTTACAGCTACACAAACGAATCAGACAACGCTTGGCGTTACAGCGCTCCACCACAGGTGACTTACGGTCGGCCCGGTTATCAAAGCGTTAGTATTGAATTACTAGGTGTGGCAGCCTGATGGCAACTTACTTTACAGGTGCCGACGGCGCGTTACTCGTTGATGGAACGGAAGTAGCCAAGATCAGTAGCTGGTCAATCAGTGGCGCAGCCGAAGCACTCGAAACCACGACGACAGGTGATAACGCCAGAACGTTTATCTACGGGCGCCAAGAATACAACGGTCAATGCACTGCTTTGTACTACGAAGACAGCGCTGGAGCGTTGGCGATGTCCTCATTGCTGTCCAACGTCTTTAGGACTAGCGACACCCCAGCAACCTCTACCAATACGCTCTTGCTTCAGTTAGCTAGCGATAGACAAGTTCAAGCAACTGTGCTTTTTACGGAAGCTAGCATCAGTGCTGCAGTTGGGCAGGTTGTAACGGCTCGGCTAAGCTTTCAAGTGACCGGCAATCTAACGACTGCAACGATTGGTGGTTAATCATGGCGGTTTATCTAGGTGATGCAGGTCTAGTTTCGCTTCAGCGCTCCGGTGGAACGTCATACGCTTCAACTCTCGACCCAGCTGACGTAAACGTCGCTCAAAAGCGCTTCAGCTTTGATTTCCCAAATACGACTTTCATTACAGGCGACTACATAGAGATCAGCCGTACTGACGGCGGCGGAGATCTCGACTTTATTGACGCCTCCGGTTTTAGTCCACCGGGCCAAGCTCCTGCCGGTGCCTGGTACGTCAACGTCGATGCGGTCGGCGGCATTCGGTTATTCCGCAATTTTGGCGATGCCGTTAATAGCAATGTTGACGACGCCGTACCACTGCAAACACCCGGCAGCAGCTACCCGATTTCTGCCCGCGTTGCTGAGTCTGGGTACAAGACGCTAGGTAATGTCAGTTCCTACGAGCTGAGCACAAGCCGTGCTTCTCTTGACGTTACGGCGCTGGGAGAAGAGTTTTCGAGTCAGATCAGCGGTCTTATCTCCGGTCGAGGTCGGTTTACATGTTTTTGGGACTTCGGTGAACGCAGCGACACCGAAGTATCTCAGTACATCCATGAGCTAATCCTTCGCCAAAAGCTGGGCAGCAACTTCAGCGCAGCCCTGACCATCAAGCGAGCTGATTACAGATCAACGACCGATGGACCGGACCCAAGCGATGAAACGCAGTTGTTCTATTTAATTGAGGGCCTGATTACTAACGTCGGAATTTCGTTTTCCCCGTCCGACGCGATCGAGTCAACGATTGAATTTGTCACTACAGGTGAGATCAAGCTGCGATATAGCCGAGGCGGCAGCGTCGCGGGTGATCTGCTGCTCCAAGAAGATACGAGCGCACTAGACCTAGAATCTGGTACAGGACGCTTGCTTTACGACGAGGGCTAAACCATGGCTGATCTTAAGATCTCACAGCTAAATAGCCTCGCTGGAACGTCCCTCGCCAACAATGACGTATTAGCCGTTGTCGATACCTCGGCAAGCGAGACCAAGAAGATCACGTCAGTCGAGCTGGTTCGTTACGGCTATGGCCTAATCAGCAGCGGCACTTTAGACGGCGACATTATTGAAGCCGCAACAACCACAGACCGTGGCACGGTCCAGCTAACGGACGCCACTGATTCAACTAGCACTACAACTGCTGCGACCGCCAACAGCGTCAAGCTCGCTTACGACAGGGCAGATAGTGCTCTTCAGACAACAGGTGGAACCATTACAGGTTCGCTGATTATCACTGCTGACCTTACGGTCCAAGGCACAACAACGACTATCGACACAACAACGCTAGCGGTAAAGGATAAAAACATTGAAATGGGTGTCGTTGGCACCCCAACAGATGTCACTGCTGACGGCGGCGGCATCACATTGAAGGGCGCGACCGATAAAACGATCAACTGGGTCGATTCGACTGATGCCTGGACGTTTAGCGAGCATATTGATCTTGCTACCGGCAAAGAGATCTATATCAACGGCACTTCAGTCCTTAACGCCACGACTCTCGGCAGTGGCGTAACAGGATCAAGCCTTACCAGCGTTGGTACGATTGCCACCGGCACCTGGAACGGCACCGCAGTAGATCCGGCGTATGGCGGCACGGGCCAAAGCACTTACACCGACGGTGAGCTGCTGATTGGCAATAGCACCGGCAACACACTGAGCAAAGCGACTCTTACTGCTGGCTCTGGCGTCACGATTACTAACGGCAGCGGAACAATTGAAATCGCTGCTGCCGGTTCTGGCGGCACGGTTACCAGTGTTGACGTTACTGGCGGAACCGGGCTGACTTCTAGCGGTGGTCCGATCACAAGCAGCGGATCAATTACCGTCGATCTTGATGACACCGCTGTAACCGCCGGTAGTTATACGGCAGCAGATATTACTGTCGATGCGCAAGGCCGTTTAACTTCAGCGGCGAATGGTGCGAACGTCGCCAAGACGAATGCAGCTAATACGTTTTCCTCGGAGCAAACTTTAAGTGCAGGTTTAAGTGTTGATGGTCCTTATGAGCAAACCGCCGAAGCGATGGCAGCTCTTGATGTTGATTGTTCAAGTGGAAATTACTTCACAAAATCTATCAGCACGTCTTCGACAATTACTTTTAGTAATATCCCTTCTTCTGGCACTGCTTTTGCGTTCACTCTTGAACTAACATTGACAGGCTCGTCAACTGCGATCACTTGGCCATCCTCTGTCTACTGGAACGGTGATGCAGGCCAGACCGCGCCAACACTGACAGATGCCCGCACGCATCTTTTTATATTCGTCACTTCTGACGGCGGAACAACTGTGCGCGGTTCTTCTTTGGTTGATTACACCAACTGATTTCTGATGGATCCGATTTCCCAACGTATTGCCCTTGGCGCTGCTGGTGTAGTTTCTACGCCTTTGCCGCAAGGTAATGTTTACGCGACTGGCGCCGTTACTAATCCGGGCGGAATTGGTGCAAGTCACGATATGACATTACCAGTTACTCCTGCTGCAGGAAATATCATTGTTGTTCAGTTGGTTTACAACCCAGCGACAATGACAACAGCGGGTTACACGCAGATTGGCACAACACTTAGTACTGGAGGTTATTGGAATAACACGTATTATCGCGTTTGCAACGGCACAGAAAGTGCAACGCTAACTTTTTCCGGGGGCGATGGAATTGCTGTAATCTACGACGGCACCGATAAAACCACTGTATCTGTGGGTAGCTGGGCAACAACAACCACAGCTAATTTGACCATCACACCACCAGCGGCCACCACTCTTGGTGATGTTGCGATACTTACAGCTGTTGACAGGGCCTGGTCTGCGACCATAACTGCTCCAACCGGTTATACAAAAGTTGGTCCTGGCCGAAGTAGTAGTTTCTTCTCTGTAAATGGTTTCTATGACACAACCGCGAGCAATGCAAGCGCAACAGTTGTAAGATCAGCGGCGGCAAACTCTTTCACTGGTATTGGGTTTAGACTAAGCTAGCTCTTTTGGTTCTCTGAACCATGTACGTTTTAGCCCCCAATCAAACCGTCGAGATTTTCCCCTACTCAATCGGCGATTTGAGACGAGACAACCCGTCTACAAGTTTTCCACGCAACCCAAGTGCTGACCTATTGGCCGCTTGGAACGTATTTCCAGTCGTTGAGCGTTCGGCGCCTTCGTTTGACTACGCAACAGAAAATTGCAATCAAGTCAACCCTACGCTTGAAAACGGCAAATGGGTAATGACTTGGGAAGTCACCAACGCTTCCGCAGATGAAATTGCTGAACGAACAGTCGCGAGAACAGTTGAAGTACGTCAAGAGCGGAATACAAAGCTGTCGCTGACTGATTGGCGTGTTGTTTATGAGATGGAACGTGCAGCAATTGATGGTTTAGGTGTTCAGTATCCGCAGGTATGGGCCGAGTATCGTCAAGCTTTACGCGACATCACTACGCAAGACGGGTTTCCGCATAATGTTATTTGGCCTCAAGAACCTAGTTAATGGCAACTAAATCCCGCACTTATCTAGCTCGCGTAACGACTGATGGCAAAGCCTAAAAGCTTAAATGGGCTGACCTTTATTCAAGGAAAGCCTAAGAAAACCCGTCAAGGCAACGGTCAACACAGCCGCCCACGGGGGAGCCGCAAACTTCCTCGTGGTCAAGGCCGATAAAGTATTTCTAGCTGTGAAGGCTGGATGGACAGAATCAACATTGAGTTAATAGGAGGCATCCTTGCGCTTGCTGTTCAGGCTGGTATTGCTGTTTGGTGGGCATCCGGGATTCACTCCAAGATTTATCACTTGGAGCATGAAATCACCAAAATGCACATGAACGTCGATCAGAACACTGAGTTTCGCATCAAATGGCCTCGCGGCGAGATGGGCGCATTACCTGATGACGTAAAGCAAGATAGCGCTATCCATGTATTGCAAGCTGAGGTTGAGCGGTTACGCCAACGGCAGCAGTGCCGATAAAATAAAAACAGATGTTCTATAGCTGTGATTGAAATTGCCGCCGCAGCTATAGGAGCCTGCATCGGTGTTGCTGGTGCGTCCGCATCTGGCTTCAGCCGCCGTACCAGCGAATCGCGAGACGCCGTAATCCGCCTAACAATGGCGGTGGAAAGCATCGCCGGAAAGCTAGAGGAACTACACCAAGACATGAAATCCGACCGCAAGGAGATTTATAGCAAACTGAGCAGCCACGATCACCGCCTGACAATTCTCGAGAACCGCGATAGCTAGTATTGAAGCACAAGGGTTCACTACCATGCACCTCGAAGAAATCATTGCCCACCCAGCATTCTGGGTTGTTCTGGCAGCAGCATCTGAACTCATCGGAATGAGCAAACTCAAAGATAACTCCGTAATCCAACTGATCTTCACCGCACTCCGCTCCATCAAGCCAAAAAAGAACTGACCCCGCCGGATGGCCGCTGGATCGTAAGATTTAGCACCCGCTCCGCATGGTCTGCCGTGGAACGCGCGATTGCAAAGCGTAAATTCCACGCAACCTTGAAGCACCGTCTGGACACCGCCATTGAAATTTGGCGTGCAACAGCCCCCGACGAACCACCCACACCCGTCTACAAAGAGGACGGGTGGAAAATGAGCATCCATTCTCCCTGGAGCGATGACGCAAAAACCGATCCGCCTGAGTGATCTGTTCCGCTATTACCAAGCGTTACCGCATCAAAACGCTGCGCTGATTGAACTCGAGCAGCTCATCCTCAAATCCAACCCAACCGCTTTCGACCGCGACCAGCCCTGGTACGCAACATGGAAATCCGCCGTTGACCCAAAGGGTGAAAACAGCTGGGACGGCATCAAAGCAGCAGCAAAACAAGCCGGTGCAAAGTACCCGGAATGCGTAGCTGCTCAATGGGCACTGGAATCCGGTTGGGGCCGCCACACTTCAGGCAAAAACAACTTCTTCGGCCTTAAGGGCGATGGAACGGAGACTTCCACCTCCGAATACATCGACGGCACCTGGATCGAGATTACGGATAGCTTCATCGACTTCCCAAGCATCACCGCTTGCGTCGAGTACCTCGTCCAACGCTGGTACAAAAACTATAAAAGCTACTGGGGTGTCAACAACGCACCCAACCGCGAAGACTGCGCCCGTGCCCTGGTGCGTGAAGGATATGCAACCGATCCAGAGTATGCCGAGAAGCTAATCCGCCTAATGGACGAAAACGAGACCACCGGATCGAGCGAAAAAGTTCTGGACGTTCCATACGAATACCAGCTGGACAACGCATCCGGCACCGGCTATCGAGAATGCTTCTCAAGTAGCTGCGCAATGATCGCCAAGTTCTACGGTGAAGTCAGTAGTGACGACGCCTACAACATTATCCGCAACGATTTTGGCGACACTACATCGGTCGGAGCGCAACTCGATGCCCTTGGAGAGTGCGGCTTAAAGCCCCGGTTTATTACCAATGGAACGGCTGAGATTTTAGAAAAAGAGATCGATGCAGGCCGCCCCGTTGCAGTCGGCTGGCTACATAACGGACCAATCGGTGATCCCAAAGGCGGCGGCCACTGGAGCTGCTGTGTGGGCTACACCCCAGAGGCACTTATTTTCCACGACCCAAACGGTAAAGCCAACATGTTGAAGGGCGGCTATGAATCAAACACCCAAGAAAGCGGCAAGTTCGTGCATTACAGCCGCAGCAATTGGCTGCGCCGCTGGGAATGCGACGGCCCTGGAACGGGGTGGGCAATCCTAGTTGATCCCAAATAAAAAGTAAAGGTAAATACCGATACAATTTAATTAGCTGCAAGTCAAACCTTTTGGCATTGCTTGGCTCAGGGTGGTAGTGGACCACCAAATTGACGAGACCGAACTCGTCACGCGGAAAGCCGCGAAGGTGCGCTTCCGCGAAAAAGTTTTGACGGCCTGGGGCTACTGCTGCGCCTACTGCGCCGAACCCCTAGGCAAAAACGCGACGTTAGATCACGTCCACCCAAAAGTAAAAGGTGGTCCGACCCACGAATCCAACATCGTCGCATGTTGCTTAAGTTGCAATTCCCATAAGTCAGCCCACCCTTGGCGCGAATGGTTTAGAGGTCGCGAATACTGGACCGAAGCAAGAGAAACTGCGATCGAAGAGTGGATCGACAGTAGATTAGCAGGGTAAGACTCATGAGTCTCATGGATAAGCACACTTTTGACAACTGGAAAAAGGTAAAAGAGGCCCTGGAACGTGCGGGCAAAACCGACTCGATTTTTTACAAACGAGCCCTAGCGATCCTCAGCGGGAAACCAGATCCGTTCAATTAACTGCGCCCGACGACGGCTTGTGCAATCCACGCACATACCGCCACCGGGCGTACAAATCCTATAAATACCGTTCCCTAAACGCTCAATCCGGCCCCTGGTACGTTCCATCGCTAGCGGAGCTTCGATATATCCGTTCTAATTGACTGGTCAGTGGGTTTTGGTCGCCTATCGGCATTTCATCAAAAGGCGAGTTAGCGATAAACAGCAGCGGCCCATCCATCTGTTTTACCGCGACCATTCCCGTCCTAGGGCTCCTAACAAGGATGCTAAGTGCCCACTTCTCGACCCAGGTCAGAAAAGGAATCTTGTTCATGATTACAGTGTACTGAGGGCAGCTTCTGCGATGGTGGGGAAACACTGCTGGAAAACCTTGAGACATTGTTCAGCAACGACTCTGTGCTCAAGCTGTGTTTCTTCACTGGTCCGTATAAGGATGAAGTGAATCCAGCTGCGAAGTGTGCCTTGCATGTACAACGTCGTTGGAGTACAGAGCGGCAAAATTCTCCGCGCAGTTTCCTTTGCAACACCCCGCTCCAGCATTGACTCATAGAGCAAAAAGGCATCACTAATCACCCTACTCGCACTGATCTGAAGATCCTGCTGGTGCGTAGGGTGAATATCGTCAAAACTGTTCTGCCGGTTCTCTTTATCCTGCCGCCTGAAGGTCGGAACCTCGGCAGGGATAGTGCGGCTGTAACGAGTTGAAAACTCCTGGAACGCGAACGACCTGTGCCGTATGATCTGCGCCGCAATATCCCGTTCCGTCTCAATCTTTACGCACAGATTGGCCATCTCAAAAGGCGACCAATGGTTGTGTTTGATCAAGTACCGCAATAGCCCTGGTCCGGTCTCCCAGTTATTTTCGTTGGCGGGGTTGCTGACACGCGCCATCTTGACGATCAGCTTTTCAGCATCGGGCGTTGCCCAAACAAGCTCAACCTTTTTTGTCATTGATAGAGGGAAGTGACTAGACGACGGAAGACAGATTCTTTTATGTGGTAATGCCTGCCACAGGCAATATGGCGCCTCTCAACAGGAAGCTCAACGGAATAAAAACGTTCATCACAGTTGAGGCACTTACGAACACGGGTAACGCCGATATCGCAAGAGTTACGTGTACTGACGACTTTGAACATTCCCCTAGATGACGCACCGCAATTAGGGCATTCCACTAGACCACCTCAGTCAGTTTTATTTTCTGAGGGTCATCCTTCATACGCCTGCCCACCCACTGGACCGCGCCATCAGGCAAGACCTTTTCACCGTCCTGGTACGTGTACCACCTGTGCTCGCACCGAGCACAGCGCCGACGCCGCACTTTGACAACTTCATCAACGGTCCTGGTAAGGATGACTTTAGAAACAGGATGATGGCAATTAGGACACATGATTTCGATGAGTTGAAAGGACACGAAGTTTGGTAAGCGCTTTCTGGCATCTCTGCCTGGCACGCTCCCTTGAGATTCCGTATTCCTTGGAGAGCTTAAGGTACGTCTTCGGCTCTCCACCTTTAAGAGCGAATAACCCCTCAAGCAAACCACGGTCCATGGGATCTAACCGCCCAAGCAAATCTTGGACGTCTTCAAAGGCCCAAAGATCTTGCAGCTGATCCATGGGATGCTCGCCGTCAGTAATACTGTCGATTAACGCAACCTCGTTATCCGTTGTGTAGATCTTGCGATCGAGGCTGATGCAATCCGAACTCCGCTCCAGGTACTCACGCATCCTTTGCGGGTTGGTTTTGCAGTAATCAGCGCATTCCTCAACGGTGGGCTGCCTGCCGTGGATCGCATAAAACTGAGGCGACCACGCACGAAGTTTCGACAGCATCTCCACTGCATGGGACGGCAGCCGAATGATCCTGTCGTTACAGCTGAGGTAACGGGTGATCGACTGCCGCACCCACCAATAGACGTAGGTGGAAAGTGCGTAACCCCTTTCAGGATCGAACTTTTTAATACCGTGCGCAAGCCCGATATTGCCTTCCTGAACGATGTCGAACATCTCCGACCTTCGTGCATGGGGCGTGTAGCGCTTTGCGATCGAAACAACCAAGCGCAGATTGCAGTTGATCAGTTTTTCGTAGGCTCGTTTACCAATGCGATCCTGCTTTTTTGTCAGATTCTCTGTGTTCACCCAGGTCTGCACCTGACGAGCCAGCAAAATCTCCTGCTCTTTAGTCAGCAGCGGATACCGAACAATGTCCTTTAAGTATTTACTGAAGCCCTCCATCAATTAGAACTCCACCTCAATAACTTGAGGCACATCCTGGAACGTATCCTTAAGAGCGCGTGCGACTGCGGCAGCCTGTTCCAAGGTGACATAAGAACAAGCGTCCTCGGCAATGTCGGTGATTCTAATACCGCTACCCGTCTGCTCGTAAGAAGCAGCTAAGTAAAGTGGTTCGACGTCAGAGCTTGTGATTGTGAGTGCATAACGTGGCATGGTTGATGTTTTTGAACCACGGGCGCAAGATAGTGCGCCTTACACCCACCGTCAACGGAATATCACAGGAATAGTCAGTCTTTTTTGGGTCTCATTCTGCCTTCAACACGGCGCCTCACCGACTCCTGCCAAACTTCCTTATCTTTTTTGAGCGCTTCGTCATAGACCTTTCTTGGAGTCTCTAGCTCAAGCATTCTGTAAACAGCTTCACGTACCCAAGCACTGGGACGCATACCGGCTTCTGTAGCCAATTGATTTACAAGAGAGGCGCGATTTGGGTCAAGCAGGATCTGAAGGTATGTCTTATTCCCGTGCCGAACGGCCATGTAGTACAACAGTGCTTGTTATAGTCTAGCACTTTGTTACCAGTTGATTGAGTCATCAACATGCTTGCGCCACCCCCGTAGTTGATCCTTTCGGGATTTCGTGCGCTGTTTACGGCAGCCCTGTCTTACTTCCCTGGCCCGCTCAAGGAAATTAGCTGCCCTTTGCAAATCGGCAGTTGTTGCACGGGCGATCTCGTACTGCAGAAAGGTGAGAATTACTTGCCGACCCGTCTTGGGCTGCATAGGCAGCATCCATCACTTCCGCGAGACTATTGTAGTAACCAGTTTTGGCCGGAACGTGAAAAGTCCAGCCGTTAGCGGTGTGAAAGATGCTGACCATGGCACCCCAAAGGTATTAGTGGATTTCAGACCACCGTTTTCCAACCGAGGGTTCCGCCAAAGGCGGTATGTCACCCAACCACTTCGATTCGGCAGTCTCCATGACTTGTTTTAGCTGGTCCGCCCAATGCTGAGCCTTGTCTTCACGTACCAGCAGCAAAATTTCATCATGAATACAGGCTGCAATTCGAGCTTCGTCTTCCCCGGCCTTATAGAGCAAGGGCCAGAGCTTACCTAAGGCGCACTTGAGGATGGCCGCACCAGCACCCTGGATCGGCGTATTACACCGGACGGTCAGCCGGTTCATATCGCCAGGTAGCAGCCGCCGCATACCGGAACCAGGAATCCGCACCTCAGCAAACTTGTCGCCCTCGCTCTTCCTCGCAGTGTCGGAATTGTCCTGCTGCCATTGCTTAATCCCGTGGTACGTATCCAACCACTGCTGGCGGATATTTCCGGCCTCCTCGATCGTCATAACGATGCCAGACGCACCAGCGTAATCCCGCAGACCTTTAGCGCCTGACCCATAAAGCAGGCCAAAATTTGCAGATTTTGCAATTTGCCTAGAGCACCCGATCGCTTCAGCGGTCACAGTATGGAGGTCTTCCCCATCCTGGAACGCTTTGGTCATCCTCTCGTCCTCCGCCACTGCTGCAGCGAGTCGAAGTTCCATCTGACCAAAATCCGCATCAACAAGCATCCAACCATCAGGAGCTTCAACGCATTGACGGAACTCTGTATCCCTGGGGATCTGCTGATTATTCGGTTTAATGCAGGACATTCGACCTGACTCTGCCCCGAGCTGCAGATAGCTGGCACGAACAAAACCATCGGGATCCATTTTGTCGAGGATTGATTCGACCATCTGTCGCCGCTTCTCCGCCTTCTTCCAAGCGAGATAGGTCTGCACAACATGATGATCCGCGGCGTGCTGCTGGAGCGCAGCTCGCGACGCACTGTTTTTACCTGTCTTGGGGTCTTTGGGTGCTTCCCCCAGTAGAGCAGCGAACTTTTCCAGCAGTTGCTTAGGGCTATTCAGGTTGAACCCCGCCTCTCGCTTGGTCCCAAGACGAGCAACACCAGTAGCTTTAGGCCGGAGGTTGAAGACCGTTGGCGCGTTCTCCAGCTCCTCGATCTCCTCGTACCACTGCTCATATTGCTCATCGTCGTGTCCCATTTCGGTGACCAAGCTCCTGAGCTGCGCAAGTCGCTGAGGATTACCCGTTTCTCTGGGCAGCTTGTGTTCTTCTGGAAGCGCCGCATCCAACTCTCGTAAAAAGTCTCGACCGAGCGCATCAATGTCGTGCTGGTAGTCATTACGTAGCTGTTCAAGGCTGGAACGGTTCCAAGGCAGCCCGGTACGCCACATCTGTGCCATAGCCGGAAGCGCTTTGCACTCTAGTTGGAAGGCGCTAATCAGCCTGACCTTGGCAAGCATTTGTGTAAGAACAACCTCCAAATCCAGAAGCAACTCCACATCCCTAGCGGCGTAGACCAATTGATCTCGACTTAAGACTGGAGCGCTCCAATCAGACTTTTGTTGTTCCTTATCCACCTCAACCTTGAGGTAGCGCTTAGCGACCTGTGCCAGACCGTGCTTGAGGTTAGGTGTGCCGTTGTAGTGCAGCTTGCTGGCGAGCATTGTGCAGAGAACACGCCCCTCGACGTAGATACCTTGCTCCTGAAGCCAACCAAGATCAAACACAGCGTTGTGCGCGATCCAGGTTCGCTCCGTAGAGAAAAACTCCTCTAGGCGCTTCCAGTCCTGCTCTTCCAGCTCAAAGCAGTCGATGATGACGATGACTCTGGCGGTAGAGCATCCGAGCTGAATCAAACGCAGCTTGCCCTGCTCTGGTTGCAGCTGGAGCGTCTCGGTATCAAAGGCAATGGAATGGGCAGTCGAGATCTCATCGAGATGCTCGACGCCATACAGAATTTTGTAGTCAGACATTGGTGGTGTCAGTTTTAGTTGGGTTGATCAGAGGTCGAGGTAATCAGGCACCTCTTCCATCTGGTACTCAGGCAGCGCTTCAGCCTCGAACTCCGACTCATGGCGCCCGTCCGAAGCGTACCAGCCGCTGTCATCCATACGCCAACCGGCTTCAATGCGCTTCTGCGCTTTCCAGTTGAACCATTCTTCGTGCTCAGGCAGGGGGTAGCCCAGCTCGCATTCCCAGTCAATGTCCGTAAAGCCGTTAGGGGTGTACCAGCCGCCCTCATCAGGCTCCCAGCCTTCAGCAGCACGGGCATCACTAATGCGGTCCATCTCGGCCATAGCTGCATCAACTTGTGATGCAATTTTGCCGTAGTTTTCCCACTGTGCAGCGCGTTTCATGTTGTGTTCATCCAGCTCCGCTTGCATATAGGCAGGAGCCGTCTTCATCTTAATGTGATCGAGTGGGTGGGTAGACATGATCATGAAAGAGGGTCGTTAAATGGGTCAAGTTCAAATTCGGAGATCAGCCGGTTCAAGTACCACTGAGCTTTGCGTAGGTCTTCGGCGCCACCCTTTTGGCGGTAACGCCAGAGATACTTTATGTTGTTGCCACGCAGATACCCAAGAAATTCATCTTGCGTCATCTGCGCTTTGATGGCGTCGATGCACTCAATGTCACCGCTTTGGTAATGAGCGGGATTGATTGCGCTACTCATCATCAAACTCAATAGGTGGGATAACAACCCAGTCATCGATCCAGGCGAGCATCTGCTCTACCTGCTCTTGCGTTGGAGCGTTGGTGTGATCGATCGGGTCGTCCCAGAGTAAGACGCCCTTACAAGCAGCAGTAGCGAACTCAGGTGGGTCGTACAGCGTTGCCGGAGCAACCTGCACCGCATCTTCGACATAAGCCTGAACCTCGACGAGGTCAGACCCCTTGGAATAACTGAAAGAGATGAGCTGAGGCATGGGTGGCGCCTTTGACTACTCGATCACAGTAGCACCTATGCTTCGAGGTAGGAAGTGATGACCGGGAAGATGGCCGAATCGTAATGACTGATCACACTGGCATCGATGCCCGATTCCAGCGCAAGCTCGATGTCGCGCTCTAACCGACAAAAATCCTCTGGATCGTCCGCATAGATGTCTTCGCAGATCCTTACCGCCTGCCCATCGAAGTCATAAGCGGTGTAGCGGACAATCGCTAAATAGCCCGGATCCCGATTAAGGGTGTAGTAGGTGATGGTCGATAGCTGTTCCATTGAGCCGCCTGGACCGTCACCAGTCTGGCCACTCCTGAGAAAGTTGAACATAATAGGACAGTAAGTAGCGCTCGGACCATGCAAGTGAAGCGTGAATTTGTCTACGAGCGCTTCAAGCGCGACATTTACGGGGTAGAGGATGTAAAGAAACTTCAGGAAATTGCCTGCAAGTTTTTACACCTCTACCTAGCTCAGCAAGAAGCTGTCGAATCTTTAATCAACCAGAAATGGTTACCCAAAGCAGACGACAAAACAGCTCAATAGTCCCCTTTCCGCTGCTTGCGGGCTCGAATCAACTTCCCAGTCTCATCAAAGCATTCGCGGCGAATTTCGTATGGAATAGCCCTCAGTATTTGGTGCAAACGAAACTGCAAATACTGATCGTTGTCATCAGCTGGAGCGCCAGTAAGTTCTGCTGTACTCAGGCCATTACTGATTGCGCTGACGAGCCACGCCCCGAAGGTGGGTGACTCAAGCAAATCTCGGAGCAGGATTTTTTCTGAAGCGTCAAGAACCTTGTCAGGCAGTGCGTTTTGAGTCGCGGTTGTCATTACTTAAAAAAGCTTAAGTTGTGCCGGTGGCCCGGTATCAGGGAGGCTAGCTGAGTCCTCCCTGGTCCGAGCAAAACGAGTCTTGCCCTGGCGGTCCCGTATGGCAAGGGATTCCCAGAAGACGTACCAGGCGGGGTCTTCGCTTTCGTCGTTTTCCACAACCTCATGGGAAACCAAGTCCGCCGCCAGACCAGGAGGCCGGATGGAGCGGAAGTAGGAAGCCCACTCCCTAGCCGCCTGTCGGGCAGCCAGGGAATCGGGATTAGGGAACTTGTCGTGGGTCAGTCCCACTGCTTCCAACCTTCTTCGAGCATCAGGTCTAGCTCCTCTTTGGTGCGGTCGCCGTCATCGTCCCTCGCGCGGGGATATTGATCTGAGTGTCCACCTGGGGCAGATCCCGCTCCAGCACTGGGTTTAGCAGGTGGACACCCCCCTGTTTTCGACCCAAAGTGTCCACCTGGTTGGTCGGAGCAGGTGGACACATCATCCAAATTTGGGGAGTGTCCACCTGGTTGTCCACCTGCAAAACCCGCACCAGCACTAGCTTTCGTCCCAGGTGGACACATATCACCATCCTCCCCGCACGCGAGGACTGCTCTGTAGTGCTGGATCGGACTACCTCCTCCCTTTTTCGGGGTCGTCATCACCACCTCAATCAACCCCCTCTTCACAAGGCGCTGGAGCGACTTCTGGATTGCGGCGACCTTGCCACCCACGATTGGATCGGAGTTGAGGTCCGTCCGAGAGAAAGTGCGGGGGTATCCAACCCGCAACCGCTGCAGAACTCGATCAGTGATTCCACTGGGAGCAGCGTTGGTTGGATCGACCTCAGGGGTGAAGTCAGCGATGGAGAAGCTGAGGTCCTCTTCCTGGCGCATGATCAGTGACGTCCCAGAGCGCCCAGCACGGCTCTTCTCGATCGTGATGATCCGAGAGTGCGCTGGAGCGGTTCCCTTCTCCACCTGGTCCTTAGAGGGCTTCTTCAGGGCCCAGGTCTCATCCACAGCGTCACGGATAGCGGAGGTGCCCCTAAAGCCGCCCTGCTTGTTGGCGTGATGAACGATGAGGATCGTGGCCGCAGGGAACAGCACGCCGTTATTCCTGGTGAGCCAGTAGAGGGGCGTCGCAAAGTCGGATTTGTTCTCATCAAAAGCCCGACCACCGGAGCAACCGATGAGCGAGTCAATGACAACCAGAGCGGGCTTGACGTCGCGCATCATCTTGATGAACTGCGCGTACCGCTGGAGCGACCAGTCCGTAAGGATCTTGGTTCGATCGTCCAGGGGGTACTCCACCTCCTCCAGCTGCTCTTTGAGCTGAATCAGGGGCTGATCACCATTCAGCAGCAGAACAGGTCCCTGCTTGACCGGCATGTGCTTTCCACGCACAACAAATGGCTGGCCCGTCGCAATGTGCTTAGCGAGCGTCCAAGCGGACATGGACTTGCCATCACCGCCAGCGCCATAGATCAGGACAACCGAGGGATGGGGGAGAACATCGGGGATGAGGTAATCCCGCTTGTCATCCATCTCTGCAAATTTCTGGGCATCCATAAGCCCAGTGGCCCCCTCGAACTGAATCTGATCAACGATGAGCTTCTCAAGTGCAAGCTGATCTCGATAACCCGCCTGGAGCGCGAGGTTATTGAGGTTGAAGTTCATTTCTGCCGGGTTGTCCATTTCGAGATAGGACTTGGCCTTCTCGATGACTTCCCCAAACGAAAGAGTTGCGCGTGCATAGAAGATCGGTTTCGCTTCGATCTCGTCCACCAGTGATGTAAGACCGTCCCTCTGAAATCGGGCCCTCTCTGGGTCGTAATGATCCGCGAGCTTGACGAGCGTCCCGAAGCCAAGCCCGCCATTGGACTTGAAGCCCGCATTCCAGCGCTCAAGGCAGGGATCCTTACCGTCCGCCCAGTCATCGCTGTACTCGTCATCCTGGAGCGACCACTGCCTCCAGAGGTTGAGGCCCTCATCGGTGGGCAGCTCGGAGTGGAGCATTGCTCCGATACGCCACCAAAGGTCTTCTGAGCCACGCCCCTGAGGCTGGATGACGGAGAGACAAGATTCCGCGATGGTGATCTTTTCTTCCTTGGAGCGCATGGAATAGCGCCCATCTTTGGCCTGCTTAGAGGCGGTTTTGTTGTTCTTCTCCTTGAAGGATTCCTGCATCCGCGCCAGAAGCCACCCAGGAGCCTCTGGAACAGCGTTGAGATCACCTTCAAGGGTGTATGCCCCTCCCTTGGGATAAGCGCCTCCTACGAGCCCTTGACGTCCCCACAGAACTTCCCAGCCTTCACCGCTGGCGGCCAAGCTGATGTCCGACACACCCGTCCAAAGTTCCGCTGGAACGGTGAACAGGAACTTGGCGGCAGCCTTCTTAGGTGACTTAATCCGAGGCGCTTTTTCAAGATCAGCACCCCACTTCTTCATGACAGCGCCGAGGTTGGCGTCAACGTCAAGAATTACGAGGCCCTTACTGCGGGGTCCAGTGAACACTCCAATTGCCTGGAACGTCTCAGGGGAGCGTTCGATGTAGAGGGCAGCAGCTTCAGGGGAGAGGTCTTCGTGGTGAGCGCGACCAAGCGGATTTTTACCGCAAGCCTCACCGCCGTTAGGCATGGTGACGCCCTTTGCATAAATGGGAGCGCAAGCCCAATGAGAGGGCAGAGAACGCGCGAACCCGACCAATTTGTCCATTTGATAGACTCCTACAGGAATGTTTAGACAGCGCCTCAGGCCCTACCGCCTGGGGCGTTTTTAATGGTACGGAGGTTGGCAACCCCCTCTCTTGTGCTACTGTGATCGAGCA
>Ga0208899_1000743_pt1 | contig 23923 bp, 30 predicted proteins | sample VirMetDEL_Nov_24_FD_184518 | JGI IMG/M metagenome (GOLD analysis project Ga0208899, IMG submission 184518) | Aqueous microbial communities from the Delaware River and Bay under freshwater to marine salinity gradient to study organic matter... | ecosystem: Environmental > Aquatic > Marine >... | reverse complement strand
CGATGATCCCAGTTTTAGAAAGCAAGTTCACGACAAACTTGCGAACTCCAATGTCATGTAATTAACAAGCCTTTCTGAGGAAAGACAACTTGTTGTGATTAGTGACTAAGGTGTAATTAATGTCGTACCTTAACATTAATCATATAGGAAAATAATTATGGCTTCTGCCTCAACTCCGAATAGAATAGGATTAGTTAATGCTTCAGGTACAGCAACCGAAGCACTATTCTTAAAAGTATTTAGTGGTGAAACTATTACTGCCTTTGAAGAAGCAAATGTAATGCTTTCACGTACTATGAAACGAACAATTAGTTCTGGTAAGTCTGCACAATTCCCTGTGTTTGGTAAGACAACTGCGTCATATCATACACCTGGAAACGAACTTGCTGGTGGTACTCTTCCTCAACAAGCTGAAAAGGTTATTAATATTGATGATCTTTTGGTTTCTCATGTGTTCATTGATAAGTTAGATGAGGCACGATCTCACTATGATGTGAGAAGTGTTTATTCTACTGAGATGGGCCGATCATTAGCTAAGAGGATGGATGAGAATCTTCTTAAATTAGTGCATATTGGTGCTAATACTACTACTACTATTACTAATAGTGGTTCTGGTGGTGGAAGTTCTATTGCAGTAGCTAATGCTGAATACAATACTAGTGATTTAAAAGTTGCTAGAATATTTGATGCTGCCCAAAAGTTTGATGAATTAGACATTCCTAAAGATGACAGGTATATCGTATTAAATCCTGAAGATTTTTATGATGTTCTTGATTCAACAAAAGCAGTAAATCGTGACTATGGAGGTCAAGGTGATGTAGCTAATGCTAATATGCCTAGGCTTGCTGGTTTCACTATTTTGGTATCAAACCATTTGCCTTCTGCAAATACTAGTAGTGCTGTAACTGGTGAAAATAACACCTATTTTGGTAATGGTACTGCTAACAATGCGGCCGCACTTGGTAATACTCGTTTTCTTGCTTTTCATAAAAGTGCAGTAGGTACTGTACAACTTATGAATCTGCAAACAGAGAGCGAATATGACATTCGTAGACAAGGTACATTACTGGTAGCAAAGATGGCTGTCGGACATGGTGTACTACGTCCTGAATGTTGCTACCTTGCGAGAGCAACTGGTAGTTGATGTTCCCTTAGAGTAGCTACAATCTCCCTCTGGCTACTCTACCTCTCAGGGGGGTTTGCCCTTGCCCCCCTGTCTCCCTTAAATAAAAATAATCATGTCTGATTTAGATAGAGTAGTACGAGAACAACAACATAGACCATGCCCTGCTGGTGAATCAAAATCAGTATGGAGAGAAATGGAAGAACTAAGACTACAAAAAGAGTCACAAGAGCAACCCCAAGTTAAGAAAAAAGGAAGACCAGCAAAAACTTAAAATGGGTATTGGAAAAGCAATAGTAGCAGGATTAAAGAAATCTAAATATAAATCTAAGTACCAACGATTAAGTGAGGAATTAGAACAAGTATATAAAAAAATAGAAAACTTAGATAAAAAAGATCCTGAATACTATACTAAAGCAGGTTTACTCCAAGCTGAGATGCACGAATTAGCTTTACAAAAACAAAAATGGAGTCCCGAATCTAAAGCTAGAAGAAAAGAGCATAAAGAAAAAATGGCTCAACATAAAAAAGAATATCTGGAAAAGGGTTGGGGATGGAAAGGTGTATCAAAAGATCCTAGTAAAGACAAAAGAAGAAAAAACCCACTCAAGATTGATGATTAATGGCTTATAACGCAACAACTAAGTTAAACTTAGTAAACTTGATGCTTGCTAGTATAGGTGAAGCACCAGTAAACGATTTAGAATCTGGTCTTACTGATGCTGAACTAGCAGAAACTATTATTGGTAGGATTGACAGGGAAATGCAATCTGAGGGTTGGTGGTTTAACACAGATTTTAATAAAAAATTTATTCCCGATAGTGTTTCCAAACAAATCATTCTCCCTCTTAATACACTTAAAATTGATTGTGTAGGAACCAGTAGTCACCTTAGATTTATTCAAAGACGAACTAAAGAGGGTAAAAATAAAATCTACGATCCGTTCAATCATACATTCGATGTAGGGGATAACCATACTTCCATACATTTAGATGTAGTGACACAGGAAGAATTTGATTCACTACCAGAAGTAGCAAAAAGATATATAGGTATTAAGTCTAGTAGAAGGTTTACCCAGCAAGTCGTAGGTAATCCTCAGTTATATGGATTTGAAAAAGATGATGAAGCTAGTGCTTTAGCAGAATTAAAAGAAGCAGAAAGTCAAATTGGAGGACACAATGTATTTGATGAATATAGTGTGTACAGAGTAGTTAATCGGGACCATTTTGGTACTCAACGATTACGACTTGGATTCCTTTAATGCCTCTAGTATCTGATTTAATTCCATCTCTACTAAACGGAGTTAGCCAGCAAGCACCTACAGTCCAAGATAAGTCCCAAGGTGTTGTACAAGAGAATGGTTATAGTGATCCTGTTAAAGGATTAAAGAAAAGGCCAGGAACACAACACGTAGCAAAACTGTCAGATGCTTCTTTTGCTTCTACTTTTATCCATCCTATTAGAAGGTCAGGTACAGAAACATTTATAGCAGTATTAACAGGGTCAGGTAACACTATAGCAGACTTGGTAAAAGTCTATGATGCTAGTGATGGGACTTCTAAGACTGTCCGTGCTAGGGATGCAACTGATAGTGTTATAACCTCTGGGGATACTTTTAATGAGATCAAGACTTACCTTACCAATGGTAATCCCAACTCTAATTATACTGCTACGACTGTAGCTGATTTTACCTACCTTGTTAATAAGAGCATTACTGTAGCCAAAGACTCTACTACTTCTGCTACTAGAAATCCAGAAGCCTTAATTTATGTCAGGGGTGGAGACTATGCTACTACCTACAAAATAGAAATAAAACAAGGAAACATTAATAATGGTGCTTTTTATACTGTAGCAGAATTAACAACAGCAGAAAGTAGTGCAACAGGGGGTGAAGCTAATATTGCTACAGACAAGATAGCTAAAGCCTTGTTTGATGGTACTGCTATTGGTAGCACATTGACTTTAGATTTGAGTGCATCAGAAGGAGCAGTAGGTAAAATTAGAGAAGCCTTAGTTTATTCTGGAGCTACACAATCTTCACAATTAATGCTTGGTTCAGGAACTCATAACAGTACAAATTTTGATGGTACTTTCCCAAAGTTATCCGCTACTGTATCTGGTTCTGTTATACATATAAAATGCTCTGATACTACTGACTTTGAAATAAGAGTAACTGATTCCCGATCCAATGGTTTTATCCAAGCATTTAAAGATGAGACACAAAGGTTTGCTGAGTTGCCAGGGGCAGGACCAGTTAATGCCAAAGATATGGTCATTAAGATCACAGGGGATAACAGTAAATTTGCTGATGATTTTTATGTAAGACTAAAAGATGAAACTAAAGGGGTATTTGAAGAAACAGTAGCAAGTGGAAGTCAAAATAGTCTAGATCCTGCTACTATGCCTCTACAGATAATTAAGGAGACAGATGGTTCTTTTAGCGTTAAACAAGCTAGTTGGACTAGTAGGGTTGCTGGTGATGATGATTCTAATCCTTTTCCTAGTTTTGTTGGTTCCACTATCAGCGACATATTTTTCCATCAGAATAGGTTGGGTGTACTTTCTGAGGAAAGTGTCATCTTTACTGAAGCAGGAAAATTCCTTAATTGGTTCCGACCTACAGTATTAAACCTACTTGATACTGATCCTATTGATGTAACAGTTTCTACTAATCGTGTATCTATCCTCAAACACGCACTTCCCTTCTCTGAATCCCTCCTTATCTTTTCTGATCAAACCCAATTCATTCTTAACTCAGCAGAGTTCCTTAGTCCACTAGATATTAGCTTAAATGTAACTACGGAGTTTGAAGCTGATTTAGGTACTACACCAGTAGGTGCAGGAAGATATGTATTCTTTGCAAGTCCAGGGGGTGCATTTAGTACCATTAGAGAATTTTATTTACAAACAGATACAGAAGTAAAAGATGCAACTGACATAACTGGTCATGTACCTAGGTATATAAAAGGTAACATCAAACAGATGAGTGCCAGTAGTAACTACAATATGTTGTGCCTTATTACAGATGATAGTGCTTCTAGTAAGGTTTTGTGGGTCTATGGCTACTACTGGAACGGACAGAATAAAGTACAGTCCTCATGGTCACAATGGAAGTTTGATGCTGACATCCTTGCTATTACTTTTGTTCAGGATGAAATATTTATTGTTACTCAAAGATCATCAAAAGTTTACCTAGAGAAAATTAAATTATCACAAGACGAAGCAGTAGGTACTACAGAAAACAACCATGAAATACTTTTAGACAGAAGAGTAAAGCTAACGTCTAATTCGTCCTATACAAACTTTAATACAAATTATTATGCAGATGGAGTTAGTTTAAAATACATCGACAAGAAAGGGGATATACTTTCTTCTGCTACATTAGCTAATTTAACTATTGATGCTAATAACCCAATATATGTAGGACAATCATTTGATTTTAAGTTTCAGTTTAGTGAGATAATTATAGGTCAAGGACAGAAACCACAAACAGTATCTAGACTGCAACTAAGAAACATGACTATTAACTTTGCTCATACTGGTAACTTTACTGCTAAAGTCACACATACTAACCGACTGACAGAAGATACCGATGAAAAAAAATTTACTGGTAGACGAGTCTCACAAGCAAATAATAAAACCGACCAAACCTCAATTATCGAGTCAGGATCATTTAAAGTTCCTCTGCTGGGGAACAGCAAAAACATCAAACTCGAAATCCTCTCATCTTCTCACCTCCCATGTGAATTCCAAAGTGCCGAATGGGAAGGATTCTACCACATCCGATCCCAGCGACTTAACTAGTTACTTCCGTAATTCTGTTATAGAGGATGTATTTGATTTAGCACCAAGGATTTGTATACAAGACAAAGAGGAAATATGGAGAGCAAGTGGATCTAAACCTGTGGATTCGCTATGTGCTGGTTTTTATGCTTCTGATGAAGTGTATACAATTGTTCATAATGGGTTAATTAAAGGTATGTTTGGTGTGAACAAAAGTATAATAAATGACCGCATAGGAATCCCTTGGATGTTAAGTGATGGTGAGTTCAAAGGATTAGAAATTAAATTTTTACGAACAGGAAAAAACTGGATTGATACTCTCTTGTCTACTAATTGGGATCTTTTATATAACTATGTTGATGTGGCTAATAAGAACGCAATCAAATGGTTAAAGTTTTTAGGTTTTTCATTTATCAGAGTCATACCTAATTTTGGGTATGCTGGTACTCCATTTGTAGAATTTTTAAGGATCAAAAATGTGTGAACCTGCATCTATATACGCAAGTTTAATGGTTGCACAAGGTGTAGCCAGTTATATGGCACAAGAACAAGCGTACCAAGAAGGTCAAGAATTATCAGAGCAGAATAAAGCACTAGCAGAAAAAGCATATAAGTTAGACTTAGCACAAATAGATAAAAGACAGGACCAAGAAGAAGAAGCATTTGAGTTAAGCCAGAGACAACTAGCAAAGAAAGATATACAAGAAGGTGTAGATACTACTGAGGCTATAAGAAGGACTGAAAGACAGGGAGAAAAAGCAAAAGCTAAAGCAGTAGGTAAATTAACTGCTGGGATGCTTACTGGTAATACAGTAGATGCTATTATTGCTGATTATGATCAACAGATTTTACAACAAACTGGAGACACAAAGTTAAACAGGGAACGATCTAGGCAAATGATACAAGAGCAACGAGGTATTAATACTAGGAACCTTGCTATGATGACTGATCAGATGAAGATTGGTAAGCTCCAAGCAAAAGCAAAAATGGAAGATAGGATCTTTAGTTTTAGAGGACCAAGTAAACCAGATGCTCTTAGTGCATTGTTAGGTTTAGGTGGTGCAGGATTTAAAGGATATGAATATGCTAAAAATACAGGTAGTACAACTTACTTTGGAGCAAATATAACCTAATGGTAGAACGAGTAACTCAACGAGCAAACTTTGGTAACTTACGTCCTCAAGCAAGACCAGTAGATACTTTTAGAAGACAGGATACCAGAGACTTAGATAACTTTATCGAGTTTGCTAATCAAAGGTTAAAGGCAACACAAGGTATTATAGATGCTGGATTTGGAGCATACCAAACTTACAGAGAAAGTAGACAAGAAGAAATAGCATTTAAAGCACAAGCAGATGCAGTTAAAGGTACTGTAGATCCTGAGTTACAAGGTAGTTGGGCTATATATGGTAAACAACAAAAACGAACTAAGGGTTTACTCAAAGCAAGAGAAGAAGGTAACAAAATAATTAATGATACTGATTTTCTTGCTGGGGTGTTTAATAAAACAGAAGCATTTAATAAAGATAAGTCTGCTGGTTTTACTATGGGTTTAGAAGTAAATAAAGAGACAGGGGATTTTGATGTAGAACAAGTATATAAAAAATCTATTGATGGTAAAATTAACTCTATTATTAGGGATAACCCAGACATCGATGTAGAAGAATTACTCAGGTACAAAGGTCAACTAGACCAGACGTTTTTTGAAAATGTAAGAAAGAACGAAGTTAATAACAGAGTTGCTACTTTTAGAGAAGTAGTAAGAACAACATTATTTGATAAAACATCCCCTGCATACCAAGGTTTATTTAGGCTTTACTCAGGTGATGATAAGGCTACTCCAGTAGATTTTAACAAGAACTTCTACAACATCTTAGGAACACTTACAGATCAAGGTATGGCAGAGGGTCTTACTAGGGAACAATCTGTTAATGTAGCACTTAAAGAAATTATTGGTGTAGCTTATACATTTGATAATGCTAACTCTAATAGTGGCAGGATTATCGATGAAGAAGAGAAGTTGTACATAACCAATATTATTGGTGCTTTGCAGGATAAAGTTACAGATCCTAGAGTTTTAAAATCTGGTTCTATGCTGATGGATAACAATCAGTACAGAGAATTTATATTTGAGAATATAGAGAAACTAGATTTGATGCTTGAGAATGGAGAGAAAGAAGATGAAGCAGAAGCTAAGAAGACTGCAAGAAGTGATTACAATGAATGGAAAACAAATATTGTATTAGATATTAAATTTCCAGACAGAGAAGGTGGTAACGGAATAAGAAATATAGCTGATTTGACAAAAAGGTTGAATGAAGCAAATGGGTTATCTTGGTCATCCTACTATGATGTGGGTGCTGACAGTCTTACTTCTACTTTTAATCAAATAAAATCTAGTGGTGGATCTGGTGATAATGATCAATATAGATTAGGAATGGTGCAAGCATCGTTAGGTGAGGGAGGATTGACACTTGCTGGATTAAGACAAGATCCAAATTTAATTGTAAATACATTTCCTAAAATAAATAAAAAACAAGAACAAGAAATATTTAAACAAATACTTAATGTCAACAATGACAGAAGTGCTTCTAAATTTTATGGCGAAAGGTTTAACCAAGAGTTAGCTAAATTATTTGTTGGTAATTTAAGTGCTTTTAAGAATCTAGTTGTTGTAGATGGTGAACTAGGAAAAGCACACGCAGAAGCATTTAATAAATTTAGAATTGGTGCAGAAAATATAGAAACATTGTATGGCAATGCTACACCAGAAGAAAAAAGCAAACAATATGATGCTTTAATAGAAAGACTGTCTGAAGAATTTACTGAATTAAAGAAATCTTATTTTGATAAAAAAGAAGAAAGAACTGAAATTGATTTAGAAAATTTAAATTCAATGCCTAATTGGATACAAGTGGATAATGCGGAACATTTGTATCGTGCGTATTTGTTTGAAATGATGCCTGAAGCATATAATGAATTTTTTCCTGACACTTCACCTGAAGAACGATACGGAAATATTTTTAATAAAAGCAAACAAAGAGCAACAAATGAAGGTATAAAACAAAAAGATGCTATTAGGGAAGATTTTAGAAAAGTGCAGATACATATCTTTAAGTCTGAACCTACATCTACAAATTTACCTGAGAAATCTTTTAACACTTGGTATCAAAAATTAAAAAGTAAAAAAGCAGTAAGAGAAAATAGAGAAGCAGATAATCTTTTCTTAAAGAGATTAGATGGTGCAATAAGAGTAGATGATGGTGGCAATATAGTTCCACCAGAATTTTATGAACCAACCTTAGATGGTATAGACCCCTACCAAGGATCATGAGTACACAATCTTCTTTAGCTGATGTTTATTTAGATAATTTTAGTAGCCAAGTCTCATTTGAAGATGATTTAAGCAAAATCGAAGAGATAAACAGACCAGAGATCCCTAATTCTTTCTTTAACAATATAGAAGTAGCTGGTGATGACGATAATTCATTCTTTTCAGAATCTATTGGACAAGTTGCTGGAGGGTTTATTGATGGTCTTAATGAAATGGGAACCTTCCTTAATTGGGCTTCTGGTCTTGATGTTTCTTTACCTAATGTATCCGTTGGTGGTTATGATTTAGTAGTCGATGGTAGACTTAATACTACTGATGCACCAGAAACGGGTGTGGGTGGTTTTATAAGAGGTATGAGTCAATTTGGTGCTGGTTTAATTCCTGGGTTAGGTGTCGCTAAGTTAGCTAAGTTAAACAATCCTGTTCTTAGATCATTAGTAGCTGGTGGTGTAGCAGACTTTAGTGCTTTTGGTGCAAATGATCCTAGGTTAGCAAACTTTCTTAGAGAGTACGGAGAGTTAAATGATCCTATTACTAAATGGTTATCGGCCCCACTAGATGATGAAGAGAAAGATAATGAGTTTGTAGGTAGGTTAAAGAACTCAATAGAAGGTGCAGGGTTAGGTGTAGCATTTGAAGGAATATTAGGTGGGTTGCGCTGGGTTAAAAAGGGAGCGCATCGAACTAGAAGACAAGTAGAAGAAGGGTTACTTGATGAAGGTGAAACATTACCAGATGAGCCATTATTAAAAGAGACTACACCAGAAGAAGAAGGTTTTTCTCAACAAATGATGGACAATATGTTCCAGAAGAAAACAGCAGAAGAATTAGGAGATCCAGAAGAGTTAGACATATTTAGAGGTTTGAGTGATGAAGTAAAAGCAGAGTTAGGTGACAGGGATCTGGATTTTAATGCTTACCTGAGAACAGATAAAAAAGATTTAGGAATCAACCTAGATACAATTCAGAGTGATGAGGATATACAAAAGACATTAGGTGCATTGACTGATGCTTTTGATGATTTACTAGTTAAAGGTAGGCAAGGTACTGGTGCTACTGAAACACTAGTAAATAAGAAGACAGGAAAAGTAAGAGAAGGTGGTTTGTCATTTAAGAGAACAGGGCAAAGAGCAGAAGCCTATATAAAACAAATGGCAAAGAATACTCAAAGCTCAGTAGATCAATTAAATAGTTTGTACAGAGATGTAAATGGATTGACTACTAGGATACGAGCATCAGAAGCATTAATGGAAGTCTCAGCAAAGAAATTATATGAACTTGCTGAGTTTGTTAGAAATGACTCTGTTCATCCAGATTTCCAAGGTTTAGCTGATGGTATGGTAAGAACTAAAATAGCATACCAAATGGCTAAAACTAGAAATGCTGGTATTGTGTCACAGATATTAGGTGTACGAAGTGAAATAGGTAGAGCATTAAATGCTTATAAGATTACTGGTGTCAGTCAGTCAGCTAAAGATTTCCAAGCAAAATTCTTCATAGACCAAATAGATCCTACTGGTGAATTAAAAAGAGAAGCAGATCGATTACTACAACACAAAGATAAAGATAATCGAACTGTTATGGCTACTGCTATTTCTAAAGGTTATGCACCTACGTTCCTTGGTAAAGTAGGGCAATCCCTTAGACAGATTTACATCAACGGATTACTTAGTGGTGTCGATAGTACCATTGCTAACTCTATGGGTAATGGCATGGCTTTATCGTTTACTACTTTAGAAAGAAAGATAGCATCTCAGTACAATACTTTGTTTTCCAATAGTAGTGAACAAGGTGTACAAGCTATAGAAGTAGCAGGGTTAGTTAAAGGGTTCCAAATGACTATTGGTGATTCTTGGAAAGTAGCAAAAGAAGCATTTATTATGGATGCACCTTCTGAGAAAGCATGGGTAAAACAGGAACTAGCACAACGAAATGTAATTACATCTGAGAACTTTAGCAATTATATCAATCCTTCAGGTTTGTTTGGTACTTTTATTGACCACTTGGGAACTGTATCTAGATTTCCTTCAAGGTTAATGTTGTCTAGTGACGAAGTATTTAGATCCCTCTCATATAGAATGGAACAGTCAGCACAAGCCTATGTCTATGCTAGGAAAGTTGCTGGTAACGATACCAAACTATTCCATCGGGTACACAAAGAGGTAATGAATATGACTCCGCAACAATTGCGAGAGTTTAAAGATATGGAGGGAATAGACTTAGAAGCACAAAAAGCAACATTAGAAGCTATTTTTGCTACTCCACAATCTAATCCATTAATTAAAAGTATAGACAAAGTAAGAGGACAAATACCTCTAGGTTTAGGTCATGTCTATATTCCGTTCTTTAACACCATTATGAACATTCTTAGGTTCTCTGGTGAAAGGACATTGGGTGCTAACTTCTTATTTAAACGATCTAGAGAAGGATTATTAGGTGATCATGGACTTAGAGGTAGGCAAATGGAATTGGCAAAACTTACTACTGGTTCTGCTATGTACACTTCTGCTTATATGCTTGCTGATTCAGGTCTTATCTCAGGGTCTTTACCAGAAGATATTAACCTTAAAAGAAACCTTCTTGACAAAGGTGCAACGCCTTACGCATTTGTAACACCTTATGGATACATACCTTTTAACAGGCTTGACCCCATAGGAACCATGTTGGGGTTTGCCGCAGATACCAACAATTTAGTAAGAATTTTTAATGACCCAAGTTACTTTACACCAAAAGAATCAGAACTAGTAAATAGTAAATTTGATACACTTAGAGGTCAGTTTTTGTATCAAATGATGGAACTGATGCAGGACAAAGCAATGCTAAAAGGTTTTGCTGAAATCATGTCCTTAATTTCTGGTGATCCCCTTAATAGAAAAGATTTCCTCAAGAAATTAGCTAATTCCTACAATCCTATTGTTACTTTTTATTCTGGATTGAGAGGTGACTTAGCAAGAAGTGGTAATCTATTACAGCAACAAACTGGATCTGCTGATTTTCTTACTGATTTGTACACAGATTTCTATAATAGAAACCCAGAAATACTAGAAGGTTTAGGACCAATTCCAGGTTATAAACCTAAAGGATTCTCAGGTAAGTTATATCCAAAGTTAGATTATGTTGGTAAACCAGTAAAAGCATCAACATTAGGTAATACTGCTTCTGGTAGGTTTTGGCACGTAGCACAAAACTTAGTTTCTCCAGCACCAGTAAGACCAAAAAATAAAAGTAAACTGATAAATAAAATTACTGAATTAGGAGTAAGAGCAACCCCACCTTCTAAATGGAAAACTGTAAATTTTAGAGGACAGTTTGACACTCATAAAATAGCTTTAACTTCTGAGGAACAGTATTACTTTGCTAAAACTGCTGGTGACTTAAATAGACAATACTTAGAACCTTTAGTAACCCAGAGTTTCTTTAAGTCTATGCCAGAAGGAACACAAAGATCCTTCCTACAAAATTCATTAAGAAAACACAGACAGATAGCTAAACAAATGTTATTCAGTCGTTTCCCTAGACTTAGGAAAACAGAATTAGAATTTAAACAACTAGACATCCAACGATTACAACGTCCTTCAAAAACCAATCCAGCATTCCTTAGATAATGGCTTTTTCATTTGATGAACACACTACAGTATCCTCTGGTACTGGCAGGACTTACGCTTACTCATTTGATGCAGTAACGCACGATACCTCTAATATTAAAGTAACGATTGGGGGTAAGCATTTATTTGATGCTGGTGTGACTAAATATGATACTAGCACTAGATTACCTTCAGATTCAGGATCTTTACAATCCGCAGAATATACATTAACTGGGAATTCTACTGGTGGTACTATTACTATTAATAGTGATGTTAATATCTCTGGTGTTGTAAGTAACGGAGTACCTACTTTATCTGCCAATCAGATCCTTAGAATTTTTAGACAGACTAATAGATTAACTGCTGAAGTATCTTTTAGTTCTGACTCTGTTCTTACCGATACGGATCTTAACAAGTCAAACAACCAAGCACGTTTCCTGTCATTAGAAGCAGTAGATAGAGCAGACGAAAGTATCTCTATTGATGCTAATAACTCTGCTAGATACAACGTACAGATTGAAGGTGCTAATAAACGTATTTTTGGTATAGCCGATCCAGTAGATAATAGTGATGCAGTAAACCGAGGTTTTATTACTACTAATTTAACTAAGATTACTGAAGTTGAAGCTATTAAATCAGAAGTTACAGAAGTAGCAAATTTAGAGAATGGTACTACGGCTACTAATGCAATAACTAATGTTGCTGGTAAGACTGCTGAGATACAAAGGTTAGGAACTACAGATGCAGTAGCAGACATGGCATTGTTAGGGACTACCGATGTGGTTGCTGATATGGCCTTGTTAGCTGACTCTAATGTTATTGCTGACATGGCTTTATTAGGAACATCAGCAGTAGTAGAAGATATGGGGCATTTAGGAACTTCTGCTAACGTAACTGCTATGGGTCAGTTAGGGACAAGTGCAAATGTTACTAACATGGCTACTATTGCATCAGGGTCTAACATAGCAAATATATCTACAGTATCTACACACATAAATAATGGAACAATAACAACAGTCGCAACTAATGCAGAAGACACTAGTTTAGCCTTATCAATAGCCCTTGGATAAATCATGGCAAATACATTCAAAAACTCTTGGAAAGAAAATGTAAATCATTCCGCTACGGATAACATTTACACCACACCTTCGTCTACTACTTCTATTATCATTGGTCTTACCCTATCTAACAGTAGTGCAAACGATATTACTGCTACTGTTTCTTTGTGTGACTATAGTGATTCCTCTAACGACATTGTGTTCCTTAATGCTGTAAATATCCCTAAGAATACTGCATTGGAAATTATGAGAGGAAATAAAATAGTATTAGAAACAAGCGACATACTTAAAGTACAAGCAAGTAGTGCAAGTAGTCTAAATGTATTTACAACTGTCTTAGAGATTACCTAATGAGTGGAATGTATACTTCTGGTCTTATTGGACTAACAGAAGAAAATGTAGGCATAGATCGTAGGTTTTACACAAACAGAACAGATACTAATCCTACATTAGCAGTTAGTTATAATAATGGTAGAGTAGATGTCTATCTTAATGGTGTAAAGCTAGTAGGAAACCATGCTGGTAACAGCAACCATGATTACACAATGGACAATGTTACTGGTACTGGAACTACTATTACTTTAGCAACAGGAGTAGCATTAACATCTACCGATGTATTGGAATTAGTAGGGTACGTTAGTAACTCAAGCAACACAGTACAGACCTATAATTTTAATGTTACTGGCAACACTACTGCATTTACTGCTTCTCATACTGCATCCAGCTTAGTCAACGTCTATCTCAATGGGGTTTTACTAGATAGTTCTGATTACACACTTAATGGTAGCGATACAGTTACATTAGGTAGCAATGCTGTTAATGGTGATGTAGTAGCAATACAAGTCATAGGTGCATTAGACCATAGTAATTTTGTCCCTGCTTCTGGTGGTGATTTTACTGGGAATGTTACTACTACTGGAGAAATCCATACTGATGACATAAAAGAAAAAACTTCTGCTCATGGAGTAGAGATCGATGGTGTTACTTTAAAGGATGGTGGTGGGACGTTTACTGGTGATGTTGGTATAGGTCAATCACCTGGAAAGAAATTGGATGTTGGTGGAGATGTCAGGATAAGAGGAGATGCTGGCACACTCAATTTTTATAGAACTACAAGTCCGACAGATGTTGCGACTATAGAGTATAATAACTCAGATTCAGCGTTAAAGTTTTGGGCAAAAAATAAGAATATAAACTTTAGTTCCGCTGATGCAGACCAAGATAGTCCACACTTATATATAAAAGGAACAACAGGTAATGTTGGAATTGGTACAGATTCATCAGATGCTGCTGCTGGAAAACTTAATGTTAAAGACGGAACAAATGCTGAAGTAAAAGATTTAATCACTGTGCAGGGTTATCGATACTCGCCTTGGCAAATTAGGGTTGATGACACAACTTCTTCAGTATCTAAATTTCAAGTTGGGTTTTCTAACAACACCGAGGCTTTAAGCATTGCCGATGGTGGAAATGTAACCATTACAGATGGTGATCTTAAAATAGGCACGGCAGGACATGGGATAGATTTTAGTGCCGGTTCTCATGCTTCTGGGATGACAAGTGAACTGTTAGACGATTACGAAGAAGGAACTTGGAGTATAGATGTTCAAGGGGCAACAACCGCAGGAACAGATGCGTACCAAGGTACTCCGATATGTCATTACACAAAAATAGGGAGGCAAGTTACAATTACTTTTGCTTTTACTTTAGCTTCTTTATCAGGTTACTCAGGTTCTACCTTTAAATTTAAAGGTCTTCCTTTTAACACAATGACTAATTTTGAATCTTCTGGGCCTGTTATGCTTAATAATTATAATATCACTAATACATTTAATGCTCTGCAAGTAACTACCTATATAGGAGGGAATTATGACTTTTTTTATGTATATGTATCCCAAGATGATGGTAGCTGGAACCAAATTAATGCTGACGTAACTTTTGGGATGATTGGCTCTTTAACCTATTTTACAAGCTAAAAAATGGCACTAACAAAACAAACAATAACAGACAAAATTGAGTCTGTACGATCACAAGATCATTATGTACTTCAAGTCCGTGAAGCTATTCAAGTGCTTGAAGATGGCAACTTACTTTCACAAAACTTTCATCGTTACGTCCTTAGTCCAGATGCAGATGTTTCTAAAATAACTGATCCAGTAGTTCTAGCCCAATTTAATGCGGTTATGACTGACACAGTAAAAAGCAACTACCAAACCTTTTTAGCATCTCTGCAACAAGAAGTAACGGAGGAAGAAGTAACGGAGGAATCCAGTGAGTAGGGCTAGAGATTTAGCGAACCTTGGTGATGGTATAACTGCATCAGATATACCTAATTTAGCAGGGGATAAAATAACAAGTGGAACTCTAGGTAACACAGTTCAGGATAACATTACTAGGTTGGGTACTGTTACTACTGGTACTATGAATAATACGATTGGGAGTAATGCGACTTTCCCTGCTGGAAATATTTTGCAAGTAGTGGATGCTGAAGTAGCGGATGTTTCTACATTAGCTACTGGTATGCATGATATTATTTCTAAAACATTTACAACTAAAAAAGCAAATTCTAAATTTATTTTATTTGGACATACTGGTGGTGGTTTTTCAGGCACAGGTTCTTGTAATTTTATTATGTTTTTTAAAAGAACAGTAGGTGGGTCAAATACTGATATTGGGTATTTTACAACTTCAAATCGTGAAGGAGGTGTTAGTGCTGGGCAGGTATCTAGTGCAAAAGGTTCAGAAGAACCTACTACTATTGCTGGTATGTATTTAGATGATCCATCATTAGCTAAAGATACTTCTGTACAGTATCACCTTAGAATAAGTGTTCGTGATGGTACTTTAACTAAGCATAGAGTTGGAAGTTCATCGGATTCTATTTGGGCACATAGATTTCATTCAAGAATTTTTATTTGGGAGTTAGCAGTATGACAGAGCAGGCGATTCTCAATTATTTAGAAAAACATCAAAACGGAAAATGGAAAAGCTTTGACACCACTATAGACTCTATAGAGTGGTGGGATGGGGTTGAACCACCTGAAATAAATATTATTGAGGAAGGTGTTAAAGTAGAGCAAAAAATACTTGATGATACTAAATACCAACGTGACAGAAAACTAGAATACCCTACGATAGAAGAGTTAGTAGTCGCTTTGTACGATGAGGAAGACAAGCAAGCACTAATAGAAAAACGTAATGCAGTTAAAGCAAAATATCCTAAACCTGAGTAACCATGGCAACAACTAAAGCGACAACACTAGCACACACATTAGGTGGAATTTCGTCTGACATTAGTACTGCTGAAATCAATAGACTTGATAACCTTACTGGTGATATTCAAACACAATTAGATGCTAAAGCACCTAAAGCATCACCTACGTTTACTGGAACAGTAGCAGGAGTAACTAAAGCTCATGTGGGATTAGGTAATGTAGATAACGTAGCAGATGCTAGTCAGACATCACTAGGTACTGTTACATCTGGTACGTTCAACGGAACGATTGGAAGTAGTGCGACAATTACTTCAGGTATTAATATGCCTAATTTCACCTACAACCTAAGTGTTGGACAAAAGCGGACAATCACTATTGGTCCCAATCAAATTATTGTTTATGGTTCAGTAAATGCCAATGGTACTGGAAATAGTTCTGCTGGGACAGGTATTTATGGTTCTTCATCTAGTAGTGGTAGTCCCAAAGTTTTTGGAATGTGGGGTTATATAGCAAAAAATGGGACAAGAGAAGATGTTGGATCTGTTTTAGCTATTTCGGACACTTTAAACGTAAGGGATCGGATACAAGGATATTTTCAAGGTGCATCAACCAATGGAATAGGAACAGGCACACTAAGTCCAGCGAGTGCAAGATGGTCAGCACAATTCAATTCATCAGAGGATTATGAATTACAATTAGCATCTGCTGATGGTGGAACTTTTTATTATTGGTTAAACATAGTGACAGTATAGAGGTTAAATGCCCTACAGATACGACACAAAAACAGAAACTATTTTTCAACGTGATTTAAGTGATGATGAATATGCTTTGCTTCTTTTGAGAGCATTGCGAAACGAAAAACTACAAGAAACAGATTGGTGGTGTTGTTCTGACCAAACGCCTACACAAGCACAATTAGATTATCGCCAATCTCTTAGGGATTTTCCTTCTATTGCATCACCCTCATTAGATGAACATGGAAAATTAATAAACGTAACTTGGCCTACTAAACCAGAATGAGTGGACATCACTTTAACCCAGCGGATCAATATTATAACTATCCCACAACACAAGCAACAGAAGTTATGCCAGAATTAAATGCTTTAAGTAATGTAATAATGGAACTAGGTATACCAGCGTGTGTAATTATAGCTAGTTTCTGGTTTATTAAATATACAACGGATCAAGGAAGAAAAGAACGTGAACAATTTTGGGCTAAAGATGCTGAGAATGATGATAAGATAATGCAACTAGTAGAAAAGTCTTCTGATGCTATTATGTCTATGAAAATAGCACTAGAACAAAATACCCAAGCTATGAGAGAACTTACTCTTAAATCTAAGTGACCCCAGATCCTACCCCAGAGGAATTAACTTCTTCTATTGAAATAAAATTTAATTTATTTGCAGAGGAAATCCTCCACTATAAGCAGACAAATAAAACTAGTCATTGGTTTAATGCTATAAAGATTATTAGAGATATAGCAGATCAAATAGATGACTTAGAATTAAAAACAGAAGCAAAAGTAAACTAATGGAAGAGATTCACGAAAAGAAGACTGTAAGGAATGGTGCTAAACAGAATGACCCTAATGTTGCTATGCAAAAACTTAGGTTTTGGGCAAGGTTTCTTATTAGTCTACTAGCATTTAGTTTGTTTGGTTGGTTAGTAATTACTATGATTAATAAACCTGACGAACTTGCACAATCTTCTAAAGATCTAATTAACCTAGCTTTTGGTGCTTTTCTACCAATTATAGGTATGTTAGGTAAGCATTGGTTTGAGACTGATCACGAACCAATAATTAACTCTGATCCACCCCCAAAGAAAGGAAGTGATGGAAGCGATATTGTTGAACCTAGTTAAAAATTTAGTTTTGTCAAAAATAACTGATTTACAACCACATCAAGCGGAAGTAATTATTGATCAAACTATTTCTTCAAAAGAAGTACAAGCTATCGATAAAAAAGTAGAAGCAATGAAAGATAATGCCCACAAATCACTCAAGGAACTGATATGGGGATGATTACAGATCATTTCTCAGAAGATGAGATGAAATGTAAAGGTTCTGGTGACTGTAAGATGGTCCCAGAGTTCATGCAAGCACTAGAGAAGATCAGAATGGAACTAGATAAACCTATGATTGTCTCTAGTGGCTATCGTTGTCCTGAATACAATGACGAAGTGTCAAGTTCTGGTCTAACTGGTCCTCATACTACTGGTAGAGCAGTAGATGTAGTATGTAGTGGTGGTGATGCTCTTAAAATTATGGAATTAGCTATTAAACATGGGATGACAGGGATTGGTGTATCACAAAAAGGTGATCACAGTAAAAGATTCCTACATCTTGATATGTTAATTCCTAATATGAGCAAACCTCGTCCTTGGGTATGGAGCTACTGATGCACTATCCTAAAAGGAAGAAAAAGAAGAAAAAGAACCCTCTCAGGATTTATTGATGGAACGTCAACTAGAACGCTTACATAATGTTCTTACACAAGAACTACTTACTAGAATTACTAGTGGTGATGCTTCTGCTGGGGATCTTAATGTTGCTAGACAGTTCCTTAGAGATAACCACATAGAAGCACTACCAGTAGCCGATAGTCCTCTCAAGAATCTACTAGATACTCTTCCCCCACCTGAGTCTATTGACAACTGCAACTGAAGCAGAGTTATTAGATAGACTTACGTTCCCGATATTCCTCTCTCATGTGTGGAACCACCTACATCTTCCACAACCAACCCCAATTCAACAAAATATAGCTACATACCTAGAAGAAGGTCCACGTAGACTAGTCATTGAGGCATTTAGGGGTATAGGTAAAAGTTATATTACTTCTGCTTATTGTTGTTTTTGTCTATTAAAGAATCCTGAGACAAAAATATTAGTTGTTAGTGCAAGTAAAATAAGATCAGATGATTTTAGTACATTTACCCAGAGATTGATCTTAGAAATGCCTGTGCTACAACATTTACGTCCCTCAGACCACCAGAGGCAGAGTAAAATTTCTTTCGATGTTGGCCCTTCTACCCCTGCTCACGCACCTTCTGTTAAATCTGTAGGTATAACTGGTCAAATGGCAGGTAGTCGTGCTGACCTAATTATTGCTGATGATATAGAAGTACCAAACAACTCTATGACCCAAGGTATGAGGGATCGTATAGCGGAGTCTGTGAAGGAATTTGATGCTATATTAAAGCCTAGTGGCAGGATTATATTCTTAGGTACACCTCAGAGTGAACAGACACTCTATGAGGTACTACCAGAGAGAGGATATGAGTTAAAGATATGGTGTGCCAGAGTTCCAGATCAGAAACTAAAAGAGAAGTATGGAACACGATTAAGTGACTACATACTAAACCATAAGGGAGAAGCTGGGTCACCTACAGATCCAGATAGATTTGATAGTTATGATCTAGAAGAAAGAGAACTAAGTTATGGTAGGGCAGGGTTTAGTCTTCAGTTTATGCTGGATACTAGTCTTTCTGATGCAGATAGGTATCCATTAAAGACACAGGATCTTATTGTTATGGATATACCTAAAGATAAAGGTCCACAAGAAGTAATAGCAGGAAGATTAAACCATACTAAACTAAGTGATTTACCTAATGTTGGTCTAGCTGGGGATGGTTGGTATGGTCCTCTAGATTTACCTAGTGGGTGGCAAGAATATACTGGGTCAGTCATGAGTATAGACCCTAGTGGCAGAGGTAAGGATGAGACTGCTTTTGCTATTGTCAAAATGCTGAATGGTAACTTGTACCTATGTAAAGCAGGAGGGTTTAGTGGGGGGTACTCTGATGAGGTAATGACAAGCCTTGTTAAACTGGCAAAGGGTTACAAGGTGAATCTGGTACTAGTAGAGAGTAACTTTGGGGATGGTATGTTTAGTGAGTTACTAAAGCCACATCTAAAAAGAATATATCCTGTTGGGATAGAAGAAGTAAGAAGTAACACACAAAAAGAAAGAAGAATTATTGATACCCTAGAACCTATTATGATGCAACATAGACTTATAGTAGATACCAATGTTATTACAGAGGACTATGAGTCTACTAAAGAGTACAATGTTGAGGATTCCTTGAGGAAACAACTGTTTTACCAGATGACTAGGATAACAAGGGAGAGGGGATCACTAAGACATGATGACAGATTAGATGCTCTTAGTATGGCAATAGGATATTGGATAGAACAAATAAGTGCTGATCAACAAGTAGAAAGTAATAGACAAAAAGAAGAAGCACTAGATATGGAACTAGAGAACTTTATGGAGGGTAGTAAGGCATACCTTAGTAAACCTAAGAGCCTAGGGGAACCTGTGTATACTTATTTTAGCAGTAGTAATCATTAGTAGTAGAAGAAGTAGTAGTACCTTGAACTATACCCAAGGTATACCCTAGGTATACTTTAGGTATACTTTAGTATTGTACTTTAGTTTTGTTACTTCTGCTTTTAATCTATGTCTCATGATTCCCATATCCATGGGTCTACTAGAGTATACTTAAATATAGGGTACTATAGACTGTATCCTATGGGGTTCGGTAATCTAGTTTCTGTACACATATTGGTGTAAAAAATTTGGTGCAAAAATTTGAATACCTTACTACGTATGTGTACCCCGAAATCCCCCCTTGGCCCCCCTCAAAGATCCTTAGTTTCCGATTTTATCCAAAACGGAAATACGAAAAGTAATGATTTCAATAAGTTAGCAGACGGGCAAAACTACTAGAATTCAATTTAATTGTTTTTGTAGAGAATTAAATTAAATTTTCATTCATTTTTACTTACTATCGTTTTTTCATTCCTTCATTCTTATTTACATAAGTTAAACCAGATTACAAATGTAATATCATGGATACCTAGGATACCTTATATATAATTGACATTCTACAGAATAACATTTAGATTCCTATACAAGATACAAGACATCATCAAGGTTCTCATCTTATACAAGATAGGTGAATATCAGGGTTTCTAGGGATAAATAAATTTTCCTCAATGATTTCAGGTGTTTTGTTAATTAATTCACTTTTTTGCGTTTTCTGCTATTGACAAACCATGATCACATAGTAACATGGTCCTACGTTATTCATTTTGATTAACGTGTTTCTCTAATTCTCAATATAAAGAAAGGTTATCATGTCTTACATTCAACTTGGTTTAGATATGTCGCAGAGTGAACTAGCATCATTACCTAGTCCTGCTTCTACTGAAACCCATATTGTGGTCCCTCATAATAATGTGATCGAACTTCTACAGAAGGAAGCAGATGCCTGTAGTTTTAATTTAGAAAACTTCAGGTTTGGGGTTTCACATAAAGAAACAATTGCAGGAACTGATTATTGGCAAAGGATGTTCGGTGTTGCAGAAATGCAAGCAGACATAATTAATCCTGAAGCTACAACTATTATTGCTTTCAGAAATTCACATGATAAAAAATTTCCTCTTGGTTTTGCTTTGGGTCAATCAATCTCAGTATGTGATAATTTAATGTTTGGCGGGGAAGTAGTAATTAAAACCCGACACACTAAAAATGTATGGTCAAGAATCCCTAGGTTAATGACCAGAGCCGTAGGACAACTCCAAAACATAAAAGTCATTAATGAGAAAAGAACTGAAGCCTATAAGAAAACAGAAGTTCCCTCAGATGCTTGGGTCCATGACTTTTTAATTCACTCCGTAGACAATGGTGTTTTATCTGCTTCTAATATTCCTAAAGTTTTAAGGGAATGGAGACAAGAGGAAGGAAGTCAATCTGCTTCCCATGATCAATTCAATGATCGAACTTTGTGGAGTCTTAATAATGCTTATACAGAAAGTTTTAAGATTTACTCAAATCTAGATCAGATCACCAGCAGGAATATTAAATTATCTGGAATGATGGATAACTATTGTAATTTAGATTTCAGTACGGAAATAGAATTAAATGATGATGAGTTTGAGACAATGCCTGTTTCAGAAATGTCTAGTGATCTAAGCGAGCAAGAAAAAGCAAACTTAGAAATGCAAGAGAGACTTGAAGAAATGGAAACAGTTTAATTTTAATTCCCTAGGGTTCAAATTAGAATCCTAGGGTATCCGAAGAACACAATTAATTATAGTTGTGTTCTCAGGGTAAAAATTAATTTATTCTGATTCTCTCTAATTCTCATATCAAAAGGATATTATGGGAAAAGATAAAGTAGCAGAAAAAGCAGAAGCACTCGAAACTGTAGCCAATGGGCTAAAAAAGTTCTTGGTTGAATTTGAGTGCAAGCAGATAGTCCGTAGTACTGTAGAAATAGAAGCCAGTACTAGAACTGATGCAGAAAAGAGATTCAAGGCAAATGCTGACAGTCTCGACATTGATACAGTTATTTCTGGTGCAGACAAAAAGTTTGCTCCTCAACTTGTAGGCAAATCCGTTCGGGCTTTTCCTGCTTAATCTTATTTTATTTCCTAGGGAATCAATTAAGGTTCCCTAGTCTCTCTAATTCTCATTATATGAAAGGTATATTATGTCAGTAGATAAAGAAGCTATAAAAACTCATGATCTGTTGCTTGCTAGTGTTGTTCAATTGGTAGAAGAAAACCAAAGGTATAAAAAGGAAATCCATAGTTTAAAAACTAAGCTAGGGAAAAAAACTATGGAACTACTTTGGGTCCGTCCTAATTATGGATGTTATTAAAATCTAATTCTATCCCTAGGGTTTAATATTAGATCCTAGGGTTTCTCTCTAATTCTCTCAATAGGTACAATCATGCAAAGGAAACTAGAAATTATAATTTTAATTTCCACAATCATTTTAGGTTTGGGAATCATTGGGGAATTGATCCGTATTGAAAGGGATCTATACCAGAAATACTCGAAACCTTTTATGGAGCAAGCTAATGGATAAAGTAACAATTGAAGTAGCTTTTTGGGAACTGGAAAAAGCAATAGAAGAAAGCGAACATTACAAACATTTAGATTATAAAGAATTCATGTTAATGACAGATAATCTGAAAGGTTTAATTCCTTTTAAAAATAGAATTACTCGAAATTATATTTTTGTAAATGATGGAGTTCTTGAAGTTCCGCAAACTGATGAGCCATTCATGAGGGGTGAATTTTAAAATGAAAAAAGAAGATAACTTAACAGAAGCAGAAATTATAAAGGAATTTGTGGATGATCACTTTTCTCATTTTGGTGCTTATCCTATGCAAGTCGAAACAGATAAAGGTTTTTATACATGGGATGAATACTGGAAAGTTTTAGAATCTGCAAAGGTATCTTAATCAATCTAATTTAAACCCTAGGGAATATAACTGCATTCTCTAGGGTTTTTTGTTTCTACTGAGAATTTCATTTTGTGTTCTATCATGGGTGATAGGTCACAAGGGGCCATTCTCAGGTCCGTTTATAAACTCTCTAATTCTCAATTAAAAGGATGATATGCGACAATATCCGATATGGTGTAAGATTGATTCTTGTGCCTATGCTAACCATGGCAGAGGTACAGGAAACAAAAGCTTTGGAATTAAAAAACATTCTGATACAGAAATAAGAGTAGGATCTAGTTCAAAAAACTCTCATCATTTTCTGTCTCATCGCACTACGTGCAGGGATCTACCAAATGGAGATCGAAGTTTTCATTTTTATATAGATAATAAACTTTTTAAATCTGCTTTACTCAAATCTGGAGAACAGGAATTAAGTGAAGTAAAAGTTTATTTTGATTTGGGATAATTCATTTCTCTTTTCCTTCCTCAGACCCTTGGAACATGGTATAATATTCGTATGTTTCAAGGGTTTCTTTAATTTTTATTCTTGACATTATTTTTATATTTTTCTAATTATTG
>Ga0208899_1000738_pt1 | contig 23988 bp, 28 predicted proteins | sample VirMetDEL_Nov_24_FD_184518 | JGI IMG/M metagenome (GOLD analysis project Ga0208899, IMG submission 184518) | Aqueous microbial communities from the Delaware River and Bay under freshwater to marine salinity gradient to study organic matter... | ecosystem: Environmental > Aquatic > Marine >... | reverse complement strand
GCTGACCTTCCTCGGCAAGCTGCTGGTCAAAGATTGTCAGCGCATCTAGCTGCTCATTGAGGCTAGACGCAAGCAAGTCACCGGCTGTCACAAAGTCTGTAACGCGCTCAATGTCTCTTGCTCCAATGATGATGATTGTGTCTGAGGCGGTTGGCGTTGACGGCACACTTGAGCCGGTGACGATGTTAACGCTGCCGGTACCATTCGCATTAATTGTCACGGTGAAATCTGTGGTCAGTGTGAGCGATGTGGTATTGAAATAAACCGCCACATCATTTTCGTCCAAAATCTCAAACGAAAACGCATACGGCCCCAGCCCGGCTGACCCGGTGAACACGACGCGGCGTGTAATTGCGTTAATATTGTAATCAGCCATTTTGGTGCCTCATTTGGTTGCTGAGATTATACATTATTTTATCATGTCTGATAAGGACGGTTTTTCTGCTGTTGGTTTTGTTAAAACAGGAAAGCGTTTTTTGTTTTTAACGTCTGCTAGCTTTTGTGCAAATTCTGGAAACTCTACTATCTGGTCGTCTAGCCCATTGTCCGACAAATCAACGGCAAGCTGCGAATATTCCACAAGCCGGGGGTCTACATCATCTTCTATAATCTCACCAAACAAACGCGTCTTCGCTAGCTTTCGGTAGTCCTTTTGAATTCTCTTGATAATCTGCCGCATATCACCAATAGCTAACTCTTCACCAGTTTTTTCAGCGTCATCCATAAACTCAGTCATAGAAGCCGCAATGTTTTCTTCTAGCGTCATGCCATCAATCAAGATCTCTTTATTGGCTAACAGTTTCCAACGCGCCTCTACCTCAGTTGGTAAGCTTATGCCCTCTATTTTTTTAGGGAACGGTGATGGCCCCATATGTATGGCGTCCATAAATTCTTTGACGTTGTTTGTTTCGCCGTATGTCATAGATAATGGCTGTGCGGCACTAGCAGCATTAAGCCCAATTGCGTCACCGTAGTCGTCTAGCTTAACTGGCACATCCTTAGACCAAATAGGCACCCTTGATTTCCACCTATTGTAAGCCTCTTCCACAAAAACCAATCCAAGCGGAGAATCCTCACCAGCCCCAACATTGCTGATCTGCGGGTCGATCATGCGCTCAATGCGAGAAACTAGCGTACTATTTGAAAATCCAATGATTGGCGTACCTGACAGCAAGAAGCTAGAGTATCTTTTGCCAAGTGCGTTGCCTATAGACAACATCCTTGCGCCAGCAGTGCGTTGTTGGTATCCGGCAATTGACGTTAATTCTGATATGCCTTGCATAGCTGGCATGTTCGTAGCTGTTTCCGCAACGGCGGCCGACCCAGCGTAAAACATTTGCTCCCATAAGCCCTCTTCATCATAGTCGCTGTATCTGGCAACGTCAGTCAGTGCAGCCCCAAATATAAATGGTAAATTGAACGGCTCAAGCCTTTTGATAGAAACAAACACACTATCGCCATAGTCAACGCCGCTGCCCTCAGTAACGGCGTCCTCACCTAAAAGGCGCTTTAATTGTTTGACTTCTTTTGATGTTATTTCAGTGTCCTTGCCAAGCCTCGCCGCAAACGGTTGCCAACCTTGTGACTTAAGCATGTTTCGATAAGATGTGTCGCCGGGGCCAGCCCCTGTTATGCGGCCTTCGCCAGCAAGCCAGTAACCAGTAGCAACTGCGGCTGAACCTAAAAAAATTCTGCTCACGGCCAGATCTTTGTGTCGGCCACCTTTTTCCAACTCAGCGTAAAACGCTGGCGATATAAAATTCAAAACGCCAATACGCGAATTAGCCTCATTGGCAATGTTTGTGAGCGTCTTACTAAATGGTGCCATTGGCTTGAAATACCATTTATTCATCAGTTTGTTAGCGCCATTGTAAATGCCAGCAAATGGCAATTGCTTGTCAATGTCGGCTTGCAGCGTCACTTGTTTGCGCCAAGCATTCATGCTCATGTCAATGTCGCCGGGCATCTCAGTCAAAAACTTTTGAACGTGCCGCGATGCAATCTGCATCGCCTCTTTTTCTGCAACACGCGGATCAACGCCGCGTGACGTTAGATCTGCTAGCGTATTGTCAAACACTTTGCCGCCAGCCCTCGCCGCTTCCTCATGCAACTGAACGCGCTGTGCCACGCCAGCAAAAAACTCATCAGCCGCGCCAAGCGCTCTAAATGGTGCTGAGTAAGCAACGCCCATTGCGTTAAATACTTTTCCGGGAACTGTGTTTGTTAAATCAGGGAAGTCTCTAATTTCTTTAGACCACGGCACTTTATAAGCGGCACCAGCCCAATACTCTGTTTTCAGCGGATCTCTGGGCGCGTCTTTAGCGGCACCGCCCTCTGCAAATTTGCGGAACATCATTGACCAGCCGTCAATTATGCCATTCTTAAAGCCAGACATTCTGGCGTAAATGTCTGCGCCGTAATATCTGTCTGGGTCAGTTTTGTAGCCAAATGTCTTTGCGAGGCGTTGACGCAGCATACCGATAGGAACCGCCGCCGCACGTTCTGGCACATCAAGAAATGCAAAAAGTGCGTTGCCAGCGCCATTAAAAATATGCGTCACTGGGTCATTGAGCATGACTGACTGCGCCATATAAACTATGGCCTCGTATGACTTGCGCTTGACGCTGTTTCTGAGCAATGCGTTTCTGGCGGCTTGACTATTTGTTCTGTTGTATTCTTCTGCTAAGCGCAACAACTGATCATCGCCGCCCAACTCATTCAAAGCATCGCGCAATTCTTTTTGCGTTAATCCACTGGCGCGATCAGACGCACCCTTAAACACATTCATTGATCTGGCTATGTCTGTCTTCGCGCCAGACAACTCAGCAAAAATCATATCATGTTGCGCGATAGCCTCACGCAACGTCAGCTTGCCGCTCTCATCTAACTCGCCACGCGCCACCAAACGCATTAGATCGTCAACCTTGGCAACGCTGACATCGTGTAAAACTTGCAACCCAGCCATACGCTCTGCCAATTGCGATCCGCCAATGCTGGCGTCTATACCTTGACCAGAAAATATTTTATCTAAATTTTCTTTTGGGACGCCAGCGTTTTGTGCGCGTTCGTAGATCTCATCAATTGACATCGGCTTTTTAACGTCAATCAATTTTTCGTCAGCCGCCTTTGCCGCCGCCTGCACTGTCGCCGCAAACTCATCGCTGTCATAGAAGCGCGTGTTTACTGGCCCCTCTTTTAAGCCAGCAATTTTTTGCGCCTTGGTTGGCGATGGCACCTCACGCGCCGTGCCAATCTCTGCCTGACGCGCCTGCAAACGCGCCTGCATCTCTTCTAGCGTTACTGGCGGTGGTGACGTTGGCTGCGGCTGTGGTGCCGCTCCCGGCGCACCGATGACAGGCCCAACAGGCACATCAGTGACCGTTGGCATTTCTCCGGCTTCTTTTGTTACCCGCGCCTCTGGCGAGAGTCTTGCCCCTTTTTCGGTCAAGCCGCCCAGTATCTCTTTTGTTTTGCTTCTGGCTAATTTTGACGTAATGGCAGACGACACACTAGCGACTTGCACATAGTCATCTTCTGGAGCGGCAGATTGCGGCACTGCATTAGGATCTGCGTCTGTGTCCAGAATACTGCGCCGCTCATCTGGCATTTTAGATATCGCCATTGTCTGCACCTTCCTGTTTTGCCGCGCCTAATGCTGTGATAGCCACAGGCCCAACAATACCATATTTTTCTAATATCTTGATCGCTTTATCGTCAAAGATGACATAGTTGCGGCCTGACTTTTTTGTTTCTTCATCAGCCCAATCAAGAGCCTCTTGCCTTGTTTTATAGGGTGGGCTTGTCGTTACAATTCTGCCAGAGCCACCCAAACCGCCGGGTCTATTGTCTACAGCCACTTTAGCGCGGAAACCATCTTCTGCCTTTGTAACATCTATTAGCTTACCGCCAGCCGTATTTCGTGATGTGTTGTCAAAGTATTTGATGCCGGGGATGCCGTACTGAGCCAGTAATTCTTCGCCAGCATTGTCTTTGCCCCTGATAGCAGCAAAATCATTGAGGAACGAAACAACAGTTCTGTTTTCGCTCAAAAGGCTTGCCTTTAAATCACCTCTAGGACTTCCAAAATTTTCTAAATCATCAGGTGTTATTTCGTTGTCAATCAGCTTTGATATTTTTGCTTTGATGTCTGGGCTTTGATTTCCTATAGGCTTGTCATAATCAAGGAATTCATCAGGCTTGGGAGATAACGCAACTTTATATGTTTTGCCAGTTTCAGCGCCAACTGTTACACGACCTCTCAAAGCCTTTAACTTTTCAAGTTCTTTACTTGTTGATCTTATGGCGTTGACATTATCTTCAGCAATCATCTCTTGCAAAAATTCTTCAGAACTTTTTATAGCGGCTTCCAAGTCTCCATTTGTTGCGGCCAAATCATCTGCAATATCTTCATCAACAAGGTTGTCATTTATTTGGTTGCCTCGAATATAAGGGCGGCCATCAATATCAACATTCCGCGCCATCATGTCTTTGTAAAACTTCGCTATATCCTCGCTATCAGTAAAATACAGCCCATAACCATATGCCTGTGCGCCCTCACCAGTGCCAATCTTTTCTAGGCTGAACTGGTCAAAGTCTGCGCCAGAACCGTGAAACGCAATGATGCCCGGCTCGGTTTCAGTCGGCGGCACAGCAGTAACTGGGTTTTCTTTTGTTGGCCTAACCAACTTACCAGCCGCAGCCAACGCCGGATCAATCACTTCCATAGGATCAACGCCAGACATGACACGATCAGTAATAGGCCCGCGCTCTGCCATACGCGCCTCGGCAGCTTGCCCGGCTGTGTCTAGCCCTTGGCGCACAGCACTGCCAGCAGCCGGGATAGCTTTACTTAAAACCTTGCTGCCTACGCCACCAACAGCAGCGCCCACAGTGCCAGCAGTGCCAAGTCTAGTGGCTGCTTCTCCAACAGTCGGCTCAAGTCCTGCTGCATCTTCAACGGCCATTGTGCCGCCCTCAAAGCCTGCCCCATAACCAGCGCCTGCGACCATACCAGTCCTGCCCGGATATTTAACAGCAAGATCATAAGGCATAGCAGTGCCAGCCGCTGTTTTCATTAGCATGTCTTTAAGCACCGCCCCTGACACTTTGCCAGCTAAAGATTTTGCGGCCATAGCGTAGAGCTTGCCGAAACCGCCAGCGTAAGTTAATGGGTCTGCAAAGATACCGCGAAATGCGCGTTTGATTGTTGCGCCGTTTGTTGATGTGTCAGAGTATGTGTGAAGCATTTGCAAAAACGTCATAGCATTTTCTTCGCCAGCAGTATCTGACATAAGAGCCGCAACTTGAAACGCAAATCCGGGTACGCTGATGCCGCTTTCGCCGGGTATACCCGCAGGCCCGGTCATGTTCCAATTAAACTCAGACATTAGATCCAGACCATATGCCGCTGCCTGCTTGTCTGAACCGATAAATCGTTCACCGTCATTCATAACAGAAAACATTTTTTTAGACGCGCCGATCCACTCAGGCATTACAGCAAGCTGGTCTTCATTGTATTTTGGTGGCACGGCTTTAATGTCTTCGCGGCGTTGGCGTCTGTCGCCACGTTTTTCAACAGGGGCATCATCTGGTTCTGGTGGCATAGAAACATCGTCAAAACGCATATCCCGCAACATAGGTTGCGGAGATCCTAAAAAAATATGGCTGTCTGCCTGATAGTCAAATGCTTCTTTTAGCTCATCCATTAGTCTACCAATTCATCTCTTAAAATAATGTTTCGCTCAATAGCTTTGATTTTTTTTACAACATAATCGTAATCATCGTCAGAAATATTTCTTAAACGCCTAAGACTATTGATATAGTCAATTGTTGTGTATTCTGTAAAATCTATGCCGTAAACATCTAGCCGCTCATCAGTTACGTTAACCAACCGTGTAACGATTTTTCCATATTCGCTCGACAACAAATCATTTTTTAAATCTTTTGCAATTTGAACCTTACTAGGTTTTTTAGTAATGTCTGGAGACGCGCCCTCTGGTGCGCTAGCTTCCCAAGAGGCCGTTTCATTAATAAACCTAGCGTCAACCTTTGCTGTAAAGCTGGCATATGCTTGGGCTTTTTTCTTTGAAGGGTTTAAAGTGCCGGGAACAATTTGCGAATGTTGGCGAGCGATAGACGCAACGCCGCGTTCAATTTCTTTTGTTGCCGTGTTCATTTTTGGCAACAATTTTAATTGAGCTTTTGGCCCTACACCCCTTTCTGCTGCTGCGGCTTGCAATTCTGCAAAAGTGGTAATTTTGTCGTTATAAATTAAGTCTAATATTTGCAACTCACCAACAGGATTTGTTGGCTCGTCTTCTACTAATGCTTGTTTTGTTTTAGTTAACGCAATAATTCCCTGACCATCAATAGCAGCCCCATTGGTGTCAATTGCAATTTTCATAATTTTTGCTATTGCATCATTTGATTCGGGCGTTCCATCTGGTGATGTTGTAAAATCTATCACCGCAGAAACTAGATCTCTGTTTCCTGTTTTTAAATTGTCGGCCTCAACTTGATCATCAGCGGTCTGCCTAGCAGCAATCTCTGTTCTTACATTTGATCTAAACTCAGCTTGCTCTTTGCTATCTAAAAGCGCATAGACTGGCGTCAACGCGCCCATATTTCCACTGCGTAAAGCGCTGGTTTGTTTTGCGCCGGGCAAACCTATAACGTAATCAGTCAATACACCAACTTGCACATCCCTAACCATTGTCTGTATTTCTGTTGATTTGCTTTTTGCGTAAGCTAAATCGCCAGTGCTTATCACAACATCATTAGCTTGACGCGCTAAGATAGCCATATCGCCAATTGCCTTTTCAACATCAACATCTTTGGCCGTCAATATATCTCTTAGCCTGTCCGGCACACTAACTAAAAACTCATCTGACGCAGCAACTTTTGCCGCCCTCTTAACCGACAACTGCATTTCAAGCGCAGATTTATAAACAGATGACGCGCTAGTATTTGCCGCAGCGTTATATTTAAGGGCTTGGTTGGGGTCAATCGCTGCAATGGTTTCAGAGTGACCAGTGATCATTGCGGTAAGATCAGCCTGCATTGCGCCAATTTGTTTATTTGTATATAAGCCGCCAGATTTAATAGCAGTAGAATACGCGGAAATTTTTTTGTTTGCGTCAATCTCAAGCTCAGTTGTCAACTGTTGAGCAATAGTGGCGTTGGTGACTGCGCCAAACACAGTGTCAGGATCACCGACAATTTCGTCAATGTCTCTGCCCTGAGAAATTGCATCTTCAATTTGTTTTGCTGAGACTGGGTTTTCAAAAGCATATTGCGCAGCATCACGCTCTGTCTGAGCAACCTGCTTTTTGTAGACATAATCGCTCATGCTGTTGAGGCTTTTGGTAATGGCATTATAATTACGCGCTTTAGCTGCGCCTGTCGCCACAAAGTCAACAGTCGGCACTGACGGTATGCCTACGCCTAAAGGTCTGTATTTTGGTAGCTCTGCCATTAGCCAGTTCCCATTGCAGTGCCGGGCGCATCACCAATGCCACTAAACGATCCACCACCCGGCGCACCACCCAAGGACATTTGCCCCGCCACAGCGCTCGTCAAAGTGCCAAGCGCGGCAGTCCTGCCAGCCGCCATCGCTGACTTGGCTTGTGACGCATATTGCATTGCCTGCGCCTCACCAACACCAAAAGCAATTTGCTCACCATCGCGAGTTATATAAAGCTCGCCTGCGCCTTTTTTCTCAGCATACAATGACAAAGCTTTTGCGCTGCCGCTAAATGGATCAATGCCACCGGCTGCTGCCCTTGCGTTTATTGATGCCTTAGTCGCCAAGATATTGTCCATAACGCTAGCGCCTTGTTGCCGATATTTAAGCGCCTCAGATCTGGCTTGCACTTTCCTAAACGCAGCTTGGCGCATTACGCCTTTAGCTTGCTGCTTCGCACCCTTTAGCTGCGAGTACATTTTAGCGGCGGTTAAGCCAGCCATAATTGCCTGTGCCATATTACTGTCCTATGCTCACTTTGTAATCAATGCCCAGCAGTGTCATTTTCAATGGCACCTCTTGGCCGATTGTTATTTGCCCATCATAAGTATAACCCAAAAGACCGTGCAGTGTCTTGATGCCTGTGTACTCAGGCACTGCGCTGCCAAATACGTTTGCCCCAAATTGCCGAAACGCAATTAGCTTGCTGTCAATTGTAAGCGACTGCGTTTCAAACAACTCAGCGTTTACCTCAAAGATCCGCTTCTTAAAGCCCTTTAGAGAGCCGCTGGGCAGGTTTGGCTCAACCGGCAGTGTCTTTACCTCTGGCGTAAAGTTGAGGCCAACCTCGTGGCTTGTAGACGCCGCAGTGCCAAAGGTAACAGTGAACGGTGACGCTGGCACGGTTTGATCAGGCTCAACGATGCCATCGCGAATAATCTTAATGCTCTTGGCCTCTAGATGTGTCACGTTCACAGAACTGGCGGCACCCCCGGTTATCGAGCAATCGAGCAATGCGTCTGCATCAAATAGCTCAACATAATAAACATCAACGCTGTTGACCGTGCGCTTTACCACAACATAGATATCGTCAACGTCAACGCCAATATTTAAGAACTCGCCATCGGTTGTCCACTCAGATGGCGCAATAACATTTTGGCTTCGCAGCAAGGTATAACAGGCAATGCTGCCATCCTCGCCATTAACCAGCATCAGCCGGTCGCCCTCATCAGTTGACGTGGCAACGCGCACCGCCATTTCCTCTGGCGTCTTTAGCAGATGCGATGACAACAGCGAGATCTTGGCTGACGTGTACGCTTGCACCGCGTCACTATAAATAAACTCTTGGATAGCTTTGCCCTGCCTTTGGATAAACAAGGTCGAGCCGTCCACGTTTTGCAATCGTATGCCGGGCTTGCTGCCAAAGGCAGTCTGCTGCTTAACGATAAGGTTGCTCGGCGTGATGGGCGTGTCTAGCGTTTGCGGCACATAAAACTCAGCCCCAGTCGTAAAAATCTGCAAGTGACGACCAGAGAAAATATCAACAATTGCATTAAACGTGCCGGTGTCTAGTGTCGCCTCAACCGCTGCATCATCAAGCGCCTCTCCGGGGTCAAAGTTAAAGAAAGTCGCAACCCTCGACCCAAAGATAGTTGATGGCCGCTGCTTAGTGCCGCCGAAATACAAGCGCCCCTCGTGGAATGTCACGCTGCGCGGATAACCCCGGCTAGACGACCACACCTCTTCGTAACCTTCTTCAATCTCCCAATCAGCGTCATCAATGTTTCCGGTGTCAAACAAAGGCACCTCGGCAAAACACTCTAGCTTGGCTGCTGATACCTTGCGCACAATCCGCAACCGGCCAAACGGTGTCACATTAATATACTGCCCAATGTAATCAGCAGCAGCATCAGTAAAAATAAGAGCGTCAGAGCCGCTATGTTTAGCTGTTAGTGTTAGATTGCCTGATGTAGCTGACGGCTCTAGGTGGTCATGTGGCACACCAGTGTTATATGCGGTTCCGGCAGTTACAGTTAAAGTAAACGCATACTTAGGCACAAAATCAAATGTGATCGTGCTGGCAGTCCAAGTGCTGTCGCTTGCGCCACGCACAATCTTTGTCGGCGGCAGATCCTCATGCACCACGATAACAGTGTCGGCAGACTGCACCCAATTCATTTCCGGCAAGATAGAGCTAGTCAAACTAGCCACGGCTAGAAAATCATTACCGCTGCCGTTGATGTCGGTGATTAGCGAGCCGTCTTTGAATACATACATTTTACCGGGTGTAAAGACCAGCATATAGCTATCGCTAATGCTAAATTCAAACGACACCATCCGCACAGCGTTAGCCGCGCCGCTGTCTAGCGCCGCAACAAACTTAGTGCCGTCACGCCGCTTGGCACCGCCCTGCGGCTGAATGTTTACATTCCGCGCTGTCGAAAGACCAGACTTATACTGACTGATGTCAGTACGCGACCGCAGCTTTGGATCTAGCTCGCCAGCGGTAAAGTCATTCTGGATCTGGATGATGCGGCTCATGCTAGAACCTTATATCTGAAATCGGGAACTCTTGTATTTGCTGTGCCGGGCGGTCAGCGCCGTCAATGTTAATTGCCACGCGAACCAAACCACCGCGCATATTCTCAGACGGTGAGCCATACGCTTTTGCGTGGTAATAATCAGCCTTAGCGATCTGGTCGGTAATCGGCTCGGCAAACTCAGCCGCCAACGCCATCTTTAACAGGCGCACAAAATACGGCGGGAATATTGCTGGCTCTGGCCGGAACTGGTAGTCGATCCAAACCGTTTCGTAATTAGTGTAAAGGCCAAGGTTGTAAATCTCAAAATCGCGAACTGGCCGCGCACCCACAGAGCTTACATTAAATACAGCCTTTGGGTTGCCAAGAATATCGCCGGGCAGCGCATAGGTGTATTTCCATTCATTGATTGGGGTACTAGCAAGCTGCGCTAACTGAACTTTTTGCACAGACCAAGAATACGCATATTGCATCAAGAGAGTGTCGCGCACATCGTCATAGAGGCGATCAGCGACCTGCGCTTCGTCAGTGCCGGTGGCAAATGATGATAAAGGCGCAGCGCCCAGCATAATCAAAGCATCAGAACAAATTGATAGTTTGGTATCACCAGCCGCCATTGCGCTACTCCAAAATAGGGAAAGGGAGCCGGTTGCCCGGCTCCACTTAGATTAGTCAGTGTCGGTCATTGCGATGGCTGTGCCATCGGTAACGTCAACAACACCAGAGGCGTTTGATGCAACCATAACAATTGACATTGTTGGGGTCGCGCTGTCGTGAACAAAGATCACATCACCAACTGCCACTGTGTCTGACAAGTCGTTGAAATATCCTGCTGTGTTCACAGTCGCAATCGCGTCCGCTGATGTGTAAGTGTACATGCTAGGGGCGTTGCCAGATTTAGCTGCACCGATAACATTCCATCCTGCTGAAGAGAAAGCCATTTTCTAAACTCCTTTCTATTCAGTCGCTGAGATTTTGACAATACCATCGTCATCAATGGCAACCGCACCAGCGGAGAACATTGAAGAAACAAGGAATGACGTTTTCTCAGGAACGTAGTTGATTTCAGACTTTTGGTTCATGCCAATGCCCATACCGATTGCATCGCGATGGAACGCAAAGCAAGTGCGGGTTGATGGGAGAGGCAAGCCACCTTCATCACGATCACCTAGTGTGATGAATTTAAAGCCGAGGAAGGTGTCGATCTCACCTGTTGAGAGAGCCTTCACAGTAGCAAAGTCGCTGCTGGTCAGTTCTGTCTCATCAAGCAATGCTGACAAGCCGTTTGCGTGGATGATCATGCAGCGACCTTCGGCTGGCACGTTCTTCACATCCAGAGCCTTTTTAGCTGCAAGCAGCTTTGCAAGGTTCATGTTTGTGCCTGCGCCACCAACAGATGTTGCAACGGTTGACGGTGAGGAAGCTGCATTGAGCGCGTCAATAACAAGCTGATCCATACGGCGACCGATAGCTGCGCCAACTACCTGCACCAATTCACGGCGCTCGTCAAAGTTGACTTTTTGCTGGTTAAAAATGTCTGAATACTCAGCAGCAATGTAATCTGACATTGTTGCTGTGACTTGTGAATAAGTCACGTTCAGAGGTGTAACGTCAGTTTGCGGTACGCGAACTGTTGCGGTGCCTTTTCCGATCTTCGGAAATTTCACCTGATTGCCTTCGACACTTGTTCTCTCGCGGGTTACGCCAGCCAAAGCACGTGATGCTTGATAGGCTTGCTTAACTTCCGCGTCAAAAAGCTGAACGAACGCATTGGAAATGCCTACGGCCATTTTCCTATTCCTTTCGTTTCAAAATAAAACACGATTAGCGCCTAGCAGGTATCCTTTCGGGCTGCGGCTTGGGCATACACGCTACGCCCCCAAGCGTTTGCGACAGGTCGAAAGCCGATTGTCTGTCAATAGGGATTATATGTAAAAAAGAAGGAACTGTAAACAGTTCCCTCTTGACCTTTATGTTGGCGAGTATTCGTCACTGCCAAAAGCCTGCTCAAACATTTTTTCAACCTTTATTCTGTAGCTTGGATCTGTTTGATATTCTGGCTTTCCGACCATTGCCATCAGCTCTTCTTTTGATGGCGCACCAGCCATAGGCGCAACGTCTACTGGGATGGCCTTGTCGCCGTAATAGCTGCGAACCTTTTGCAAAGCTCTCATGCCCTCGGCTGTGCCACCCATAATTTTGAACTCTTCAAAGTCAGTCTCAGACCAAACGCCCTTGCGAACTAGGCTCGATGCCCAGTCAGACATTGACTTAATGATTGCGTCAGCATTGTTGCCCAGTTTTTCGTATTCTTCTTTGTAAGATATCTCTGCTGCTTCGGCTTCATCACCGGCCATAGAAATAAACTTACCGGCAAGCTCTTCAAACGCCGACTGGCTGATGCCGTTTTCTTTAGCCCAGTCCTTGTATGTGCTAAAAAGCTCGTCATCTTCTGGGATACCGGCCTCAGAGAACACGCTTGCATCGTACTCTTCTGGTGCTTTGTGCTTTCCTTGGCTAAACTTTTTCTGCAACTCAGAGTAAGCCTTCGCCAAATCTTCGCCGGTATTAAACTTTTCGGGCAACCACTCAGGCTTTCCTTCTTCAGTTGCCGCCTCTGACGCTACTGCATCACTAGATACAGTCTCGCTGTCAGGCTTAACGTGTGAGATTGTTTCTTCTGCTTGCTGCTGGTTATCGTCACTCTCAATTTGAGCATCGGCCAACAGGCCATCAGTTTCATTCATAGTGATCTCGCTCTTTTCATGCGCCGCTCAATTTCCCTGACCAGACTGTTCTGGCCTTCGCGAGCATAGCCGTGGCTGGCTTCTTCGCCCGGATACCACGTTGGCTGCTCTATCGTCAGTGCGCGTAGATGAGTGAGCAGCTTTGCCCCATCGTCACTGGCGAATACGCGCAAATAAAGACGATCAATGTCGTCCTTATCAACTTGCTGTTTTTCTGCAATCTTTGGATCTACAGAACGTAGACCATCCCAACCATCTGGGTTCATTCTTATGCCCCTTCTGGCGGTGCCTCACCTTGTGGCATTTCACCGCTCTCTGCTTGCGCCGCCATTTGGGCGGCTTCCATTGCCTGCTGCATCATCATCTCGCGTTCTTCTGGAGATGTGCGCAACTCAGCTGGGATGCCCAGCTTGTCAGCAACATAATCTGCAATGCTGCCTGTCTTGACAGCCATTTGGCCTTCTGGGCCAAGGGCTGACGACATTTGCACCCACTGCATAATCTTTTCGATGTCGCCCATATTTTGCGCTTGCGCAATTGGGCTAACAGGTGTGACCTTGACTTCAAGGCCATTGACGCGCAGTGGCATCTCAATTAAGCCGCGCTCATCCATCACATACAAGATACGCGCAATCATTGGCACCATAGTCTCGGTAATCAAACGACCAAAAGCGGAGCCAAGGTTCTGCGCCAGTTCTTTCATGCGTTCTGCAATCTCTGTCGCAGACCTTGCGCTCATGTTGTCAGGCGGCAATGTGTCATCGAGCAAGATCTTCTTGACGTTCATACGCAGGTCATTGATGACAATCTGCGACACGTTAAAGTCGCCGGATCGTGGCATCTGACGCAAGCTCTCACCCTGCGGGCCACCGTTACGCGCCACCGGGATAATAGCACCCGGCGCAATGCGGATTGCCTGCGGGTTTAGAACGCCGTCATCAGCGGCAGTGTAAACACCGGCAATAGACAAGCTGGCATTTTTAAGCAGCAACTCTAGCGTCTTGTTTAGCGTTTTAATGTCTGGGATTGCAGTAACCAACGGCCCACGACCATAGACCTCACCGGCTACTTTCATATAACGCGCCACGATCCAAGGGCTGGATTTCATGTAACGCTTCAATAACTCAGCTTTGCCTTCCGGCCAAATGACGTGATAGCAGAACTCGCCCATCTCAGGCTCATACAAAGTCGCCTCGATAAGCTCGATCTCTTCGGTTGGCTTCTCGTCAATCATGCGCTGCATACGCTCTGGGATCTCGGCATCTTGCCAATGCTGGCTGATGGCTTCGCCCTTCATACGCATACGCCGGTAAACATTATCAACCCTGCCGTGCGCACCCTCTTCAATAGCAACCAGATATTGCGGCACGGCGGTAAAGCGGATTGGGTTTAGCTCATCGCCGGGCTGGATCAACATACAAGCCGTGCCAACTGCCAGATCTAGCAAGAACTCGCCCATAGCCAAATCAAAGTTAGATTGGCGAAGCACACTAAACATTGTGTCGCTGTACATATCCAGCGCCATTTGCGCTTCAATCTTACGCTCTTCTGGGATTTCTGGCCCCGGCTCTAAGCGGCACCACGGCGCATAAGGCGGGAATAACCCAGACTGGATGCGGTTGGCAAACCGCTGTGTCGCATTAATAGCCGTGCTATCGAACACGCGAGCCATTTTGTTTTGCCCCGGAGAGCCACCGCCCTCGTAATAGCCATCGTACAGATTGCGCTGCGGCAAACCGAATTCATAACAATCTTCGTAAATCTGCCGCCAATTGTCTTTGCGGCGCTGCGCAATATCGTGACGCTTTAGGATTTCCTCAACACTACGCACTGGCTTTATTCCTTTTACTTATGGCTGCCGCTTTTTTCTTGGCGTCTGCCTTGGAGCTTGCGCCCCAAGCGCGAAGCGACAAGAGCAGGCGCGTTGGTTCGCCGTTTTTATATTCTGGCCCCGGCATACCACCCATCCTTGCTAAGAAAGATGCGCGGCGCGGATTGTCACCAGACTTAACTGGGCGCTTTAGGTTCATGCCCTGCGCTTTGGCAGAACGGCGACCGGCCTCATTTAGACCGCCCTCTGGATTCTTACCCGCCTTGCGTGTCCAAGCCGGTGATCTAGCCACGCGCCGCCCTCATGTTATCGACAAGGTTAGGATATGGACGACCAGCCTTTGCTGCCGCCCGCATAGCTTTGCGCTTTTGCGCTGTGGTCAAACCCTTTGGCTTGCCCAAACCCTTTGGGCGTTTCTTATCCCAAACCTCTTTTTTCTTTTCCATTACTTACCGTAACCCTTACCTTTTTTCTTCGGCATAACTACGCTCCTAATGTTGTTTTGGTTTCTTCTTCTTGACCACCGCCGCCTAGACTACCAGCCATCATCAGCCCACGGCGACTCGCTCTGCGGACACGCCTACGCGCAGCATCGGCTCGTTCTTTCATAGTCGCAGCAGACTTTGCTTTATCTGTTGGATCACGACCAGCCTCTAGCTCTGCGCCAGCTTTGACCATAACTTGAGCAAATTTATTTTCTTTAGATGATAACGTCTTTTCTGCTAAGGCGCCTGATGATTTGGCAATCTTCGTCATCATTTTTCCCGCTGAACCCATAATACTATCCTAAAGTTGTTTCATCATCGGCTGTGCCGCCGCGAATACTTGCCATCAACATGCGACCGCCGCCACGCTGTCTAGCCCTGCGCCGAGCAGCTATTTGCCGGGCTTGGCTTTCTTCTTGAGCTTCGAGGCGCTCTTCTTGACGCTTTTGCGCAGCAGTCACCTCTGGGGCAACCTCTTCTGGCGCTGGCATCTTTGGAGTTTTAAAAAGACCACTCATCAATATATCCTTGCAAACATTGTGTAATCAAAACCGCCCGGCCCATATTTTCGCAGAACGCCCTCTGGCGTGAATTTTAACATCTTTGCCCACCGCATCGCAAGCTCGTTTTCCATATCAACCGTGATCTGTAATCTTTTTAAATTATGAATTGTAGAAATCTTATCAAAGTATCTAATAGCAGCCCTCGTCACTGTAACAGAAATATTAGGAAATTCTATAGATGTTATCATCCACGCCTCGGCTGTTCCCGGCCACATAATATTGCAGCCCAAGCAAGCCACAATTCTACCGCGCCACATTGCAGTCACCGCATCACCCTCGGCTTGGAACGCCTTGAGCATATCCTGATAATTAGGAATATGCTCAAAAACCTTCTTGTCGTGTTCTCGCAAATCAGCCGCGTAGGGATGCGCCCAGTGAAACGGCACAATCTGGATCTGGCGGTTGTTTGTTATTTCCTTTTGCCACATTAGAAAATACTAAAATCCATATTGGCTGTGGCCTGCTTAAACTGCTTGCTGAACTGGCTGTTGCGCGTAATGTTCCGCACCTCGCCAGCCCCAAGCATTAGATAGCCAAATGCGTCACCAACGTGCGAGTGCTGGTTTTTATTAGCCACATCGCGGAACCGTTCCTGCCCAGATCCGACAGCCATACGCTTGAAATGATACCCGCCAGCCAATGACTTACGCACCTTGGCGCAAGAACGATTAACCAACAGACCGGGCTTGCCGTCAATCAACCTATTCATCGGCATAGCCCCAGCCTCACGCCGAACCATAAAATCGTTGGTGCTGGTCGGCCTAGCGTGAAGCCCCATCGTGCGCAAATGCTCAAACGCCGTGACCTCAAATATCTCGTCACGCTTGACGCCCGCCGGGTCACCCCAGATCAACACGTCCGACTTTGGAAAGTGCTGCTGTATGTCAGCCAGCAAGTGATGGCAAAACCGCTCCAGCCCCATATCAAAGGCAACTAGCTCATGCACAACGTGCCACCGCCCATTCTGCATCTTCTGCCCAAAGACAGCCGCAGGGGTCAAACCAAAGTCAAGCCCGATATGCACCGGCCAACCTTCCTCGATATGCACGTCAGCCGACATCATACTATCAACGAACTCGTGCCAGACCGGCTTGCCGTCCTGCACATAAACATACTTAGCCCCGGCATAGCATTGTATCCAGTCAATGGTCTTGCCCGCTAACTGCTGCTCGTAATAGCCGGGCGGCAAATTATTTACGTTCTCAGCCGCTGGGTTATTGATCCAGTATTTATCAGCAGAGAATATAGCGTCCTCGTGTTCTTTGGTTGCCTCAATAACGCCGCCGGGCTGCTTGTAAAACTTCCAAGGGTACTTTCCGCGAATAGGATTTTTCTCAGCCAACTGATGCCACCAGTGGTCACTATCCATTGGGTTGGTACTCATCCACACGCCGCGCCAAGTGCAACCGCCATTCGCCCTAGTCGGAAAACGGCCGACACGCGACGTTAAACCGTCAACCACCGCTTTAGGCAACTCACGCGCCTCGTCAATAAAGCCGCCGGTCAATTCAAGCGACAACAGCTTTCGCACGTCACGCGGCTGATCCAACGCCAAGAAAATCACCTCACAATCAAGCCCAGCCGCGCCATCACGCGGCGGCAGCTTGATGTGATGGGTGATCGGCGGCGACCAGCGCATCGGCCCCCAAACATTCTCAGGGAATAACTCTTGCCACGTCTTGATCGTGGTCGTGCGCAGTTCCGGGTAGCTGTTTCGGATTACTGCAAATCTGGTATATCTGATCCCATCTATCGGCGATGGTTCCTGTTTCACAGCCCGCAACATCACTTCCGCTAACGAACCGAATGTCTTGCCAGACCCCACTGGCCCCATCAATCCACGCACGAAGCTGTCGTCTTGCAAAAATTCCCATACGGTCGGACTTTCCGAAAAATCTAAATTCAACCCCGCCAAAGCCTCAGTGGTTGGCTGCTTCCTGCGCCGGGGTGATCTGTCTGTTGCTGCTCTAGCTCGCGCCATCATAATCCTCTGGGTCAAAAATAATAGTGGTTTCTCCGCAATACTCATCACTAGTCAACTCAAGCATAGGCCCGCTGCACACCGTGCAAACAATAGCCTCACCGCCATCATATACCCGACCCCTAGTCAACTGATTACAATACCCACATAAAATATCGTGCTTAAAAAACCTGACGCTAATATAGTCCTTCATGTCGATAACTTTACCCATCGTCACCATCAATCTCGACAATCTTCGCCGTTGGCCCAGTGATGTTAATACCAATCATGCTCGGCTTCTGATCATTCGCATTAGGCTCTAACAACCCGCGATGCTTCGCCAATAGCCTCAAGGCAGACAATTTGTCGTGCATCTCAACCTCGATCTGATTGCCAAACTGATTGGGCGTCACCTTGACCTTCTTAATCGCCCGCTTGGCTCGCTCAGACAATTGATCGCTGGGCGTCAACGTGACCCGCCCCATATCATCCCACTGGATAACGTCAGTCGCCTCACCAGCGCCAATAGCCTCTAACTCCTGCACCACCGCCTCGCGCCGAGCCTCATCGGATGAGGCCAGCGCCGCTCGCTGCTGCCTAATCGTTGGCGTTGTTTTGTCTGACATGCAAACACTCCGATCCAGTTGCGGCATACCCAGCCAGATCCACCCAGCTATCCTGATGATCCGGCGTGGCCGCTAACCTAGCCAACTTTACACCCGCCATCATCATAGCAACGTGTTCCGGCTCAATCTGTATGCCAATAAGCGCCGTCCAAATAATAGCGATGCGCTCGTGGTTTTCCCATATGCTGCCGTAATCCTCGCCACGATCAGCGACAGTGGCCTTGGCGGCGTCTAATAATTCGTATCTGTTCATCCTTCGGTATCCCCTTTAACGTCAATAATTTTTAAGTTGCAAGCGGTGCATTGATACTCTCGCTTGTGCTTATCATCGCGCCGTAACTCGATCAAGCTGCGACAGCGTGGGCATTGGTTGTTCGCCAGCTTACGTTCAAACGATCCATCGCCCTCATATATCATCGGCCTCTCCTGTTCCACCACAAGAATAGCACGAAGTCCACTGGACGCAACCATAGCCGTCCGGCTCGCGGATAAAGCCGTTGTCGCAGTCGCGGCAGGGTTTTGGGCGAAAATTTTGTGCGACACCCCCTATAGGTAAAGAGGAGGGGCGGGGGGCAAGGGGTCGCTTTTGCTGTGGCCGGGTATCGCCGCTGGCGGCTGCGGTGTAGTTCGACAAACCAACATTTGCTGCGCAGTACATCATAGCATCCCCTCTGCTACATCGTAGAGCGAAGGCACCCCTGCCCTGCGCTCAAGCGCAGCATCGCAGGTGTTGAGGGTTGCTGCCTTTACATCAGCCGCAGTGAACCCAGCGCTCGCCAGCCGCGTGGCGTGTGAGATCTCATTATCGAACAGGCGCACCTGCCCGGTCGCTTGCATTACGACATTGATGTAGGCGTGACAAAGTTCGGCAGAAGTTAACTGCAATTTGGTTAACTTTGGCTGACCTCGACCGGCCAAGCCGTGCGTGTGAGAGAGCGATTGTAAATCCCCCAGACCCCCTATCTCTTCGGGTTCATCGCCTGCGTCACTGCGTAGCTGTAATGGCTTGGCAGACTGTACATCTTCCCACCGGGGCAATGCCTCGTCACCATCCCACAGCACCTGATACCTATTGCTCTTCCAGCCGCTTGCTGTCTCTTGATAATCTTTCGGGTTTAACTGTCGCACATACTTGAGCTTCTTGAGCTTCTTGACGCTCTGATGCACTGACGTGCGGCTCTTCATACTGCTGACAGTCATCAGCGTTTCCATTGACGGCCAGCACACGCCGTGCCGGTTCGTAAAGCCACACAAGGCACCAAGCACACGCAGGTCAGTCTCGTTAAGCTGCCTCTCGCTAAAGCAACGCATCGGCACGACAGACCACGGTCGCTTATTCTCAGAAAGGGATTTCATCATTCAGTTCCTTCTCAGTTCTTGTCTTTACTTTCTCAACAGCGGCACCCGGCCACATCGCCTTGGCTATGTCAGCCACCTGCCCAGCCTTGTCCTGACGCCAGCCTGACACGATAGCTGCAATCTCATCAACACTATAGACCACCATATCACGATGCTCGCGGGCAACCTTACCAGCCTCATAGCCATTGCGCGTGATTGCCAGCACCTTGCCATCATCCATTGCCGCTTCCCAATAGTCACCACTCAACGGCTCATGCCCACCAGCGATAGCGGCCTGCTCAAGCGCAGCCAACCCCCGCAATGTCACCGACACCTGATGCTCAACATCGTGCTGGCTTTCTATCGCCTCATTCAGCTTATCCATCTGCGCTTCAAACCTACCACGCAATCCCTCTGCCACAAGCCAAGGCAATCTATCCACCCCCCACTTCGCTTCCATCGCTGTTGCGGCTCGATCATATTCATGCAGCGCATCCTGCATCCGGCGCATCGCCATCTGACTAGGCGCATAGTATTGCTTGCTTGGTTTAGTTGGTTTCTTAACCATCTTAAATACTCTCCCTGCGATCATTCCCACTGTGTGATTGTGATCCCCTATAGGGGGGATCGCATCTCACACATATGTGATTTGGTATGTGATTGGTATGTGATTGGTGTGTGATTTCAATTATAGCCATCACACATTTTCCCCTAACTCCTTGTTAATCCATACTTTGCCACCGTCAATCACACACACACCCTTGTTTTGCAGTGCTGCGCGGTCATCTCGGCGCTTGCTTGACGTAAGATCCGGGCATTTATTCTTGTGCAATTCATGCCAGCGATCAACTGACATTGCCGTTGCGCTCATATCAATCAGGCCATTCTGCAACGCCTGCAATGCCAACAACTGACCACTCGTCAGCTTTGCACCGCGCTTCTTTGCGGCGGCTTCGACTGGCAACATAACTGCGCTGCCGTCATCTATCAGCGCGACAGGCGTTAGCTCGTACTGTGCATCGGCTATTGGCTCGCTGTCCTTTTGCTTTTCCATCTTTAGCGTTACCCGGCCTTCGCTGCTTGACAGGGCTAGAACAGTATCAGACAGACCCAAAAGGCTGCTGCTGCCCCTCATTCCCCTTGCAGCGTCCTTACCAGAGTGATGCACAGCCAACACAGCACAGTCAGCGTGTCGCTGTATGACGCCGCACATCTCGCCAAACTGCCCCATAGCCGTTGCGTCATTCTCATCTGAGCCGGTTGAGGCTAGTGTGCGAGCCACTGTATCAATAACAATCAGGCTAAACTCTTGCTTGAAATTGTCGATAGTGCGTATCAGCTTGTCGAGTTCTTGCTGGTCAAGCAGCTTAACAGCCATTGGCAAGACGTAGAATGGCGCATCATCGTATTTATCATAGTACGATTGCCACGATTTGATCCTGCGCCCCAAACCACCCACGCCTTCCGCTGCTAGGTACAACACAGCGTTTTGCTTTGTTTGCCTGCCGTGCCAATCCTGCCCATAAGCAATAGAGAGCGCCCAATCAATCGACATGAACGACTTACCAATGCCCGGCGCACCGTACAGCACAGCAAAGCCGTGCCGCGTTAGTATTCCATCCAGCAACCACTCAACCGGCGGCATGTTCTTGAGGTATTCGAGGTTGTACGTCTCAAACACGTCAGGCTTCGGCTCTGGCGCTACCTCAACCACTGGCGTTTGCTTGGCGAGTGCCAGCAACGCCGCCTTGTCACCGCCTGACGCCAGCCAGTCGGCCACGTCACCCTTGGGCGGCAGGTTCGGCAAGTCGAGGCGCTTGATCTTGCCAGACGTGCCATAAAGCGCCGCTATCACTGTGTCCGCGTGCGCCTGACCAGCCTCATCGTTATCGGGCAGCACGACTACATTGCGATCAGCGAAATACTGCGCAAGCTCCGGCTTCCAGTTCTTTGAGCCGCCGCTGTTTGTCGTGGCGACTAGGCCAAGCTCAATCAAAGCATCGGCGCATTTCTCGCCCTCAACGATAAATATTGGCGCTGTTGGGTTGGTGATTATTGCCGGAAGATTATATGGCAGGGCTTCAATGTCTTTGATGCTGTTGATCCAGCCGCCCCGGTCATCAGGCCGACGCTGCCGGAAGGTCTTTGGGTTGTCAAATCGCAACACCTGATATGCCAGTACGCCGTCAGCATTATAATAATCATAAGAACGTGCGAGGCTCGGCACGACTGGCAGGCTCTTTTGCTGCTGCCTGCTGATGCCGAACTTTCTCTCAAGAACGTCGGGGATGTTGCCGTTAATGCTGGCTGGCTCGTTTGCTTTTACCAATGCCACCACGCCCCCGCTTTCGCCTGTCTCAAAATCTGTCCAAACCCCTTTACGCACGTCAATGCTTTTGCTGCCGTGATTTCCCCAGCGCAACTCGGTGCCTTTCGACAGGCGCGGGTTCGGCTCACCCCAATAGTGCCTCGCCACCTGCTCAATATATGCTGCAATATTTGTCATCTCATTACCCCAATCCCTTGCCCCTTTGAAAGCGTGATCGGCGACGGTCAAGGGAGGAACCCGCCGCCGATCACTACCGCCGCTAGAACAAATCAGCGCCCTCGACTACCGAAGGGGTTGCAGCAACCGGGGCTGCTACAGCGGCGGGTTCTGGGGCAGTTTCTGCCTTGTCAAGTCCAGCGGGGCGATCAACCCAGCCAGCAATCGACCATTTGGGCGAGCGGAACGTCTGCGTTCCCTGCGCCTTAGTCTCAATCTGGATGCGGTCGCTGCCGGTGATCTCAATCACTGGCACCTTGCCGGGGTTGTCGGCCTTGCCAGCCAAGTAGGCATCGTGCAAATCATTCATCTGATTACGCACGATCTTGCTGCTGCTACTCATCTCGCGCAGGCCGATTTCCTTGTTGAACATACGAATGCGGAAGCCTTCCTTGTGTTCGTCAGACGGCTTGATCGGCATTGGCTCGCCAACTTGGACAAAGCGAAAGTCTGGGCCAGTCGTGGTAAAGGCGATGAAGCCAACCTCGATGGCGTCCATATCCATCACCACCTTAAAAGGCAAATCCATTTCGGTTTCGCTCTTTTCCCAGTGGCCGTCTGCCCCTTGGTGCCGGTCTTGGCGCACGAATGAGCCATCCTTTGCACTAAATTTCATGATTGGCAGGAAATCCCCACCGCCGGAACTGCTAGTCTCTGTAAAACCTAAAGCCATTTTTAACTCCTAAACTTTAGAACTACCGCACGACCAGTGCGGCTTGGATCGGGAAATAGGCGCAAATGTCTGCGTCTTGTGGGTCGCCCCTGTCAGACCTTCCACCCTTCCCAATTTCGTATTCGCCCGCGAAATCGAACCGGGCGATATTATCCTTATAAACATTCAGCAAGTACGCTGGCAAGCCGGTGTGCTGTGTCAGCAGCCGCGCTTGTATAACTTTTGACAGGCTAATCATCGCCGTGTCGTACTGAAGCAGCCGCACGTTGCGATGCTTCACCTCAATAAATGCCTTGGCCTTGTTATCCTTAAACACCACAAAGTCGAGGCGATACTGTATCGGCAGCTTGTAGAAATCGTAACCGTGAGCCGCAAAGGCGTCGGCTAGTGCCTGCTCTTTGCGCCTGTCGGCCTCGGTTTCATACATCGGCCTAGCCATCAGCCAAATGCTCCCGCACGATCATCATCGCCGTCATCGTGTCGCACTCGACCGCGTACCGCCAATCGTACTGCTCGGCTATGTCGCCTGTTGGCTCGAAGCCATCCATCCCGACAATCGCAGCGACTGGGAAACGCCAGCGGATAGGCAGGCGGTCGTACTTGTAAACCAGCAAAGGCAACTTGTGTGTCGCCACTGCACTAGCGCAGCACTGATCCCACCAAGCGGGCTGGATGCCGTAGCCTTGCCGATACCGCTTTGCCTCAATCGAAAAGGGAAAGTCAGGCATCTCAACGCAGATCAGGTCGCCGTGATCGGCAGCGCGGTACTGTTCTATGTCTCGCTTAAACGTCAGGCCAAGCTCCTCATGCAACAGCTTTGCAAGCTCACGCTCGAAGCTGGCTCCCTTGTTGCGGCTATTAACCATTGCGGTTCGCCAAGCTGCGCATAGTACGCGCCGCAACGTCATCATCGCCCATCGCTGCAATGCGCTGATCCAGCCCTTGCTCAAGCACTTCATCGGCTAACGCAGACATTGATCGGTGCGATGACACGTCAAGAACGAACCGCAGTTTGTCAACTGTTTCGCTTCTGAGCCGTAACATTTGGTTTTTTATCCCAGCCATTTATGTAACCTTTTCAATGGGTTGTTATTTTGTTCAATAAATATTGCCTATAACCCTTGTAACATAGTGTGATAAATATTAAATAGTTATTAGTCACTAGTAATCAAAAGGGAGATCGAAATGACTTATCAAAACAGAATGATCAATCGGATT
>Ga0208899_1000736_pt1 | contig 23998 bp, 37 predicted proteins | sample VirMetDEL_Nov_24_FD_184518 | JGI IMG/M metagenome (GOLD analysis project Ga0208899, IMG submission 184518) | Aqueous microbial communities from the Delaware River and Bay under freshwater to marine salinity gradient to study organic matter... | ecosystem: Environmental > Aquatic > Marine >... | reverse complement strand
CTGGCAATCCAGGTAACATAGGATCACAATGGGTAAGAGAAATGTTTGTAGATCCAAGTGAACCTAATAAGACATTTGAGATTTCTATTAACACACCTACAGGTGTAAGAAAAATTACAAGAAGATTTATACCAGCTAAGCTTCAAGATAATCCATCCTTGATGCAAACAGATGATTACTATGTCATGTTAGCATCTTTACCTGAAGTTCAGCGTAGACAATTTTTAGATGGAGATTGGGATGCTTTTGATGATTCATCTTTTCCAGAATTTAAAAAGGATACACATGTTGTCGAACCTTTTGAGATTCCTAAAGGTTGGTATCGCTTTCGTGCTGCAGACTGGGGTTATAGTTCTCCTGCTTGTTGCCTTTGGTTTGCTATTGATTATGATAACAATCTTTGGTGCTATAGAGAATTATACACAACGAAACTAACTGCAGACGTATTTGCTAGAAAAGTTTTAGAATTAGAACATGGTGAGCATGTTGCTTATGGAGTTCTAGACTCAAGTACTTGGGCTAAACGTGGAGACATTGGACCAAGTATTGCAGAGACTATGATTCAAGCTGGATGTAGATGGAGACCATCCGATCGTTCTCCTAAATCTAGAATCAGTGGAAAACTAGAAGTGCATAAACGACTTTCGATTAATTCTGATACAAAAGAACCAGGACTTAGAATTTTTTCTACATGCCGTAACTTAATACGAACTTTAGGAACATTACCTATTGATAGTAATAATCCTGAAGATGTAGATACAAAGGCAGAAGATCATGCATATGATGCTTTACGATATGGTTGTATGAGTAGACCTTTACATCCAGGGTATGCTAAAGCTTTTAATAATAATTATGGATCTAACTTCATACCAGTAGATACCAAATTTGGATACTAGGAGAATATACTATGCCAATGGTAGGAAATAAAAAATTTCCCTATACAAAAAAGGGAAAAGCTGAAGCAAAAAAAGCCGCTAAAAAAAGTGGAAAGAAAATGAAATCTAAATACTAATATGCCACTTACAGCTAAAGGAAAAAAAATTAAGAAAGCTATGGAGAAACAGTATGGTGCCAAAAAAGGTGAAGCTGTTTTTTATGCAACAGAAAATAAAGGGAAGTTGAAAGGTGTCACTAAAGCGAAAAGTAAAAAAACTTCCAGAAAAAAATAAAAAAAATTTTCCATACAAACTAGTCAAAGTCTGGTGGGAAGATATTGTTTCAGACTCATCTTGGAATGATATTGTAGATATTAAAAAATTACAAACAGCTATATGCTGTAGCGTTGGATGGTTAGTATATCAAGACCAATTTAAAGTTACTCTCATGGCTGATTTTAGTTTTGAACAAAACGAAGATATTAAACAAGGTGGGTCAACAACAACGATACCCACAAAAAATATATTAAAAGTAAAACCAATCAAAGAATAATAGGAGAAAACCCCATGCCTAAAAAAAAGAAAGAAGAAACATTATTAGATATTGTTGATAGAATGGAAGAAGATTTACAAAAAATTCGTGATAAAGCTTTAGAATCTGAAGACGAAGAGTTTGAAGAGGATGAAGATTTTGATGATGATAATGAAGAGGAGGACGAGGACTAATGGAAAAATCATTTAATCCAAAAGCTAAAATAACTCAAGGTCAATTAAGTACAGCTGCTGATGGTAAACAACCCAATCAACCAGCTGTCAATATTGACTTTACTAAAGATGCACCTGGCAAATATGAATCTGAAAACTATTTAAAGGATATTAACTATCCTTCTAAATCAGGATCAGAACATATGCAAGCTAGTCTTTTTAGTTTAGCTGATGAAAAAGATTACTAATTTACTAATTATAATATTAATAATGGCTGATCTACCACCAAAAAAACCAGTACAGTTTACTCGAACTTATCAAGTATTAAAAGAAGTAGAAGAAAATCCTTATGCATTTGAACCTGAAACTTTTAAAACTATACGAAGTAATCTACAGGAAAAAATAAAACGATATACTAATTTATCTGGCAAGCCAGTTAAAGTACAAGATTAATAAACAGGAGAAAACATCATGATGAAAAAAATAAAGCACGGAGAATTATCTACTGCTGCTGAAGCTAAAACTATGAAAGAAAAGATGTCTATGGATCCTAACAAAAAAGTCATGCAGGGTGATATGACTAAAGGTGAATATCCAAAAAACAAATCTAAGTCTGGCGTAGATGCTTCTATTTTTAAAATGGCAGACGAAAGAGATTACTAATTTAAACTAATAGTATAATGGCTGACGATAAACAACAAGACTCATATCACGGTAATAATCTTGTTGGTCATATTCGTAGTAAGTTTCAAGAATCAGAAACTTCTAAGATATATGATGAGAAACGATGGTTAAAAGCTTATAGAAACTATAGAGGTATCTATGGTCCTGAAATGGCTTTTCGTGATAATGAAAAATCTAAAGTATTTGTAAAAATTACAAAGACTAAAGTTCTTGCTGCGTTCGGTCAAATTATTGAAGTATTATTTTCTCAAGGTAAATTTCCATTAGGAATTAAACCAACTCCTGTTCCAGAAAATTCTGCTGAATATGCTAGATTAAATCCTCAAGCACAACAAGAAGAAGAGGAATTACCAAAAAATTTAGAAGCAAAAGATATTTATGGTTATGTAGGTGATGGTAAAACTATTCCCCCTGGAACAACTGCTTCTGATTTATTAAGAACTTTAGCTGTTGATTATGAAAAGTTAGGTTTTGAAGAGGGGTCTTCTATTCAAGGTGAACCTCAAATTGAACCAGCTAACATGGCTGCAGAAGCTATGGAAAAATTAGTTCATGATCAATTAGAAGAATCTAAAGCTGTTACTATTATGCGTCATACTTTTTTTGAAATGGCGTTAATGGGTACAGGAATTATTAAAGGTCCATTTACAAATACTAAAACATATCATAGTTATGATAGAGTTGAAGATGTAAATATTTATGTAGCAAAAGAAAAAACAGTTCCAAGTATTGAAGCTGTATCTTGTTGGGATTTTTATCCAGATCCAAATGCTACGAATATTGATGATTGTGATTATGTAATTCAAAGACATAGTTTTAATAAACAGCAATTAGCTGATTTAAAAAAGAAACCTATGTTTGATGAAGAGGCTGTTGAAACATGTTTACAAGAAGGACCTAACTATCAAGTACGAGGGTATGAATCTTCACTATATGATAGAGAAAATATTACTAGTATTTATAAAAATAGATTTGAAGTTTTAGAATATTGGGGTATTCTTGATGCAGATATTGCTAGAGAATGTGGATTAGAAGTTGAAGATGATATGGACTTTGTTCATGTCAATGTGTGGATATGTGGTAATCATATTTTACGATTAGTAGAAAATCCATTTACTCCTAAACGAATTCCTTATTTAGTGTGTCCATATGAAGTTAATCCTTATCAATTCTTTGGAGTTGGTATTGCAGAAAATATGGAAGACTCACAACAAATTATGAATGGTCATGCTAGAATGGCTATTGATAATTTGGCATTAGCAGGTAACTTAGTATTTGATGTTGATGAAACTATGCTAGTACCTGGTCAGGATATGAAAGTATTTCCTGGTAAAATATTTAGAAGACAGAGTGGTCAAACAGGTCAAGCTGTTCATGGATTAAAGTTTCCCAATACTGCTGTAGAAAACTTACAAATGTTTGATAAGTTTAGACAACTAGCAGATGAATCAACAGGTATACCATCATATTCACATGGTGCTACTGGTATTCAATCTACAACTAGAACTGCTTCTGGTATGTCTATGTTGATGGGTGCTGCAGCATTAAGTATTAAAACAGTTATAAAAAATATTGATGATTACCTCTTGAAACCCCTAGGTGAAGCATTATATCATTGGAACATGCAATTTAATGATGATGCTCCAGAAATAAAAGGAGACTTAGAAGTTAAAGCTGAAGGTACTTCTTCGTTAATGCAAAAAGAAGTTAGATCACAAAGACTAATTACTTTTATGCAAACAGCTTCAAATCCTTCATTAGCACCTTTTGTAAAATGGAACACATGTCTTAAAGAAATTGCTAAATCATTGGATATTGATCCAGAACAACTAATCAATGATCCTGAAAAAGCAGCAATCTTTGCAAACATAATGGGAATGGTAAATGGAAATCAAACTAATAGAGCCTCTGCTGGAGGACAAAATCAAATGGCAACGCCTGGAGGAGTTCCTGTTGGAGCTTCGCCAACAGATACATCAGGAGTTGGAGGTGGCAACATCGGAACAGGTAATGTACCGATGCCAGGGGAAACTGGCTTTAGTGCGGCAGCTACTCAACCTACAGGAAGCACACAAACGCAATAAGGAATAATATATGGCATATACACTTAAACAAGATGCAAATGGTTTATATACGTTAGATACACAAGATGTATTTAAATCAACACCTGCACAAAAATTTAATGCATCTGAGTTTGAAGCGTATACTCCAACACAAAAAACAGAATTAGTAGGTGGTACTGACTTAGGTGAGCAAACTAAAAAAGTTATGCGAGAAATGCCAGGTCAAATTCAAACGATTACCGATCCAGAAACAGGTGAAGTTAAAACAGTTCAAAAGGGTGCTGGTGAAGTTGAAATAGAACAAAAACCTATTACAAGTTTAACAACAGCGACTGGTGCTGCAGTTACTCCAGAAACAGCATTAGATAAAGTTTCTAGAATTATGCAACAGTTTCCATCAGGACAAGCTGGTGGAGGATTTAATGCAGATGAATACTTTAATAGAATTGAACAAATTCAAAAGAGTCAACAAAAAGCAGAATTAACCAATAGATTAATTGGTGGTGCATTTGACTTAGGTATTAATTATTTAAAAAGTAGTATGGGTGGATTTAGTACAGGTGGAATTACATCTAGTACAGCTTCATCCTTTACTCCATTATCAGGTGGTGCATATGCTCCTTCAGGTGCTGGTGGTTTTTTTGCAAGTCCAGCTGGTGGTGGTATATTATCTGCTGGTGCAACTTTATTATCTGGTGGAAGTCCTAAGCAAGCAGCAACTACAGGAGTTGGTACAGCTATTGGAACTGCAGTAGGTGGACCTATTGGTGGTGCAATTGGTGGTGCGATAGGAAGTGTTATTGGATGTTTCTTACCAGATACATTAATTAAAATGGCTGATGGTTCAGAAAAGAAAATTATAGATATTGACATTAAAGATAATCTTGAAGTTGGTGGATTAGTATTTGCAACAGGTAAGTTTTTAATTAATAATTTATTTGATTATAAAGGAATTAAAGTTTCAGGAGAACACTTAGTTAATGAAAGTGGTAAATGGTTAAAGGTTAAACAAAGCCAATTTGCTAAATCACTAGGTAATGACGAACATATAGTTTATACATTAGGCTCACAAAATAGAAGAATACTAATTAATAATATATTATTTACAGATTACTTTGACTTTGAAGAGCAGAAGACGTTGGCAGCTTAATCAAGATTATCCAACTTTAAAACAATGGTTTAAAGACCATCAATGGGAATCACCTATTCCTAAAGATATTTTACCAGAACTTGGAATTATCATTGATGATATATGTGCTGCTGGATTATATACCGATAAAAGTTCTACATTAGGATATATGTATGGTATATTTTCAAATCCTAATATTCCTAAATTAACATTATTTAAATCAATGAAAGAATGTTTTGAAGGAATAAAAGAACTAGCAAAAGAATTAAATTTAAAATATATATATACAACAACAGGTGAAATGGCATTACATAAATTATATAATAATCATTTACACTTGACAAAATTAGAAACTACGATACAATCATATATTATAGATTTAAATAATACAAACAAAAATTTAGATTGGATATCAGAATAATATGGCAATAGGACCAAGCGGAAAACCTACAACAACAGGAATGATGGATCAAAAACCATCAGTACCTGCAGCACCAGACTTACGTGCTTTAGGTAAAGGTCAACCTAGCCCACAACCTCAGGCTGCACCTACACCTGCACCTACAGAAAAACCTGTAAGTGATTTAAAAAGACAATTTCCAGAATCAAGTGATATGGAATTAGAGTTTGCCGAAAGAGCAAAAAATTTAACAGATGAAGATACTGCATCATTAGTCACTGTATTATCTCCATCTGTTAGAAAAGCATTAGAAAAAATTATACCAGAGTTTAAACCTTTAATGGATGCTTATGGTACTAATGAAGCTAATGTAGTTATACCAATATCTATAGCAAGTAAATATGCTATGGCAAAGTATAACACTAACAATCCAGAAGAAGCATTACAGACAATGACAACTGATTTATTAGCATTATCTGAGATGCAACCAGCTGGACCGATGGAACAACAACAACAAACAACTGTGCCACCTAGTCAACCTATGGCTCCTCAGCCACAAGGTTTAATGACTAGCCCACAAAATATGGAACAAGTATAAGAGCTACCCTTATCCATAAGGCACTCAACCCAAGAGGTAAAAATAATGGAAGAAGAAAATAATGTTCAGGAAACTGAACAAGAACTTGAAGCTACTGAAGAAACTCAAGAAGTAAAAAAGGAAGTTAAGCTTCCCAATCAAAATCCTTATCACAAAAATCATGGTGAAGATGATGATGAAACAAAAGCTTTTCTTTCTGGTAAACTTTCTAAATATCATCAGGAGCAGAGAGACAAGAAGGCAAACACAGCAACCGAACAGAAGGACACCGATGCGTCTGAAGAAACTGCAGACTCAACAGACACCAAGGCTACTCCTATCGCTGAACGCCCTGTAACTGCTGAAGATAAAGTCTTTAAGAAACGTTATGACGATTTGAAAAGACATTATGATTCTACTATTTCAAAACATAAAGATGAACTTCGTCAATTACGAACTCAGTTAGAATCAAGTACTAAACAATTTGTTCCTCCTAAATCTAAAACGGAATTAGATCAATGGAGAAAAGAATATCCCGATGTTTATGAAATGATTGAAACCATTGCAATGAACAAGGCAGATTCAAGAGCAAAAGAAGTTGAAGAAAAATATCAATTTCTACAATCTCAACAAGAACAAATTGCAAGGGAAAAAGCTGAAGTAGAACTTTTAAAACTACATCCAGACTTTAATGAACTTCGACAAAAAGAAGAATTTCATGAATGGGCTGGTAAGCAAGATCCTGTTATACAAAGTTGGCTGTATGAAAATACATCTAATGCGTCATTAGCTGCTAGAGCTTTAGATCTATATAAAATGGATGCAGGCATTAGTAAGTTAAACAAACAGGAAAAAGCAGATGTAAAAAAAGAAGCTGCTAAAGCTGTAACCAAAACTAAGAAAAGTACTGATACTGATATGCCAAAGAAAAAAGTTTGGACTATCGGTGAGATTTCTAAATTGAAACCTCACGAATATGAGAAGTATGAGAAAGATATTGATCTTGCACGTTTAGAAGGTAGAATTACACAATAAACCTTAAACTAAACTAACTACTTAACATAGGAGATAAATAATATGGCTTTTGGTAGTGCTGGTGGATATGGAAACTTACCTTCAGGTAATTTCACTCCACAAATTTTTAGCCAAAAGGTTCAAAAATTCTTCAGAAGAGCATCAGTGGTAGAAGATATTACTAACACTGACTATGCTGGAGAAATTGAAAACTTTGGTGATACTGTTAAAATAATAAAAGAACCTACAATCACTGTACAAGATTATGCGAGAGGTACAGCTGTTTCTACTCAAGATTTAGCTGACGATCAAATTACTCTTATCGTTGATCAAGGTTCATACTTTGCTTTCAAAGTAGATGATATTGAAGAAAGACAATCTCATGTAAACTTTGAAGCACTTGCAACTTCTTCAGGTGCATACTCATTGAAGAAGAACTATGACTACAATGTATTAAAATACATTTATGACAATGCTTCTACTTCATCTGGTAACACTGGAACAGATGCTTCTCCATTAACTGGTACAACTAACTCTAACACGTTAGCTGATATCGTTTCTGCAGCAAAATCTGTTTTGGATCAAAATGATGTTCCAGAAGAAAATAGATGGTTGGTTGCTTCACCTAAATTTTTCCAACAGCTAAGAAAAGCTGATGCGAAATTAGTTGACCAATCAGTAATGATGGACGGTGGTGCATCACAAATCAGAAACGGTAAAATGACTGACAGACCATTATTTGGTTTTAACATGTATATGTCAAATTCTATCGTTAATGGTGGTGCTGGTTCTGCTGCAAACAAGACATTCTCATCAACTAACTCTGGTGAGTACATATTCTTATATGGACATATGTCTTCTGTTGCAACTGCTAACCACATTGCTAAAACTGAATTAATCAGAGACCCTGATTCATTCGCAGACATCGTGAGAGGCTTACACGTTTTTGGAAGAAAAGTTCTAAGAACTGAAGCTGTTTACTCAGGTGTTGTAACTTTATAATCGTAGGAGGATATAAACAATGACTGCTTATAATAGTTCTAATACAAATAGAATACTTAAAGCATCTTCAGATGCTGTAAGAGTTATGTCAGAAGTTGTAGATTTTTCTTCTACAACTAATGCTGCAACTGATACTTTTGATGTTATCGGTATTCCCGCTAACACAATGGTAATCGCTGCTGGCTGTGATGTATTGACTGCTGATACTGCTGGAAACAGTGGTACATTAGCTGTTGGTGATAGTTCAGGTGCTGCGGTATACGTAGCAGCTGCTGCTCCAACTGCAACTGGTCAAATGACTTTAGTTGATGACTCTAAAGCTTATTCATCTGGTGATGACATCAGATTAACTGTAGCTACTGGAGCAATTAATGCTAAAGTTAGAGTATGGGCAACTATGATTTCACTTGATAAAGGTGGAACAGACGCTGATACTGACACACAAACAGTAACTTTTAGTTAATATATAGAAATTCTTGGGGGGATTAAGTTCCCCCCTTGAGTACTTGGAATGCCATATGGGTTCCATTTTATAACTCGCTTCAACAAGGAGATAAAAAATGACATTAAATATGTTACCTTTATTTAATTCACTTACAGTAGGATTTGATTCTATGTTTGATGAATTATCAAAATTACCAACTTCAACTTTTCCACCGTATAATATACAGAAAGTAGAAGATGGAAAATATAAAATTACTTTCGCAGTTGCAGGTTTTACAAAACAAGACATTGATGTAAGCTGCAAGGAAAATACTTTGAAAGTATCAGGCAAGGTAGAAATGCCAAAAAACGCTGATTACTTATACAAAGGTATTGCTGAAAGAGCTTTTAACCAATCTTTTAAATTAGCTGATTACACTACTGTAGTTGGTGCTGAAATGAAAGATGGTCTACTTCATGTAGAATTAGAGCAGGAATTACCTGAATCTAAAAAAGAAAAAAAAGTAAATATTAAGTAATTAATATAACAAAGGATCCCATCAACTTATGGCAACAACCTATTTGCAATTAGTAAATAGAACTCTTCGTGAGTTAAATGAAACAGAACTAACTTCAGGAACTTTTGCAACTAGCAGAGGTGTTCAAACTGCAGTTAAAGATTTTGTTAATAAATCTATTCATGACATTTACAACGAAGCAGGTGAACTTCCTATACTCTATACAGAGACTACACAACAAACTTATGTTGGTCAACAGGAATATGCTTTACCTGCAAATATGCGTAAAGTTGATTGGGATTCTTTTCTTATTAGTTCTGGTGAATTATTAACTAATCCTGAATTTACTTCTAGTATTAGTAACTGGACAACTTCATCTGGTTCTCCAAGCTATTCATCTAACGGTAATGGTAGAATATTATTAAATAATTCTGCAGTATATCAAGCTATTAGTACAGTTAAAAATAGACAATACAGAATACAAGTTAGATTAGTAGATACTTCATCATCTGGTTCAAGTTTAAAAGTACAAGTAGGAACATCTGCTGGTGATACTACAAATTTAAATACTACTGTATCGGTAACTAATACAGGCGAAGGTAATGTTTTAGATACCACTTTTACAGCTACAGCTTCTACGACTTATATTACACTAGATAATGATTCAACAGATAATTTAGAAGTGGATTATGCTAGAGTAAGAGATAATACTTTAGTTCCAACTAAATTAACTTTTATAACTTATGATGCCTTTTTACAAAATAGAAAACCAACTGATGATAGACCAGGGGATGATTCTTTTGATAAGCCTGTGTCTGTATATCGAAAGCCTGATTATGGGTATTTTGGCTTAACACCAATACCTGATAGAAGTGATTATGTAATTAAATATGGGTACTATACTACTCATACAGATTTATCTGCTTATGGTGATACTATTAGTTTACCTGATAGATTTTCACCATTAATTATTGATAGATGTAAATATTATACTTACATGTTACGATCTGATCCACAACATGCACAATTAGCAGACAGAGATTATCAAAGAAAATTAAGATTACTACAAGTTGATTATGCTTCACCTCAAGATTATATGCGAGATGACAGAGTATTATCTGGTAGTGTTAATGTACAGTTTATATAAATGAAAAGAGAAGAAAATAAATACAGAGAAGATAATTTAGATTATTCATCTAAAAAGAAAACTAATATTGAACTTGCAAAATTAACTAAAGAACAAAAAGCAGTTATCAATAAAAAAAAGAAAATAGCAGATATGATGGGAGAATCTATTGATATTAATCAGATTTTAAATAATCCAGGATTTAAAGCATTAGGTGATCCTAAAGAACCAGCAACAGAACAAGATATAAAGGAGTTCTTATGAAACGAGATGAAATGAAAATGATAGAGGATAATATTAACTATCGCATGAATAGAGATAGTAAAAGAGAATCCAATGGTATGCAAGTAGCTAGTGGTGATAAAGGACCAGGAATTTCTGCTAGAGAATTAGCAGATATGCCAGGTACAACTATTAAAGATAAAATTGAAAAAGCACTAGGAATTACTATTGGTGTAGATATGCCTCTAGAACAAGCTATTAAGTTATTACAAGAAAATAAAAAACAGTAAAGGGTAAATAATGCCAACAACAGATTTAATATCACCTTATGTTGTTAGCTGTGCTGGAGGATTAGTCTTAAACAAAGACGTATTTTCTATGCAACCTGGAGAAGCATTACAGCTTCAAAATTTTGAACCAGACATTGAAGGTGGATATAGAAGAATTAATGGTACAGTAAAATATAATACTAATATTGTACCACAAGTTGCATTATCAACTGAACGAGTTGTTATGTCTTCTGTATTTAATGGTCAAATTTATGCAGGTCGTGGTGGAAGTATTTACAGAGCAACAGATTCATCTGCATGGACATCTGTAACTACAGGATTGGTTACACCAACTCTTAATTATAATTTTAGAATTATTAATTTTAATGGTACTGAAAAATTAATTATTTGTACAGGTGTAGATCAATATGCATTAAGTATAGATACAAGTAATACTGTAACTACATTTAATGGAACGAATGCACCACAATATCCTAAATATGTAGAAGTATTTAAAGATCATATATTTTATGCAGGTATGACTTCTAATCCAGAAGAAGTTATATTTTCAGAACCATTTAATGAAGATGGATTTTTAAATGCAAATGGTGCTGGTAGTTTTAGAGTTGATACTGAAATTGTAGGACTTAAAGTATTTAGGGATGTTTTATATGTTTTTGGTAAAGATAAAATATTTAAACTTGCGGGTTCATCTAAATCAGATTTTGTAGTTCAACCTGTTACTAGACAAATTGGTTGTTTGGATGGTGGGTCTATTCAGGAATTAGCAGGAGATATTATATTTCTTGCACCAGATGGATTACGAAATATTGCAGGTACAGATAAAATTGGTGACGTTGAATTAGGTTCAATCTCTAGACAAATACAAGCAAGAATTGATGAAATAGGTTTTGATAATATTACCTCATTAGTTATTCGTGATAAATCACAATATAGATTATTCTATCCTGCTACAGCGGGAGCAGAAAATTCATCAGAAGGAATTATTGCTGTATTAAAAGCAAATCCAAATACAGGTTCTGTTGGATTTGAATATGCAGATTTAAGAGGAATTAAACCATCATGTGTTGATTCTGAATTTACAACAAATGAAGTTGAACTTTCAGTTTATGGTGGTTATGATGGTTACATCTATAAATTTGATGTAGGTAATGTAATTACAAGAGCAAGTAGTACAAGTAAAATTATAGCAACCTACCGTTCTCCAGATATGGTTATGGGAGATCCTGGCGTTAGAAAATATATGCAAAGGGTTAATTTAAATTATAGAGGAGAAGGTCAAAACGTAGATGCAAAGTTATCATTACGATATAACTATGATGATGTAAACTCACCTCAACCAACTAAAATAGATATAACAGAAGCTGGAGGTGCAGCAATTTATGGAGTATCCAGTTATGGTACAGCCGTTTATGGATCATCAGGTGTTCCATTAATTAGACAATCAGTTGAAGGTTCAGGGTTTGCAGTTGCAATTAAAATAGATGATACAGAAAGTGCAGATGTAATATCCATTAAAGGATTTCAATTAGAATTTACCCCAGGAGGAAGAAGATAATATGGCAGAATATGCAAGTAGACAGAGTACATTTACAACAGGTGATATCATTGAAGCAGCACATGCTAATGATGAATTTGATGCAATACTCGCAGCATTTAATGCAAGTACAGGTCATAAACATGATGGTACTGCAGGCGGAGGATCCTATGTTCCAGTTGTTGCTGACTCTGATGCTAATAATAAATTTGTAGCAGATACTTCAAATAATCGTTTTGGATTATTTGTTGAAGTTACAGGTTCGCCTGTTGAACAGGTAAGATTTCAAGATGGTGCTATTGTACCCGTTACGGATAATGATATTGATTTAGGTACTGCTTCTTTAGAATTTAAAAATGCATATTTTGATGGTACTGTAACTTTAGATGGATTAGTTATAGGTGCCGCTACAGCTATTACAGATATTGATACAGATTTAACTTCAGTATCTGCTAGCGATGATACATTAGCTTCTGCTAAAGCTATTAAAACATATATTGACTCCCAAGTTACTGCACAAGATTTAGATTTCCAAGCTGATACAGGCGGTGCTTTATCTATTGATTTAGATATTGAAACATTAACACTTACAGGCGGAACTGGAATAGATACTTCAGGGTCTGGTAATACAGTCACATTCGCAATTGATAATACAGTTGTTGCTACACTTACAGACTCTCAAATACTTACAAATAAAACATTAACAACTCCAGTTATTTCAAGTATCGTAAATACTGGAACTTTAACTTTACCTACCTCAACAGATACTATAGTAGGTCGTGCAACTACAGATACACTCACAAATAAAACTATAGATGCTAATGGCACAGGTAATAGTATTACCAACCTTGAAGTAGCTGACTTTGCTTCTGGTGTAGTAGATACAGATTTAACTTCTGTTTCAGCATCAGATGATACTTTAGCTTCAGCAAAAGCAATTAAAGCATATGTTGATTCCAATGTTACTACAGGTATTGATATTGACTCTTTAACTGATGGAACTGCAATTACAGTTGCAGGAACTGATTTATTAGTACTATCCGATGCAGGAACTGAAAAGAAAATTTATGTATCTCAAATTGATACTTATGTATCTTCTAGTTCACAAACATTAACAAATAAAACAATTGATGCGAGCCAATTATCAGGAACAGTTGCAAATGCAAGATTAGATACAGAATTACAAGCTTTAGCTGGACTAACTTCTGCTGCTGATAAAGGTATTCAATTTACAGGTTCAGGTACAGCAGGAACTTTTGATTTAACAACTGCTGGTAAAGCATTACTTGATGATGCTGATGCATCAGCACAAAGAACAACATTAGGATTAGGTACTGCTGCTACATTAAATGTAGGAACAGGTGCAAATAATATAGTACAATTAGATGGTTCTGCCAAATTACCTGCAGTAGATGGAAGTCAATTAACTGGATTAACAGGTGCTAGTGCTGGGTTTGCTGTAGCTATGGCAATTGCCCTATAACCTATTGACTTTTTAACGAATAACGATATAATATAATATAAGGAGACTAAACAAATGGCACAGGATTTTGAATCAACTGGCTCACAAATCACAAACTCAGAAACTACCCTATTAACTGCGGATTCTGATGATGCTGTTATTGGTTTAAGACTAACCAATATTACAGCAGCAACAGTCACTGTAGATGTCTATATAGACAAAGGGGGTTTAGGAACTGATAGATACATTGCCAAAGACTTAAGCATTCCACCTGCAAGTTCAGTAGAACTGATTCAAGGCGGTGCTAAAGTGGTATTGCAAAACGCAGATGTACTCTATGGGTTATCAAGTGCAGCAACAAGTGTTGATGTGTGGTTAAGTAGAGTTGATAGTATTAGTACATAGGAGATAATATGGCAGAAGTAAATGGAACAATATATGTTGGTGATAAACCTGCATCTGAGGATATATATCATCATGCAGCAGTTATGGATCAAAATATGACAATTGAATCTGCAGTCCTTGCAGGTCCAGTTACTTTCACTAATACCGTAACTGTAACAGGGACATTGGTAATATTATAATGAGTAAAATTGAAGTCGATACAGTCGCTCCACAATCGGGAACTACTTTAGTTGTTGGCGAGTCAGGTGATACAGTTAATTTATCTAATGCAACTGTAACGCTTCCAACAGGAACAACAGATTTAGTCAATGACACCACTCCACAGTTAGGTGGTGCGTTAGATATTAACTCACAAGAAATTACAGGTAGTTTAATACCTTCAACAACAGATACTTACGATTTAGGTTCTGCATCAAAAATATGGGCAAATATCTATACAGGAGACTTAAATTTAAATAACGAAGCAAAAGGTGCTAATGATATTGATGGCACTACAGGTTCTTGGACGATTCAAGAGGGTGCTGACGATCTTTATTTACTTAATAACAAATCAGGTAAAAAATATAAGTTCAAACTAGAGGAGATTTAATAATGGCTTTTATCTCTAGTGGAACAACCATCTTAGACAATGGTGCATTTAGTGTTGGATTGGGTGGTTTAGTTTTATTATCAGAACAAACTGCATCAGCTTCAGCATCAATAGAGTTCACAAGCGGTATTGATAGCACCTATGATGTTTATAAGTTTGAGTTTATTAATATTCACCCAAGTGCTGATGGTGCAAATTTAATGATTAATTTTTCTACAGATGGTGGTTCAAACTATAATGTAACTAAAACTACAACTAGATTTTATGCTTATAATGGTGAAACTAGCGGTTTTACATTATTAGGTTATTTAACTGGTGTAGATTTAGCACAAAGTACAGCAGACCAAGAATTTATTAGAGGAATAGGAAGTGATAATGATCAAGCTGGGGTTGGAATTTTACATTTGTTTAATCCTTCTAGCACAACTTATGTAAAACATTTTATAGGAAGAAGTTCTACAGCACAAGCTAGTGATTATGCTGAAGATGATTATCTTGCTGGATATGCCAATACCACATCAGCAATTAATGCTGTTCGTTTTCAAATGAGTTCAGGTAACATAGACGCTGGAACAATTAAAATGTATGGGATAAAAGGATCATAATATGGCAGTAGTATCAGGCGGAACAACTTTAATAGACAATGGTGCTTTAGATGCTGGAGTATCAACAGGATCACTTATTTTATTATCTACGCAAACCGCAAGTAGTTCAGCTTCCTTAAGTTTTACATCAGGAATAGATAGTACCTATGATTCCTATGTGTTTAAGTTTATAGATATTCACCCAGAAACAAATAATAGTCAATTTTCAGTTAATTTTAGAGATGGTGGAAGTTTGTATGATGCAATAAAAACCACAACTCATTTTAGAGCTTTTCAGGATGAAGCTGGTACATCTACAAGTTTAACATACTCAAGTACTTTAGATTTAGCACAAAGTACAGGAATACAACCTATTTCTGGGAATATGAGTAATGATAATGATAGTGGTGTTAGTGGGGAATTACATTTGTTTAATCCTAGTTCCACTACCTATGTTAAACATTTTATTAGCAAAGTAAATTATCAAGGTAGTGCGTATTCTATTAATGGATATGTTGCTGGTTATTGTAATGTTGCTGTAGCAATTGATGGTGTTCAATTTTCTTTTAGTTCTGGAAACATTGATGATGGCATCATCAAAATGTATGGAGTAAAATAATGGGATTAATATCTAACGGAACTACAATCTTTGATAATGGTGCGATGGCATCAGGTTTTGGTGGAGATTTAATATTTATTTCTAGTGCTACTGCTTCATCTTCTGCTAGTATAGAATTTTCATTGGGGAGTTATAAAGAGTATAAGTTTTTCTTTGTGAATATACACCCACAAACTGATGATGTTAGTTTTGATTTTAATTTAAGTACAGATGGTGGTTCAAACTATAATGTAACTAAAACCACTACATCTTTTTATTCATACCACGATGAAGCTGGTACTGATACTGCTTTAGCTTACGGAAGTGCTTATGATTTGGCACAATCTACTGCTGATAAAAAAATTCTTTCATTAATTGGTAATGGATCAGATGAGTGTGCAGTTGGAACTTTTCAAATTTTTAATTCATCAAGCACAACATATGCTAAGCATTTTATTAGTAGAGGAAATGTTTATAATAGAGCAGATTATAGTAACGAATGGTATATTGCTGGATATGCCAACACCACTTTAGCACTAACCAATATAAAATTCCAAATGTCTAGCGGAAACATAGATGATGGTAAGATATTGATGTTTGGGATTAATTAGGATATAAAGGAGCGATTATGCCACATAAAATAGTAAATGGACAACAAATAGAGCTTACAGAAGCAGAAATAGCAGCAAGAGCCGCTGAAGAAGCAGCATGGAACGCTGGTGCTTTTGACAGAGCTATGGTAAATTTAAGATCTAAAAGAGATAATCTTTTAGCAGCTACAGATTATTTAGCACTATCAGATCAAACATTATCTGCAGAGATGTCTGCTTACAGACAAACTTTAAGGGATATTACAAATGGTCTAACAACAGTTGAAGAAGTTAACGCTGTGACCTGGCCAACAAAACCATAAGGAAGTAAATGAGTAGTATTATAAAAGTCGACACCATACAAGACCAAGACGGCAATAACATTATCAATGAAAATGCTGATACGATCACTATTGGAGCATCGGGTGACACAATTACCATTCCTAGTGGTGCAACACTAACGAATAACGGAACAGCAACAGGTTTTGGCCTAACATGGCAATCAGTTCAAACAACAGGTTTTACAGCAGTTAAAGGTAATGCTTATCCTTGCAATACAACATCAGCAGGATTCACAGTTACACTTCCTGCAACTCCATCTGCTGGAGATCAAGTTCAGTTAGTGGATTATGCAGGAACGTTTGATAGTAATAATTTAACTATAAATCCAAATGGAAATAATATAACAGGACAAGGATCAAATGTTATAAGTGTTACTGAAAGAGTTGCATTAACTTTAACTTATATAGATGCAACGCAAGGTTGGATTGCAAGTTCAGGTTATGCTGAAGGAACTGCTGGATTTGCTATTCCTTATACAGCAGATTTTTTAGTCATCGCTGGAGGAGGTGGCGGTGGTTCAGGAGCTTCTTCTGGTGGTGGAGGAGCAGGAGGATATAGAAATTCTTATTCAACAGAAACTTCTGGCGGAGGTTCAAGTAGCGAAACAAGTCTAACATTTTTACCAAATATAGTTTATACAGTTACAGTTGGAGGTGGTGGAGCAGCCGCAACAAATGGTGTTGATTCATCTATATCAGGTTCAAATATAACAACAATTACTTCAGTCGGTGGTGGAGCAGGTAAGGCATCTGGCAATGCAGGTAATTCTGGAGGATCTGGTGGAGGAGGTGGTGCTTATGCAAATGATTATTCGACAACAAGAGCACAAGGTACTGCTAATCAAGGTTATCAAGGTGGAGCAGGATATAGAACAGCAGGAAGTGTTGGCGACCAAAATCCAGTCGGTGGACAAGGCGGCGGTGGTGGCGGAGCTGGTGCAGAAGGCTCCGATGTTGGTTCTAGTACAGCATCACAAGCTGGTGCAGGTGGAAATGGTTTAGCTTCATCTATTACAGGTTCTTCAACAACAAGAGCTGGTGGTGGTGGAGGAGGTGTTAACGTAAGTGGAACAGCAAATTCAGGAGGTACTGGTGGTGGAGGTAATGGATCAGTAAGTACAACTAATGGAATAGCAGGAACAGTTAATACTGGAAGTGGTGGTGGAGGAACCGCTGGAGGTACAGGTGGTGCAGGAGGAAAAGGAGTTGTAATACTTCGTATGCCAACTGCTAATTATTCAGGAACTACAACAGGTTCTCCAACAGTTTCAACAGATGGATCAGATACAATACTTGTATTTAACGATTCAGGAAGTTACACAGGATAAATTATGGCATATTTTGCAAAATTAGGAACAGGAAATATAGTTGAAAAAGTAATCTCTATTAACAATGCTGTAATCACAGATGCTAATGGAGTGGAACAAGAACAACTAGGTGTAGATTTTATTAATAAATTATACAACACAAGAGATGTTTGGAAACAAACTTCCTATAACGGAAATATTAGAAAAAATTATGCAGGTGTTGGTTATCAATACGACCAACAAAGAGATGCTTTTATACCGCCTAAACCTTTCAATAGTTGGGTATTAAACGAAACAACTTGTCTATGGGAAGCACCAGTTGATTATCCTACAGATGGTGGTAAATATACATGGAATGAAACAAATCAAACATGGGATTTAGTAGAATAATATGAGTGAAATAAAAGTTAATAAAATTAGTCCACGATCAGGTACCAATGTCACTTTAGGAGACAGTGGTGATACCTTTACCATTCCTTCAGGTGCTACTTTAACAAACAGTGGTACCGCAACAGGTTTTGGACCTACAGGTGCAGTATCTTGGGATACAACAGCTAAAACTTCAGGATTTACAGCTGTATCAGGAACTGGGTATTTTTGTAATACCACTTCTGCAGGCTTTACGGTAACTTTACCTGCAACACCTTCAGCAGGTGATATTGTAGGTTTAGTAGATTACGCAGGAACGTTTGATACTAATGCTTTAGTTATAGATCCTAACGGAAACGACATTCAAGGTGGAACAAATAACTTACAATTATCGGGTGAAAGAGAAGGTGTAACACTAGTATATGTAGATTCAACACAAGGTTGGATTGCAACGTCAGGTATTAACGAAGGAACAGATGCTTTAGCACCAGTACCTTACTCAATAGATTTTTTAGTTATAGCTGGTGGTGGTGGAGGAGGATTAGATCAATTTACTGCAAGAGCAGGAGGTGGTGGTGGTGCTGGAGGATATAGAACATCAACTCAAACAATATCATCAGGAACAGTAATTACAGTAACAGTAGGAGATGGTGGTTCTGGTGGAGTTGCTGGAAGTACTCTTGGAACTGATGGTTCAAATTCTTCAATATCAGGAACAGGATTAACAACAATAACATCTTCTGGTGGAGGAGGAGGCGGTGGTGTAACTACTGCTCCAACTATTCAAAATGGAAATAATGGAGGAAGTGCAGGTGGAGGTGCTAACTCAGCTTTAGGAGGAACAGGTAACACTCCAGTAACATCACCTTCACAAGGAAATGATGGTGGAGATGGAGATGCTGGATTTAGTGGAGGAGGAGGCGGTGGTGCAACTGCTTCTGGAAGTAATGGTGTTAGTAGTACAGGTGGTGCTGGAGGTGCTGGTACAGCTTCATCAATAACAGGTTCATCAATAACAAGAGCTGGAGGTGGCGGTGGTAGTGGAACATCTACTGGTGGAGCTGGTGGAACTGGAGGCGGAGGAGCTGGTGGAACTGGAGCTGGTAATGGAACAAATGGAATAGTTAATACTGGTGGTGGCGGTGGTGGAGCGAGTAATGCTACAACAGGAAATGGAGGAAAAGGTGTTGTTATATTAAGTATGCCAGATGCAAGTTATTCAGGAACTACAACTGGTTCTCCAACTGTTGCTACAGGAGTTTCAGGAAAAACAGTTTTAACATTTACAGGTACAGGGAGTTACACAGCATAATGGCTAGTTTCGCAAAAATAGGATTAAATGGAAAAGTGATTGAAGTTCAATCAGTAGTCAATGAAGTTTTACATGATGCTAATGGAGTTGAACAAGAAGTTAATGGAATAGACTTTTTAACTAAATTAACTGGTTGGTCAATTTGGAAACAAACATCTTACAATACTCACGGTGGTGTACATGATAATGGTGGAACTCCTTTAAGAAAAAATCATGCTGGTATTGGTTACACTTATGATGAAGACAGAGATGCTTTTATAGCACCCAAACCTTTTAACTCTTGGATCTTAAATGAAGATACTTGTTTATGGGAAGCACCAGTTGCTAAACCAACAACAGAATTAGAAGAAAATCAATATTACTCTTGGAATGAATCTATTGTTAACTGGGAGATTCAAACAAAATAATATTTTACAAAAAGACATGAAAGCAAATTTAACTAATCAAATAGAAACAGAAAAAAATCTTGAAACTGTTTCTAAAACTAAGGAGTTTTAATACATGACTATAGTAAGTTTTATTATTGGAGTAATAGTAGGTTGTCTATTTAAAGATAAAATACTAGAAGGTATTTCAAAAATTAAAAATAAAATTTTAGATATAGTATCTAAATAACATGGCGAAAAAATCTGGAATAGGTATTAGTACCTTTATTAAACAGAAAAGAAGAAAACGTAAAGGTCGCCATTCAAAAAAAGATAAGAATACATATAGAGGACAAGGAAGAATATAATGGCTACATTACCAACAGGTGCAATAACACCTTCACAATCTCAGCAAACTGGCAGTAAATCAGCTGTCAATTTAGTTGGAAGTTTATTAAGTACACCTACGTTACCGCAGGGTACTACAATAACTCCTCAAGTACAGCAAGTACAACAAAATGAATTACTATCAACTCCAGGTGTAACTGGAACTGTTGCTGCTACTACCCCTACTGCTACTGCTGGTACTGCCGCTGCTTCACCTACAGGTACAGCTGCTCAAGTTACTGGAGTAACACCACAAACTGCTGCACAATATCAAGCTGCTTTAATAGGAACTGCTCCAACAATGACTGCTGCTCAAGGTACTGTTACTGCACCTATGACTGCAGCACAACAATCTTTAGCTACCTTAGATCCTAGAGCAACAGTACAAGGTCAATTAGCAAGTATTTCTCAAGATATACAACAATCTTTACAAACAGGTTCTCCTTTACCTGCATTTGCTAGAGGTGCTGCGGAAGCTGCAAAAGCTACTATGCAAGCTAGAGGATTAGGTTCTTCTACTATGTTAGGAGAAGCTTTAGCGGAAGGTATATTACAATCTTCTATACCTATAGCTGCTGCTGATGCTGAAACTTATAAACAAGTTATATTTCAAAACTTAGCTAATAACCAACAAGCTGCATTAGTCAATGCACAGTCTTATTTACAGATGGATTTATCTAATCTATCTAATCAGCAACAGGCTAATCTACAAAATTTACAAGCAAGACAACAGCAATTATTATCCGATAATGCTGCTAGAAATGCTGCACTTCAATTTAATGCTACCAGTCAGAATCAAGTAAATCAATTTTATTCTTCTTTAAATGCAAACATTCAAGAGCAAAATGCTAAACGAACGGATGCAATGAATCAATTTAATATATCTGAAGTTAATAAAGTAGAAGCTTTAAATGCTAAGAATATCACAGCAATTAATGATGCTAACGCACAACGAGAAGCTGCAATAGCACAATTTAATGCTACCTTAACAGATGCTAGACAAAGATTTAATGTAGAGAATCAGAGAATTATTGACCAATCCAATACAACTTGGAGAAGACAAATTAATACAGCAAACACAGCAGCAATTAATGCTGCCAATGAAACAAATGCAATGAACTTATTAAACTTAAGTAACTTTGCATTGTCATCTATGTGGCAACAATGGAGAGATGAAGCATCATGGGTTAATACTGCTTCTGAAAATGAGGCTAATAGAAATCATAACTTAGCGATTGCTGCTTTAGAAAGAGCAACTACTTTTGACTTACAAAACTCTGCACAAAAATCTGCACTCTATGCAATGCTAGGTCAATTTGGCATGAGTGTATTTAGTAATTATAAAACACCATAGGAGTAATTAATAATGCAAGACTTAAAATTAATATTTAATAGGGCTGCGAAGAATGTAGCAACAAGAGCAGCTACTGACTGGACAATGGGAAGTACAGATCCAGATCCAGGTGGAACTTATGAAGATGGTGTTTGGAAACCATCAAAGAAAAGTCCTTGGGAAAAAATTAAGGAAGCTTATCAAAAAACTGCACAAGAAGCAGCTAAAGGTACTTTTTATAATACCTATTTAAATACATTAAATATGTTACAAAAACAAAAGAAAACTTTACCAGGTAAAATTGCTATTGGTATGGAATCTCCAAGAACTTATGGAGGTCAGGCACCTGGAAGAAGTAAAGTTGCTACCGATACTTATAGAGAAAAACTAGGAGAAGTACAAGCAAGAATGAGAAGATTCGCAACAGAAAAATACTATGCAGGAATAGGTGGCTATGGCAAATCGTAATATACCTTTATCAGACTCAACCCAAGAACCTGGAATCAATCCATTTGATGCACCAGTACCAGGTCAATCTTTAACAGATACTCCTGGTAATTATCCATGGGAGCATCCACCAAGAAATACTAATCCAGAAGAATTATTAGAAGATCTTTGGGAAAGAATTACTACACCTCAAGCATTAGAAGAAATGCTTTCTATGCTAGATGCAGGTATACCTGTAGAAGCTATTGTTAGAGTTATTACATTTGCAGGATTTACAGAAGGTGAATTTACTCCAGATGTAGGATTTCTAATTATTGAACCTTTAATGGAAATGATTACTGCAATTGGTGTAAGAGCAGGTATTAAAAATTTAAGAATTTCATTAGAAGATTTAGACAATGAAAGTTTTATTAAAGATATGGGTAAATTAAAACATGCAGGTAAACAGGCAAAAGAACCTAGATTAATTGATGTTGAAGAAGTACCTCAATTACCACAACAATCTAAAGGATTATTAGCTAAACCTGAATCAATGGGAGAAATGTAATGGCGTTCGTAGCACCTTTTTTAATGGGAGCAATTGGAGAAGTCCAAAGACAAAGACAAGAGACTGATGATATCACAGGTAAAATTGTAGATACAGTTGCACCTTATATATTAAATAAAATTTTTGATGCAGAAAAATTATCTGAAAAACAAACTAAATTATTTAATGGATATTCAAATAGATATGGTGCTAACTTTGCACAGGTTGTAGCTAATGCTAATCTATTAGAAAGTGGTGATGAAAAAGAAGCAGATCTTTTAATTAAAAATTATTTTGGAACAGATGATTTACTTTCTGTTAAAAAAATGGTTGATGAGAAAGCTAAAGATTCTAAATCATTTCAAAAATTATTTGGACAAAATCCTATTACAGCTAGACAAAGAAGTATTAAAGATAAAAAAGAGTTTATTAACGAGCAATTTTCTGATAGAGCAAATCTGAAAAGATTAATGATTGACCCAGAACAAAAAAGAAGTGGGTTATCTGGATTTTTATTTGGTGATAGAATTACACAAGAGGATGTACCAGGTGCAACCCAACGATTAGCAGAAGGATTACAAATACCAACAACAGAATTAGCTGGTGCTCCATCACAAGATATCAGTACATTCCTAGGTATTAAGCCACTTACTGATTTATCTTTTACTGAATTGCAACAAAGAACAGATGCGGCATCTAGACAAAGAGTTAATAGTATTATGGCAGATGCTGAAAAAGCATTTGATAGAAGAAAAATATATGCTAATGTTTATTCAGGAAATAAAAAATTTAAAGAAGAATTTAATAAAATTCAAAAA
>Ga0208899_1000735_pt1 | contig 24001 bp, 17 predicted proteins | sample VirMetDEL_Nov_24_FD_184518 | JGI IMG/M metagenome (GOLD analysis project Ga0208899, IMG submission 184518) | Aqueous microbial communities from the Delaware River and Bay under freshwater to marine salinity gradient to study organic matter... | ecosystem: Environmental > Aquatic > Marine >... | reverse complement strand
CAGTAAAGAATATTATCGAGGCGATAGAGTCTCCTCGGTATCAAGCAAACTCAATTGAACAACTTAAATCTGAATAATGAGTTTTACTGAAACTACTCTTGTCGTACGTGGCGCTGTTGATGCAACTGCAGCAAATGCATTTGCAACTGATGTAGCAAATGCTGCATCTAGCGGAGAGCTTTTGATGCAGATTAATGGGTCTGCAGTAGCTGCAGATAATTCCGCTGCAGGAGCTAATGACTTAATCAAGCTCAGCGTGGCGCATTCACAACCGGATGGCTCTACTGCAGTGGTATCTAGCCAAGAGTTTAAGGTTGGTGAGATTGTCAGCTCGCAGTACAAGGCTCCGTCTACTGGAAGCAATCAAACTATTACTGTCGGTAATATCGTGGCTGCCATGAACTCTATTCGTTTAGAGGCTAAGAATGGAGTTGAGGTGTATGATGTACTTGGCGTAACCGGTAAAGATGCTGCTGAAATCGTAGCCAATTTTTCAGGACGAGCAGATACTGAGCGATTTAAGAACGTGACCATGGCGGTGAACGGCTCAGATGTTGCTATAACTGTAACGCCACGTGGCTCTGATATCGTTGTTACGGGTGATGACGCTTTGACTGTTACTGTGTCTGGCGATAACAATGGTCGTGTAGGCCAGCAGGACCAAATTCTTGACTTGGAAAAGCGGTCTTTCATTTCTGCGGGTGCGTACAATCAATATGAGTTCCCGATTGTAGTACCCGCTAGCGCAACTAAAGATGGCAGCGACTATGCTATCATGACGCTTGAGATTCGCAAAGACTTACCGGGGCGTCGTAAGGCCACCGAGATTGTTCGGATTGTTCTCGAAAACGACGAGGACACCACGAATAACTTTACGGATGCTTTGAGCACCATTTTAGGTCTTACTACGTTTGACCTGACCGCTCCAATTGCGTTTACTAGCGTGTTCTTGAGCGACGCTGGCGGAACTACTCAAAACACCTATGTCATTGCAGACTCGGATGAAATTCATGTCGCAGTCAATGGAGCTTTTGGAGCAGACGCTACATTTGGAACGTTAGTATTATCTAGTGACGGCTCAGAAGCGGATGTGACTGTAAATATTCCCACCGATGCTGCTAATGCGCGAATAGTTGACACAGGCGTGGATGCTACTGCATATGCGGATGGTGTGACTTTGACCGCAACTGTAACGAAAACTGATGCGGCTGGCAACGTATCTACTGCAGCGACCGACACCGCTGCCGTATCTGCAACTTAATTCTCTAACCCTTAAATAATTACACATGTCTCATACTAAGACAGTTTTGGTGTCCAACGACACCGCCGCAACAAGTACTACAGTTGGCTCTGGCCTTCTCGTAGCATTTGTGGATGACGCCGCTACCGCTAGCTCGGCACCTTGGGCTGCATTAAACGCTGCTGGTAGTGCAGAAAAGACCTTCCAGTTTCGTACTAGCGAGGGTAGCTCTATCCGCTTTAAAGGCAAAGATGTTGTCTCTTCTAAGATTGCAGATCACTCTGGTGGTGTGGCTCAAACCATTACCATTGGGATGGTTGGCGGTACCACATATGCTCGTGACGCAGACGGGACCTATAGCATCAAGTTGATTGATGTTACTGACGGCCGTGAGAAGTTTGTCATGAAGACCTTGCAAACTCAGGCATACACAGCAGACCAAACTGGTACTGTGATTGGTGCAGCCTTGGAAGCCTTGATTGATGCTGAAGGCCTGCGCGCTGACAGCCCTTTTGTGGGTGTTACTGCTGCTTCTACTACCGGTTCGCTGGCCATCACCTTTCCGGTGAATAAGTTTGCCCGTGCTGCTTCTACGGACAGCCTTCCGGCACCAACCTACAATGCTGCTAAGCCTAGCATTGGCTTAGCATCTGATGTTAACGCTGATGTTGAGGATGCTCTTGGCTTTCAAGGTGTGACTAACATTGCTGGCCCGAACGTGGTTAAGCCTGCAAGCGTTACGGGTGCTAATACTTACGACCGGACTTGCATTTTTGTTAAGCAGACCCATGGTATGCGTGAGGATATCCATGAGATTGTTATCTACACGCTGGCATCCAACACGACGCTGAACGGTACGCTTGATACGTTCTTAGCCTAATAGCTGATGTCTACAGGGTATTGGAGAATTAAGGAGACGGGGGGTGTGTTCCAACTACAGGATCACACCCCTAACTCCACGACGCGCGGAGATTTAGTAGTTAAAATCAATACTCCGGGTCGTCATACTGTTCTCCAAGAAGAAACTCTGGTAAATACTACACCAGGAGCAGACACTGCTGCAGAGCAAGTGTTAGTTGATACGTTCCAAACAAGCGTAGCGACTACCTACTATTTAGCTAACCCATGGACCTCTCCAATTGTGGTTAGCGCAGGCATGGTGCCATCGATTACGACTAGTACGTTTCCGGACGGTCTGTATCGATTACAAGTTGACTTCAATATTAGTAGTACAGCATATACTTTCGATGAGCATTTTTTGTATTTAGCATCAATCGACGAGTGTATCAGCAAAAAACTTGATACATACTTAGCGAGTGTGTGCGACAAGTGCAAAGAAACCAAACAGTTACAGACACTACAAGAGTTAGTGTCCCTTAGGACCGGCGCTCAGCTTGATGTTAACGCCGGGCGCTATACAGCTGCAGAACGGAAAGTCACATTGATGTCTAACATCTGTACCGGAAGTTCTTGTACCTGTATTTGCGGCTGCTCCTAATGATTCTCCTACCTAAAGATTATGATACTACAGCAGACTTTTTAGTCGGGCTTGATGAGTATTTTACGCAGGAGGCTATTATATACATAGCTAAGGCTGAGTATGATCTGCACCGCGAGTGCGAGAAAACCGATTTCTTTATTAATACTCTGTCATACACGGTATCTAATGGATTTGTGGATATAGTCACGCATCCTGGTTTTGACGACTACGCTCCTCCCGCAGCTGTATGGAACATATACTATTACGACGGGTCCTCGCTTACGTACCAAAACAATACCACAACTACCTATACTCCAGGTGATACCTTTACCTTCGAGGTTATAGGGTTGAATGGTGCAGACATAACCTACTATGAGGTGTCTAGTACGGTCAGTGCTGGAAATAATTTCACTCTTACAAACACATCTTTCGTTGATGACGTAGATGACGATGCGGACTTTTCCTTTACCATACCTACTACATGGTATGGGGATGTAGTAGTTACCGTAGCTATAGCGAGTGTACCGTCTGAGTCTATTATTTATGGACTTAGTGAGTCTCCTTATAGTTATGGCACTATAACGAGTCAAGATGGGTTAGGTGTAGCTACATCTTTATCGGATGTGCTAATAGGCGATCTAAATTCTGATAATGCGGTAAATACTGCTGATTTAATTATCGCTGTCGGAAGGAATTATGGACATCGGCTAAATGCTTACAAGCACCTGTCAATCACACCTCAAAACACTACGTATGACCCTACTACAGGTACAACTCAATACTTCAATGTTATAATTAGCCCTGCAGTAGCGAATTATGTATTTAATACAAGTAGCAGTGATGGTCCCTACACAGGTCAATTAAAGAGCCTTACGGATCTGCAAATAACCTACGTGGTGTTGTCTGGAAGTCAACCAGCAGGCGGAGGTAGCTTTATCCCGCAATCAGGTAGCCTGAATGCAGATGGTTCGTTAAACAAGAGTATCGGTTTTACCTCTAATTCAGATACAGTCAGCGTGATTTTCGGTGTCACTCGAGCATTAAATACTGCTTCTTTACCGGCTGTAGTAGACCAAAACACAAATAATCAGTTAACACTTTCCTTCGGAAGTCTTGGGCAATCTGATCTTACTGATACATTCGAGCCGGGATCGACGCAAACAGTAGAGGTATACTTGAACGCACAGGTAGGTGTTAATGCTGGAACCCCCTACTGCGTATCACATAGTGGCAATTCAAGTCTGCAAAGTCGGTATACCCTAGAAGCGTTTACTACAAGTGACTACAGCGGTACGCCTGTAATCTCTGAAAATTACGCTGTAGAACCGACATCTACTGGTCCGAGTAATACAATTCAGTTGATGACTACTCACTCTATATCAATACCGGGAAATATTGATGTGGATTTGTACTGGCGGTCGAATTGGTCTTTCCTGCGATACAGTAACTTTATTCAATTGTCTCAACTGTCAGACTCAGCCATAGATCTGACTAACATAGGTCAATTATCTCCGTCATTTGGATACTATCCATATACTGATTCGTCGCAAACATTCAGCCTAGCCTTTACGCCAGATAACGGTATTACTGCATCTGACTATAGAATAACTCTGACCGCTACGGACAATTTGAATGTGAGTAATAACTACACATTTGCGACTAATGACTTAATGTCAAATGGACCATGGACGTGGTCTAGAGATGACTTTAGTCAGAGTGTTCCTATAGACCAGATTACCTTGTACTACTCTATATCTCTCGCCTAATGTCACTATTTTAGTGCAGTATGGGGGTTACGGAGATTATAAAACAATATTGTGCTCAGCACGAAAGTGCAACACATGCACATATCGCACAACTGATTATTGATGAAACTGATGTCTCTCTTGGACATCGACAATTAAGGCGATTAGTAGCACGATACCGTAACAGTATTAATGCTACGACGGTTAGTGAGTTTGGGGGCAATAACGCAAGCTATAGCTACAAAGGAACTGAGTGTATAGACAGCCTAGACAAGGCATTAAAATACTTTCAGGTAGACACAAACCTTTGGGAAGTAGATCGTTACACGTGCAACAGCTGGGACGCACCCACAAAAGATGGTACGACTACCCACTATCAAGTCAAAGTTCAGCTGAAACGTCGGCTTTTTGAAATCGACATTGCCAAGGTAGAAGACGAATTACGTGCAACAGTTGACGGATTCCAGATATATAACACCCCAGGAACTAATACGGCAGTATTGGTTATTAGCGATATGCACATTGGTGCAGAGGTAAGCGCTATAGGAAACACTCCAAAATTCACTACTGCAAATGTTGTAGAGCGATTGCAGGAAATAGCTACGATGGTAAATGAGAAGGAGTATGAAACTGTCACAATATTTATGCTTGGAGACTTCATTGAATCCTTCACTGGCATAAACCATGAAAACACCTGGAAAGAACTAGAAAGAGGCGGCTATGGCACGAACATTGTCATAGCAGCATACACAATACTCCGCAGGTTCCTAACTAGTCTAAACAATGTAGACCAACTGTGCATGGTTAGTGGTAACCATGATAGGTACTCCCCAAAGATTAGCGGAGACCCTCAGGGTAGTATAGCAGGCCTGCTTGCTTTCATGCTAAAAGAAAACACTCCGTTGTACATTAAACATAATCCCTTAATTTTGGGGATTGAAGTAGATGATATATACTATGTACTGACTCACGACCATTTCAACCTTACAAAAGGCGATTTAGGTAAGGCGTTTTGGGAGTATGGCAGGCAGGGTATGTACAATGTGATGTTAGGCGGTCACTGGCATGCACGAAAGGGTAAACGTGCATATCGTGTTGTAGAAGAAAAGCTTATTGATCAAGCCAACTACCGCCAGATATCAATAGCACCATTATTTACAGGCAACTTTTACTCTGAAAGTAATGGTTGGAACAGCAGCCCAGGATTTACGATTATAGAAAATAATGGTAAGGGCAAACCGAACGTATATGAATACACCCTTTAATGGCTGCAGGCAAATACAACTTTATTGTAGAGCAAGGCTCTCAGCATGAAGTGACCTTTGTGTACAAAGATAGTACTGGCACGGCTATAGATTTAACAGGTAGTCGGGTACGGATGGCTGTCAAAGACCACATTACAGATACAGAGTTTGTGTATCGTGCTACAAGTGATAGCACTGCAGATACAGATTACGTAGATCATTTCGATATACTAACTCAGACTGGTACTGACGTAGGGAAGTTTACTCTAACTATACCCAGCAGTGTTACAGACTTGTTTACGTTCAACCAGGGTGTTTACGACCTTGAGCTGGTAACATCGGCTAGTGTAGTCAGCCGAATCATAGAAGGCAAGTTCAAAGTAAAGCCTCAAGTTACTGAGTAATGCCCAACAGAGTCACTATAACCCAACCAGCAGCTAACATAGTTGAGATTGTAACTGAGAACAATGTGGTACACATCACAGAAAATCGGTTATCTCTTACTGTGTCTAGTGGCTCTGGTGGGGCTGGCAGTAACTTTGAGCTAGGAAGTGACTTAGTGGTCACTAATACGATAGGCGATGCGATAGCTGGAAGTACAACCTACTCAGCAGGCACTAACCTTGAAACGATTATTCACGATATTCTTGCGCCATACTTGGAGCCGGTAATAAACTCTATTACCCCACAAGCGCCGCAATTCCCAGATATAGTAGAAGGGGAGAACATTATTGTACAATCTGGTCTGGACAACCGATATATTCAAGGCTTTACCTACGATATCAGCAATAGTACAAACCTAAATAGTAGTACCAACGTACAAGTAGAGTACAATTACAATTTGGGTACGAGTTTAATCAATGTAGCTGTTCTTTGGTCTACTGCAACAAATCCAATTTCACTAACCACAGGCAACCATTTAACGCCTGCCAACAGCGCTTTAAATACTAATGGCGGATCCTACACCGTAACTCACTCTTTTGGGTATTTGCTGGATGGCACGGGGAGTGTACAAACACTGACCAAACAGACAAAAATAATATACCGTCATCCGGTCTATGTCTATGGTAGTGCGAACGCTACGTTTACCAGTATATCGGATTTGACTCAAAATGGGTCTCTAGTCAGGACTTTGTTGACTGCCAATCCAAACGAGTCAACTCAGACTATTACATTCCCGTGTAATTCTGTTACAGCAAATACTAGCAACTACACTTATTTAATAATTCCAAGTATCTTTACGGCTACAGAAATAGCCGCTGCGACTAGTGGCTTAGGGGTTGCCGATTACACTGACAGTTTTATACTGTATGACAACAGTGGTAATGGGTATGACCAAACAGCAGGCACAGCTACTCGAAATTACAATGTGTACCGGTCTATTCAGACAGGTGCGTTTGATGACGATATTGATTTAACAATTACCCTAACACTATAAGTTATGGCTATAAAATTTGGTGATACACTAGAAAACCAAAACAGTGCGTATCCAATTGTGGATGCGACCACTGGCGTTAACCTAAAGGGGGTTATTTTTTCTGACGGCATTCCAGGGGCCGCAGAGTTTCCTAATGCTAGGGCAAACGGTACTATTTTAGTAGACACTAGTAACGACAAGGTATACGTATATCAGAATGCAAACACTGATAATACAAGTTGGTCTACTGCGTCAAACTGGACAGAGGTAGCGTTAGGCACAGCTGAGTCTGTGTTGACTGAGGCAATCAACTACAGTATTGGATCAAACACATTTGGCTCAATTAGCGGTTCTGGGCAATTAGGCGCAGCAGGTGATAGCGCGTTAGATCTCATACTTGCAGTTTTGATTAGCTACCAGGCGCCTACAGGAACGTTTAGTGGCTCCACAACGGATGTAGGGTATGATACAATTTCTCAAAGTATCTCACATACGGTAACATTCTCAGTTACAAACCAAAATCAGCCGGTGGTTGCTGGAACATCTGCTAGTTCGGCATATGCTATTCGTGAAATCAAGCTAGAGAGAAGGCTTGGCAATGGCTCCTACACTGAAATTGCAAATGCTACTGCATCTGTAAATGATTTTAACTCTGGGACATTCAATGACTTGAATACTCAAGGAACTGCTACCGCTGAAACATTCACCTTTAATGACACGGTGACGGTATTGTCTGGTAGTGCTGACTTTCAGTACCGTGTAGTAGTTACTCCAAATGATGGGACTGGAGCTGCTACCGCGAATGTGACATATACAGGTGCGGACGGCAATAGTGGATATATTGATTGTGCAACGTACAACGCTCCAAATTTATCATCCGACTCTTATGCGCGGCAGAATACTTCCTCTCACTTTGTTGGCACTGCGGAAACAGACGGAACTCGAGAGAAGGGCAATGTGGCTACAAAGCTTACTTTCAACGTTAGATGTGATTCTTCTCTTGTGCCTATCACCAACTTCGTAATTAAGCGATCCATCGATGGCGCTGCTGCGGTGACCATTTATGACTCAGGCACTATAAGCGTCTCAGGCACGTCTTCTCAATACAAGATTTTTGATTCTATTGCTACAACAGCAAACAATGTTACCGGACTAAGCCAAACACCCGCTGGCTTTACAAATGTAACAAGTGCATTTCCTACCGCTAGTACCGACTGCGATACTGTTGCATACAGTATTGAGTTTACCGACGATGAGGGAACTTCTACTGACACCTTTAATGGTGGTACAATCAACTTCGAGTTTCCTGCTTTGGTAGGATACAGCACACAGGGTGGTACTAATAACGATCCTACAACCCTGACTGATGCGCAGATGAGCACGGCTATTAATGGTATTCGTTCAGGGTCAGCTAATGACCGGCCTCAGTATGAGATTATTAATACCTCGGGTACTGGCGATCCGGACTTTGGAGCCGGCATTACTCTTGCACCTGATGGTAGTCAGTTTACCTACATCGCCTTTCCTGCATCGTACAATGAAATTGACACATTCCAAAAGCCTAATACTCAGGATGAGTATGGGTCATTTAATAATGATCCTCGGTCAGTAACTGTCGACTTCACTACGCACTATGGGGTGACGAACTCTAACTATGAAGTCTACGTTTCAAACAGTGCAGGTGCATTTGACGGCACATACACCATCAACTAATACTTGAGCCATGCCTATTGGATTTTCAGATATACTAAAAACTACAGCCCAGATTAATAACAGTCTGACGAAGGGTATCGTCAGCACTGATGATACGTACGGCGGCGTTCGTAGTAAGATTGATGACTGGACGGACCTGCATACTAGTACGTACAATGGTGGGTCAGGATACACATTCCAAGATGAGGGAACTGGTGCAGCGCCTGGACACTTCAAGGCGTACTCTACTATGTTCTACGTTGCGGATGGACGTGCGCTGATTGAAACCGCTTCTGCATCGGGTGCTATCAGGTTGGATAGTAATGGTGAGTATGTCACTGCTGGTGGTCAGCTTTATACCCATGATCCTTCTGGCACTCCAGAACCTGAGTACTGGGTACTTATCGACCCGACACAAATTGGAGGTACCGGCACTGGCACAGATAAGCTTCCTAAGTTTACTATTACTGGTACACAAGGATCTAACTCTACAGCTATTCCAGCAGGTTACCAAAAGCTGAATGTAGTTACTCAAGCGGCGTCGACAGTAGATGGCTTTACAGCACTTGTACTGGAAGACGAGCTGGGTGATACACTGAACATAGCTAATGGAGGAACCTTAAAGATAGCTGGAGCCAATGCGGTTAGCACGGATATCGTGAATTTTGGTGGCACCCAATCGTTAGTGATTACTGTTCCTGATGCCACAAGCACTAACTCTGGTTTAGTTCAGCTGTTTGATGATGCCGTGCAAAATGAAGCTGCCAACTCCGTTAGTACAACAGCAAATCGTACTTATGGGGTACAGTTCAATAGTGCTGACCAACTTGTAGTAAATGTTCCGTGGACATCTAATTCAGGCACAGTAACACAAGTTACTTCTGCAACACAAGCCACGCTTACTGTAGCTAATACCACAAGTACTCCTGCGCTTAGTATTGTTACTGGTGCAGTAGCAAACAATGCAGTTACTCTGGCGACTGGAGACCAGATTCATGCCTTCGTTACTAGCTATGCAGATGTTGCAGGAACAGATAACTCAACTGATGTAACTCTGGCATCAGTAACGAATAACTACCTAACGCTTAGTGGTCAGGAAATTACGGCAGGCACTGTCCCTGTAACCTTAGGAGGTACAGGTCTAACAACAATCGCTGCTGGGTCTTTGTTGCAAGCTTCCTCTGCCAATACAATTAGTGCATTGACAGGTGGAGTTGGTGAAGATGGCTATTTGCTTTCGTATGACCATTCTACTACGTCTTTTGAGTTGGTTGCTGCTACTGCAACGGCTAACGACGTAGAAATCCAATTTTCAGGTACTGGAATCACCTTTGGTAGTTCGTTTACTACTAACCAAAGTTCAGGCGAAACAATTACTGTAACTCTTGATCAGCAGCTACAAGATATAGCAGGCTTAAATAGTGCCGGATTGTTGACTACTGACGGCATAAATATCACGCTGGACACAAACACATACTTGGTCGCTGGTGATATCTCTTCGTTACTAGACAATATTGATGTTGCTGAAGGTGTCAATACGACTACCTATAACGTGTTGATGACGAGTGCTTCTGCAGGCAGCTCATTTACTGGGACATTCATCGATACAGACGACCTGAAATTCACTCCCTCTAGCTTAAACGAGAGGGGCAAGTTAGAAACTGGTGACCTGCTCGTAAAAGGTAACTTGACTGTTTTAGGTGCCGGCACGGAAATCAATCTACAGCGGGAAAACGTGATTGTCAAGGACGCCAATATGGTTTTGGGCGCAACGACAAATGCCGGTGGTACCATAACTGGTCAGACAAGCGGAAATGTAGGGGTCACCGCTTACATAGACGGAGCTGATGACCCATTTATACAGTACAACAAAAACGCTGAGTACTGGGAAGTAAAGAATCGGACCACATCGACTGCTCCAACTTTAAAAGTTGCACAGGTGTATACTAGCGTGGTGACCTTATCAGCTGACACTTCAGAACAGATAACGCACAATATGAATAACTGGGGGGTTGTTGTTCAGGTGCAGGACGCTAACAATGAAATAGTGTATTGTAGGTATGATGTCCTATCCGTAAATACCGTAGTGATATATTTCCAGGCAGCAGTTACTGGAGACTTCCGCTTTACTATTATAGGTTAATGTATATTAGCACTTCAAAGTTTAGTATCTATGTTACTCAAAGAATGTATCGGCGTCTACAAGGCATTTCAGCACATAAGCAACAACACCTTGCCTTTGAAGACGAGTTGGATGTTGGCACAGAACATCAGTAAATTAAAGCCTATAGTAGAGCTGTTTGAAGAGCAGCGTGAAGCATACATATCAGTATTACGGACTAAAGCTACCCATAATGAAGAGGGTCAACCAGAAATATCTGATGAAGATGCTGCTGCATTTAGGGATCAAGTAGAAGACTTATTGAACGAAGACCAAAAGGTTAGACTCAAGAAAGTCACTTTGATTGATGATGGGTCTTTAACGATTGAGCCTAATGTGCTGTTAGCAGCTATGGACTATTTAATCGTGAAAGACGATGGCAATCAAACTAGCTGATATAATAGAAAACTATGACGTCACCTACCCTGTTATTGATGCGGGGATGGATCCGAATGGTTCCTATGGTACTTTTAGTCCAATTGCAGGGTTTGGCATATTTAAAGAAATAGCGGACCGAGACAATTTGTCTGCACAACGCCGAACCACCCATTACTTTTCGGTGGTAGGCAGTAATGCCTATATTTGGGACACAGGCGGCACGTGGAATGTAGAAGCGGATCATACAGCGTTACTTACTGACTTTAATTATCCTGGCATTTTCAAAATCAGTGATTTCCAAGCGCTGACTGTACCATCTGGGGACACTGCAGGAACTTTTTTAACTACCCAGTTTAACACCGCTCTTCTACTAATTGAACCAGACCCCGTAGAAGCGCCGGAGAAAATAACTATATCTCAATTATTTGAGGCGTTTGCGGTTAGTGTAATAACGGAGAACGTAGACAATGGTGCAGGATCATTTGCGTCATACGGAGGTACTGTAGCCTCAGGTGGAAACCCGGCGGATGTCAACGGTGACGGAATAATCGGCATTCTTGACCTCTTAATGATTCTTCAGGATTTTGGAGCAACCTCTAGTGGAGGTGGTAAGGGAACCCGTTTGGTAGAACAGAGTCTAACTCAGCATCCTTCATATAGTGTAGTTAATTGGACACCTACAGCTAACAGCACAGGTGCTCTTGTGCCACTAGTAGCCACTGCTCCTGGTGTTACTATATCTCAAATTGATAGTAATGACGCAACGGTTGCTGTAAGCATTAGCACTAGCACTGGATATCACACTTTTAGTGATGGTCCAGAATACGAGATTTCAGTTGGAGCAGGAACTTCAGGAGCAAATGAGTTTGGGTTTGCTTGGCCCGTTATGGAATTTATAGCCGTCCAAGGGTCCTCTGTTTCTCTATTATACTTTTATCTCACGGTGGGTCGTAAGGTTGGTGGCACGTGGACAGATTACACCGGTATGATAGCAGCATTCCAAGTAGGGTCTGACATAGGTGGGGGCGGCACTGTACCTCTTACTACAGACAACTATGTTCTTGCAACCAATATGGCAGGAGACCCTTATACCGTTATTTCAGCAGGATCCATTACTACAATAGAAAATGCGGGTGCTAGTAACCTTACACCAACCACTTTTATTCCTGGAGGTAATCAGGGTACGGAGTATGACTTGCAGCTGTTTTGGGAATCATTGTCAGCTATAGCGGGTGATGACCTTGAATTTTGGGTGCCAAACATGCAAGAAGTAAGGGCAAAATTCCATTACACTCAGGCTGGCGGAGGTTCAAGTGCATACTCACTCACTTTTTCTTACCCGTGGAAGTTTTCATGTAAACCATAATAGATATGCCGATTACCGTACAAATACGAAATGGGCAGATAGATTTAAAATCTTCTGGGCTGGAGACCTCAAAAATTGTATCTCTTACGACATCTGTCGTAGCTGATATAAATTCAAATACTAGTTCTAATATCGATATACGTATTGGTGGTGCCACAGTAGATACTACGACTGATACGTACTTATTTTTCAATATACCATATGGCGACTTTGAGGATGAAGATGGTACGGCACTGGGAGCTTCAGCAACTGCAACCCAAACAGCCCTGCAAGCCATATTCGATCGTACGGATAATCTAAACCTAGTTATTTCGGAGGATACCAGTGCGGGGCAAACCGGTGTTACAAAGTTTAGGTATAGTAGGGCTTCATCTGGGGGTGAGGATCGTGACGAAGGCGGAACATTGGAGCTGGATAAACATGCAGCATCCTTTGGTCTGTACGGGAGTTACCTGAAAATCACAGAGACTGATTTAAACAATACGACAGGTAAAACAGCTGCATACGGTAGACTGCAGTTTTATTTAGAGAGTTTAGATAGTCCTGTTGAGACTATGAACTTTGCTATGGGCAATGTCTATTCTGGGGCTGTAGGTAACATCTACACTGCAACACTAGGTATCTCTGGCGATGTTACGTTCAACTCGGCTACGGGTACTGTCACCTTTAGTGGTGATACTAGCGGTATAGCTTATGGGGATATTACAGGTACACCTACTATACCTACTAATGTATCAGACCTGACCAATGACTCTGGGTTTATTACGTCAGCCAATGAGCTAGATGGAATTTATTTGGAGGTGTTTACTCGCTCCTCTTCGTACGGAAGTGGCTCATACGAAGGACAAATAGTGAAGTATGGAAATAACACGAACCTGAGTGCAGGCAAGGCGTATGTACTTTCAAATGACGGTGGAAGCCCAATAGCAAACGCTACGTGGATTGAAGCAGATGCTGATTTGGAAGCGTCAACGAAGGGTTTGTTTGGAATAGCTCTTGGATCTAGCGCGACTAGTGATGGCCTTTTGGTCAGGGGTATACGTGGTCAAAACACAAGTGCAAACCCTGGAGACTTAATGTATATAAGTACAAGCTCTGGCCTTATAACTAGTGCAATACCACAAACACAAGGAGATTTCGTAAGGGTTATCGGTTACGCTTTGTCTTCTACCCTGTTGTACGTAGATCCTTCACCAGACTATATCGAGCTTGCGTAATGTCATTCATTCGAGCAACATACAATTCTGGTACAGTTCAATCTCAAGATACCTCTACTGAACTAGCTACAAATCAAGATAAATATTGGGCAACTGAAGAAGGAGTTTCAGATACCATAGGAGTATGGGATGATGTAAATAGAAGATTTATACCGGACGGCTGGTATGATGAAACTACAGGGTGGTTATGGCCCGTAGATTTGCAATGGGATTATGATAAAACTCAATAATACCTACCTATGGCTGACACAGGAATAATAGGACCTTTAGCAAACGCCGCAGTAGGCACAGGACTTGGCGATGGAATCAATTATGGAGCTTGGTCGTTCCCTCTAAGATTACATAGAACTGCGACAAATGCTAATGCTGCGGTTGTAACAACAGCTAATAAAGGCACTCGTTGGTACAATTGCTTTGATAACAACCAAATTCCTGCAGGCGCAACTATTACTGGAGTAGAGATTGTAGCAACAACAGATTTTGATGGGTCAGGTAATTCAAACATAGGTACCTTCGGTTCAACAGGAGCAACAGAAAGCATCACATTAAGAGCTTATCTTTATAACGGATCTAGCTATTCATCAGCACTAACATATGATGGATCTACCCGCGCAGGTATTACATATTCTGACAGTAATACGACAGCTACATTTTTAGGAGCTAATAGACGATACTTGGGTCTATCCACTTTAGGAACCCTGTTTGGGGGATCAAGTGATTTATCAGGTTTAACCTGGGATCCTGCAAACCAAGCTAGTTTTGGGTTTGCTTTTACTAGCACAGCAATAGTAAACACCCCAGTAGCTGGAGCTATTAGAGGTATTGGACTAAGAATAACTTACACTGAAGGTAGCTCAGGCCCAGCAGATGTAGCCGAAATTAATGGGGTTGCTGCAGCAGACATAGATAAGTTTAGCGGGGTAACCTTTAGTGACATAAGTAAAATCAATTCTATATCTTAATGTTTATTATATTTGCAATAGCAAAGCCTCTCCATAAATCCTAACAATAATGAAAAATAAATATCAAAAAGGAGGAATGCCTTCTAAAAGTAAACCCGCTGCTCTTAGATCAGGGTTTAAAACTCGTCCGAAAGGACTGAAACCTAGTACTGGTAAAACTAAGCCTGCAGTAAAACCTTCAGATATGAAAAAGAGAAAGAAAGATCTTTCTTCTATCGGCATTGAAGAGTCCAAAGAATTGAAGTTTGGGGGGCCTATTGGTGTAAAAGCAAAGAAAGGAAGAGTTAAACGTGGTAACGGCGGCGAGGACGAGCTGAGACCTGGAGATCCTGGGTATATGGTTGAGGCTTCTAAAAGAGCAGCACAATCTGAGGGACCAATAGGAGAAGCTATTAGAAGCGCCGAAGCTGCTAAAAGAGGAGCACAAAACGCTGAGAAGAAAAGGATAGCTGATGAAGCTGCTGCAAGAAGAGGTCCTAGCAGAGAAGAAAAGCAGAACACTCGTCAAGGCGCAGGTGATGGGAAAGCTACAGGTTCTACTATGGATAGAATAGGAGCAATGGGCCGAGGAGAAACTTCACCCAAACCTGAAGATGTTGGAGCTACTAGAGCGGGATCAAGCAAGGCTACTCAAGACGCTAGAGCAAAGGGAGTTGCAGGACAGGCAGCTGATGATGCTAAGAGAAAAGCTGCTGCTGAACCTAAGAAGGGAACGTATGAGTACGCTAAGAAGCAAAATTCTAACATTGATGCTTTGATCAAGCGTAGACAAGGTTTGACTAAGGGCACTCCTGAGTATAACAAGATTCAAAACCAAATTAATACAGCATATGGTAAAGGATCTACTACTAGGAATACCACTCCTACTGCATCACTTGCAAGAAGAGATGTAAAATCTGTAGATAGTAAGCAGCCAGAACAGAAACTGCAAATTTCTAAGCCTTCGACTTCGACTTCATCGACGTCGAAAACTCCTAGCGGTTCTGTATCTGAAAAAGCAGCTGCTAAAGTTTCTAAGATTAAGGATCGTAGAGCTAAAGCAGCAGCTAGGCAGGAGAACAGAGCGGATAACAAGAATGACAGATCTGCTAATAGATCTTTCAGGAAAAACGAAAGGCAAGGTTCTCGTGACGACAATAAGCAGAGGAGAATGGATAACCGTGAGGATCGTCAGGACAGAAGAGATAGTAGGAAAGATCAACGGAAAATTGATAGGTCGGCTATAAAGCAAGCTCGCAAAGCTCAAATGGGAGGACCTCGTAAAAAAGCTATAGCTGGTGCAATGGTTGCTGGAGGTGGTCAAGCTCTTAAAGGAGTTGGTAGCTTGGTTAATGCTATTGCAGGTAAAGAAACTAAGTTCGGAAACATAGCTAATTCTGTTGGAGAAGTTGCTGGTGGTATTGGTTCTATGATGGGACCTGGTGGTGCTGCAGTGAACAAAGTAGGCGGAGCATTGAACAACGCAGTCGCACCCGGTGCTCCTGAGGTTCAGGTTGGTGCAAATGCAGGTGCTAATGCAGGTGCTAATCCACAGAATCCTGACATGCCTACTCAGCGCTATGGTGGCATAAAGAAGAAGAAGGGTAAGAAGGGTATGATGAAGTACAAAACAGGAGGTGCTAAGCCTGACTATCTTGATATGGACAAGGACGGTAATAAGACTGAGTCTATGAGGTCTGCTCTTAAAGACCGTCGTAGACGTGGTGGTCGCAGATAATGCTAACCATTAAGGATATACACAAAGACTATGTGAAGCATGTTGAAGACCCCATAGAGACTCGCTTGTTTAAGCAGATCTGTGAGGAATTCAACATGCTAATAGTCGATAGTATTCTTGATGGTGCAGAATTCAGTATGGGTAGTAACTTGTCTACCTTATCTATACGTAGGATAGAACGCAATCCCAGCAAGCCTACAATAGACTGGTGGGAGAGTAACAAGTACAAGCAAGAGCTTCTAGCTGAAGGCAAGGAGCTCTTTGATGTATCTACAGGTCAAGGTGAAAAGTGGTTCATATACTACACTGATCCTTGGTATTGTAAGTACCATTGGCAGAAATCTAGATGTAAGATTTCTAACAAGAGTGCATATCGGTTTACCCCAACCAGAGGAATAAAGGGGAACAAAGAGAAGCTAACCAAACTACTCAGAGACGATGACCTGGCATATCTAAGATTCAGAAAGCATGGCAGTATATAAGACCATATCAAGCAAAATGATAGTGCGCAAAGTAATGCGCGATTTGAATCCTCATAGTCAAAATGGGGATTGGTTACATGATGCCATAGAATGGATCGGAGAAGCTCTAGAACATATAGGGAGTAGTACTCAGCTTATTACAAAAGTATGTACGGTTCAGATCAAAAATCATAAGGCCGCACTACCTGCTGACTTGTATTACCCGCAGCAGGTGTCAACAAGCGGTCATCCTGATGCTGAAACTATATATGAAGAGCTAGAAGGTCTCTCCGAAAAGATAGCTGATCTAAAAAGAACCTATGTGGATGCCAAAGAAGATATGGCTAGCCACTTAATAAAGACACGAAGTGGTGCTGTCATATCTAATCTTGATGAGAAACTGCTAGATAAGTACAACTCAATATCTAAAAGCAGTGATTATGCTCTTAGAGATTTGTCATCAAGAGTTGTGGTGCTTGAAAACACTTTGATGGGTGGAGATCATGGTGAACACCTTATTCCTCTGAAGTATTGTACTACTACTTTCCCTGAGTCAGAACCTTGTCCGGATTGTCATCATGATAGTCACGTAGAGTGTTACTTTATTGAAAGTGACTACATTAAAACGTCATTTGCATCAGGCACTGTATGCATAAGTTACAAAGCATTTCCTACAGACCCTGATTGCTACCCCTTGGTGCCAGACGATATCAGCTTCAAAGAAGCTATGTTTTGGTACATATACAAGAAGATGCTACTTGGGGGTACGGTTGATGTAAATAAGAACGGGATACAGTATGATTTTGCTGATCAGAAGTGGAAGTACTACTGCACACAAGCACGCAATGCTGCAGTGTTCCCAGACATCGACAGAATGGAAAGCTTTATGAATCAGTGGGTTAGACTTATCCCCAACATCAACAGACACGACCATGTGTTTGATGAGCTTGGGGACAGGGAAGACATATATAGAGGACGTTACAATACCTATGGTAGATGAAGAAGCTAGGGAAAGGTATGTTCAAGGATACCGCTCGGGTAGATCAGCCCGAGGGTACAATGCGTGATGCACTAAACGCTAACCTGAACATAAAGAAAGGAAGTATCAGCAATGAGTGGGGTACTTATGAATACCCTAATAATGCTGGGTTTAGAGTACTAGGTAGAACTGTACTTGACGATGATGTCATTGTCATGTTTGGGCAGGCAGTAAATGTCGTAGATAATGAGACAGTATACACTGATCAAATACGTACTCTGAATACTAGAAATCAAGAGGTACTAGTTCTGTACGAGAACGATCTGTTGAACTTTCAGCAAACTCATCCTATAGTAGCTACTAATAGAAAGAACCAAGCAGGAGATTATATAGTATACTTCACCGACGGATATAAGGAAGAGGCAGAGCTTTACACGGCTTTTGAATATGTTAACACATATAATCCTCCTAGAGTAATAAATGTAACTAGACAGAGGGCATTTAGACTGCGCGGTGGACTTGTTGATCAGCTGTACAACAACACTAACTCTTTCTACAAATTAAACCTAATACCTAGGATAGGTACTCACTCTTCGTTTGATTCAGCAAGAGTTCTGAGCGGAGGTAACTTGTACGCAGCTGCATATTATTTAGCTCTTGCGTATACAGATAGAGACGGGGTAGAAACTAATTACTTCGTACTTTCCAATCCAGTATATATAGTCCCAAACTCTGAGAATATTACTCCGACTAATAGTTTTATTGGGGCAGAGGGTGGTACTAAATGTAACAAGACTATTCAGTGGGTAGTAGATACACCTATTGATATAGACTACGAGCTGCTTCAGCCTGCAGTTATAAAGTTGCAGAAGACTGCAATGACAGCTGAAAAGCTTAAGCCTGTTGCAATGAACAAAGGATACGAAACAATAGTGACGTATTCAGGAAACGAAGACTCTCAATCAATTGCTGTTGAAGACATCATAGTAGATGATGTAAACTACATTACTGCGGACACTATAAGTCAACTGGACAATAGGTTGTATTTAGGTAATGTCTCAAGTAACAAAGACATTGGTTTTCAGCCTTTTGCACAAAACATACAGCTTGAAGCTGTAGTAGAAGAAGCAGAAGCATTCAGCCCTAGGCTTTACGACACGTTTGCTTTGAACCAAGGTTATGCTGCACTTATACAAGAGTGGCATGCTGATGTGCCACAGCAATTCAAAAATGAGTACCAAGATCTGCAGACAGGCAATATTTCATATGCTCCTACAGGAAACATAAACTATCAATACCAAGAGCTCCTAAACAATCTTCTGTTAGATCCTCTTGGTAATACTCGGAAAGGGTATAGAGATCCTAATTTCTACTTCCAAAGAAAATCTTTTAGAAGAGGTGAGGTATATGCTTTCTACATATCATTCATACTAAATGATGGTACTGAAACATATGCTTACCACATTCCCGGGAGAGAGCCTAGATGCATTCCTGTACCAGCGACACAGCAGACTACTTATGAGTATGCTCAGTATAGGAAGGTAACATTCTCTTTTGATGACTACGATTTTAGTTTTGGGGGAAGTGGAGTAGCAAGTCAGCATGAACTTGTGTTTTTGTATGTACCACCACTTGGTCAAGGAAATTCGCCTGTAGGATACCCAAACGCAGGATACTACAGACCCGCTGGCTGGACTAATGATGCAACACTGGTAAATCAGTTTAATGCTAACTCACTACCTGAAACTATATCTGTAACTGGAGCTACGTACATATCTCTAACTCTGAATTCTGCAGATGACTTCGGTGCTTCGTATAATCAAACTACCGTCTTCAATGCAATGGAAGCATGGTTGTTATCAAACGGACCTACCCTTGGAGCTACAGAAGGATGGGACGAAATAGTTGGGGAAGAAATAAGTTCACAAACTCCTGCAATACTGGAGACAGAGGTTAGTATCAGTATTCTTTCAGATGATGATGTATGTGAAAACGATGCTCTTTCAAAGAACCCAGCTGCTACTAAACTAGCATTTGGATTTCTCCCAACTGAAGCACTAGAACAATATGATGATATAAGATTGTTCAATGTTCTTGATACCGGAAACAAGATAGATCCTGAGCTATCTGGTAATATGGGGTACTGGGCTAATGAGAATGAGTTCTACCCTAGTACTAGAGACTTCACATTTGGGGATGTAACTACAGAAGGAGTTGCAGTCCTAGACGATGCGCAAGGTATTTATGGTGAAAGAGTTAGGCATCACAGAATGCCTGGTAACCTTAGTGATGAGTTCTCATACATAGAGAGGTCGTCAGAACACCCTGTAAATAACAGTAATGGGAACACTCATGGCTGGTTTGAAGAGCTAGGTTACAGGCCTCTAGAAGGGGACAGACTTCGCACGATTCGTGGCATTGGGGGCGACGGGACTATGGCGCTGGATGAAAATGTGCGCCTGTTGGGTGTGAGACTCAACAATCTTAAAATACCTAGAGGGATTCTAGAGCAAATCCAAGGGTATAAGATATACTATGCTAAGAGAGATGAGAAAGACAAGACTATACTTGGACAGAGTATAGCAGTGCCTGGGCATCCTAGAGCAGCTAGTGTAAATAAGCAAAGCTTAGAAGAAGCTGTAACTGGTCCTTTTACTAAAGCCTTCTATATGTATGGGGGACTAGACCATACAGATAATACTACTGTAGAGACTTACGGTAAGTGGAAGAGCACAATTGAAGGCGAACGCAGGTATTACTCCCACCCAGTATTCAAGTTTCACGATCTGCATCAGCTGCGCAAAAGATCTGATATGTCTGCTGCTACCCACATACAATGTCAGTATGGAGTAATATTTAGAATGTACTCCGGAGGGCCTGGAGTATTTGTACCTCCATGTGCTCCTGATAAAGTTTGGGACGCAGTTATTGATTTTGATGAGAGTGAACTCTCAACCTCTTTTAATGATGGAGTCCCAGATTACATCATAAGGAATAGTGATAACAACTTAGATCCTTGGGATGCACACTCTACTACTTTCCCTTCTTTAGGATGGGTCAGTCCTGAGATGCAGAACACAGTAGACTTCTACTGGCACGATCCTAAAAATCAGTTGGGTAAAAAAAGCATCGATAAAAAGATGTTTGGGGAAACTCGCATACTTGACATAAGTGATGTCCAGGAAGGAGTAATAAACTATGGGTTTATTGGAGACGATGATGGCGAGATAGTAGGTCAAGGTGTTGATGGAGGCGCTAACGACAATACTGGAGTTAGTATTGCAAAACGTGCTAGAAAATACAGACGCGGAGAAGATTTGTCACAGCCTGCAAATGGTGATTTTGAGGGTAAAGCAGAGCAATTCCTAGCTATTAAAGCTAAGGAGGCTAGAGTGCGTGCTTGGTACACTTCGGCTATGATAGGAACTGCATACATATCACCTAGCATAGCTTTATCCTCCCCAACTGTAGTCAAGGGTGGAAGCTATAAAGCAGTAAGTGCTTTTCTAGATGGGGATTACTTAGTTACATCAGGCGCTTCTGCACTTAATAGGTTTTACCAAGAAGGTAATTTTGATGATAACCAGCTTACTCTTATGCTGGATCCGAACAGCAAGATACTGCTGCACGGGCGTGAGAATCATGAGACTAGTGACAGCACCTCATTTAAAGGAGCACAGATTCTATACAACTTAGCAGGTGAAACTGCTCATGCGTTTGGGTTGGTAAGCGGCCTTCCCGCTCTTAGAGGACATGCTCCTTTTGATAACCTTACTCAGGTTGGGTCTAATGGAGACCGAGCAGGTCTTGTAAGGTGGGGAGAAGCTCTCAATTGGTTGTACCCTGATGCTTTTAAAGACACAGTTCCATATGAATACCAGCTCTATGGGTTTAATACAGGATCTCAATTCCACTACCTAGCTAATGCTTCTGGGCAGGACGGAGAGATGTATGCCCCAAGAAATTATCAAGGTCTCAGGTATAGAATGTCTCCTACAAACCACATTATGGGACTGCCTATGGCGTGGCTTCTTAACGTGTGTGCTATACGTAGAAACGTCTTCTCTCCGTTTGATCAGCAGAACCTAGTATGGACTGGTTACTTTAACAGAATAAGAAACGCAAACCTTACTACTGGAGAAGCAGATGATGGATACTACACAAGAAATTACTACGAGGGAGCACAGTCTAGAGAGATCTTTGGGGGAGATACTTACATAACTAAAACTAGCTTCCGCTCTACTTCTCAAAGCTATGGGCATAGCTATTGGAGAGCCAACAGGTGGTATGGAGATCCTGTGGGAGCAAGTGAAGAGTACACGCAGGGAGGTGTAGTTATAGAAAATGCATCTAACCTTATAAACATAGCGTTTAATACTACAGATTTCTTTGGGCGTAGAAGATTTCAATCTGACTTACCGGCAAACCTAGACCCTCTATCTGCTGGTTTGTACATAGCGGATAGATTTGGAACTACTCAAGGAGCCCCAATATGGAATGCTACCCCAGACTATCTTCAGATAGGAGTAAATTCAGGTGCTGCTGATAGTAGGTATGACATGGCTCAAAAGTTTGTCAACGTTGTAGCAGATAGCCACAACTGGGTAAAGGGCAATGTCAATCCTGTATCTACTGTATTCTCTTTCTATGTAGAGTCTGATGACTTGCTAGAGTGGAGGCACGTAGATGATGTAGAGCGCGGAGAAAAGACTAAAGTGTTTGACTATCATACAGGACATTCTGTAATATTCAATCCTCCCTACGACGACTTCACCAAACCTGATAAGATACTTTACGAGGATCACCTATCTGCACTGCAGAACGTAAAGGTAACCTCACCTTTGAATGTATTCGGAGAGCTATCTAAGGTTCAGACATTCCCTAACAGGGTAGTACGTTCTGATGTAGACTCAGGCAGTATTTCTGATGGGTATAGGAAGTTTAGAGCACTGGAATACAAAGACATACCTACTCATAGAGGTCAGATTAAAAATCTATTTGATCTGAACGGGAACCTGTACATACATACAGAGCGCTCGTTGTTTGTGACAAAGGGTAAAGAGGAACTTCAACTGGATGCTGTCACTGCATTCATAGGTAGCGGTAACATCTTTGTGCAAGATCCTGATGAAGCTATGCAAGCTGATGCAGGCTATGCTGGTACTGCTTCTAGACATGCACACATAACTACTGTGTATGGACACTTTTACGTCAACTACAGAGACAGAAAAGTGTACAGCGTGAGTGGGCAAGGTGTGGCAGACATAACTAGTGGTATGGAAACATGGTTGAGGGACAACATGCCATTTGCTCTAGAGCAGTTCGGAATAAACCTAGACAGTGAAAATGCTAGGGAGAATGGCTTCTTTGTGGATGCTACAACTGGGGTCAACGTACCGATAGGATTTACCCTTGGGTATGACCCACTGTTTAAGCGCATACTTATTACAAAGCATGAGCCCATACCTACACAGCAGTTTTTCGAAGACTTCTACGCAGGTAACATAGTAGTTATCAATGACATACCAGAGCTTATATCTGGATGTGCAGACTTAGATGTCATACAAACTAATGCTAGAGTACCCATCCCAGAGCAGGTAAACTTTAAAGCTAACAACCCAGTTTATTGCGGACCTATATGGTTTGGTAACCCTGTATACTTTACACAAAGCTCTTGGACTATTTCATACTACCCTGAACTTAAAGTGTGGGGTAGTAGACACAGCTATGCACCTAACCTGTACACGAATACCTCAGAGTACTTGGTAAGCTTTGCAGGTAATCGTAGCTGGGAACACACTAACAAGAACAACCCCGGTAGATTCTACGGAGAGCTATACAACTTCGAAGTAGAGTTCATAGACAATACAGCTGCTGCAGAAGCTAAGCTGTTCTCGAATATGTTCTACTGGGCTGAGTCCTTCCTTCCTGATCAAAACAGT